>ENA-ORNQ01001347-ORNQ01001347.1-human-gut-metagenome-genome-assembly--contig:-NODE-1347-length-19479-cov-37.239858_pt1 | contig 19479 bp, 16 predicted proteins | sample MGYA00242116_ERZ509024 | MGnify/ENA primary metagenome ERZ509024 (study PRJEB26280, sample SAMEA2338697) | human gut metagenome | biome: human gut; feature: human-associated habitat; material: faeces...
CGGCCCAGGGCTGCGCGTTCTGGTTGGGATAATTCGTCATAGCGCCGCTGCCGGAGACAACAAATCTGCCGCTCTGATACAGCGTCCAGGAGACGTCGCTGCCGCAGCTGCCGCTGGCCAGAACGCCGCCGGGGGCCTCTCTCAGGGTGAAAGCGATCTTGTGGTTCACGGCGTAATCATGGGCATAGCTGCCTTCCACAACGTCCAGCACCACGCTGCTGCTGGATTTGAAGGTCAGCGGCTCCATACTGCTCATGCCCTGGGGAATATAAACACGGCTCAGCTTTGAGCAATAGGCAAAGCTGCGGTCGCCGATGGACTGCACGCCCTCCGGCAGGACGATCTCCGTCAGGCTGCTGTCCAGGCAGAAGGCCAGGCGGCTGACGGTCTGCAGCTTGCTGCCCTTCTCGAATGTGATGCCTGTCAGATTGGACGCGCCGTAGAAGGCGTAAGCGCCGATGGAGGTGATGTCCGCGCCGATCTCCACGCTGCGGATCCGGGTCCGGTACTCGGCCCAGGGCTGTGCGTTCTGGTTGGGATAATTCGTCATAGCGCCGCTGCCGGAGACAATGAATTTGCCGCTCTGATACAGCGTCCAGGAGACGTCGCTGCCGCAGCTGCCGCTGGCCAGAACGCTGTCAACAAACTCTCTCAGCGTATAGGCGATCCCATACTTCACGGCATAATCATGGGCATAGCTGCCCTCGGCAACGTCCAGCACCACACTGGGCGTCTGACTGAAGGCGGTCGGGTTGATGCTGGTCACACCCTGCGGGATATAGAGCTTAAGGAGTCTCGAGCACTCCGAGAAGCCGAAATAGCCGATGATCTTGACAGACTCCGGAAGCACAAGCTCCGTCATCGATTTAAGACCGGTAAAGCACGCGGCATACAGCGTTTCCAGCTTGCTGTTTTCGGCAAATGTAACGGATGTTACATAGAAGCACTTGGACAGATAGCCGATGGCAGTGACATCCGGTCCGATTTCAATGCTGCGGAAGTCGGACCGATAGGCAGACCAGGGTGCAACGCCCTCTCTGGCATACTGCTGCACGGCGCCATAGCCGCCAAGCTTGAACGTGCCGTCGTTATACAGGATCCACTCCACCGTAACGCCGGAGAAACCGGCCACTTTCACATTGGCCGACTCGGATCCCACATAATAGCCGTCCTCAAACAGGCAGGTCTCGCCGCAAATTGTATAGCTGCCGTCCAGCGCCAGGCCGTTTGCGTCGAAATAAATCGGGACGGTGCCGATTTTTGTGCTTCCGATCACCCGGTGTCCGCTTTCAAAGTATACGCGGCGGCCGGACTCGCTGTCCGTTGCCCAGCCGTTGTACTGCGTCTGGGCTGCGTTTTCGGTGTATCCGCAGACGGAGCACTCCAGCTCGTCAGTGGTGCGGTCGTGAACATAGGTGTGCTCATCGTTCTGGCAGATGGGGGCGGTGCGGCGGGTGAACTGATCCAGCACCGTCCGGGTGCCGTCGGTGGCCACGTTATAAGCGGTAACGGTGGCCTGGAAGCGGTCGGCGGTAACGTCCACATAGACGCTGTCGAAGTTCAGCGTGGCCACGTCAAAGTGGAAGTCCGGATTGTTCACGATGGAGTAGGACTTGCCGCCGGTGGAGCCGCAGATGTAGTACACCGTGCCGTTTTCGTCCACCTGACCGCCGGTCATGGGGGCGGTGCGGGCATAGCTGTGGTCATTGCCGGAGAAATAGAAGTCGATCCCCGCCGCGTCGCAGGCTGCGGGCAGATACTGCACGTAAGTCTCACCGCCGCCGGTGGGGTTGGTGTAGTAAGCGGGCACATGGGTCACCAGCACCTTCCAGGTGCAGGTGCTCTTGGCCGCGTCCTCCACCAGCCACTGGGTGAACTGCTGGATGGTATCCTTATCGGAGGTGTGGTTCAGCACGGCGATGTACACGTCGCCCCGCTCCACGGAGTACCAGGCGGCGGGAACGCCGAACACGCTCCTGGCAGCGATGGCGCCGCTGCCGCTGTCGTCGGCCTCGTGGTTGCCGACGACGTGGATCATATCCGTATCGCGGATGCCGTCCAGGGTGAACAGGGACAGGGCATCCTGCCACTGGTTGTAGTAGCGGACGTTATCCACTGCGTCGCCCAGCTGGACGCCGAAGTGATACTGCCCGGCCAGGCAGCCGGCGATGCGGCCCATGCCCTCCAGAGCGGCCTCCTCCTGGATATCCGCCAGCAGGAAGAACCGGGTCTGCTTCTCGGCGGCAGGCACCGTGAAGCTGCGCACGTCGGACCAGACGGAGCCGTCGCCCACCCGGTAATAGTAGGTGCTTCCGGCGGTAAGGCCCGTCAGGGACACGCCGTTGACACGGTTGATCTGCTTGCTGGAGGAGTAGGAGATCAGGCGGCTGGTACCCTCCACCTCCACAGCGCCGGTCATGTCGGCGTTGGCGGAAAGCCGGGCCACAGCCCGATCACCGCTGTGCGCGGGGTTGCTCATCCAGGTGATGGTCTTGCCGTCAGCGGACGGGGCCAGGTTGTAGATGACGTTATAGGGCGCGCCGGTTTCGTCGCCCACGGCGTCATAGCTGAACAGGGTGATCTGATAGGAGCAGTTGCCCGCTTCATCGGCAGCCCGCAGGTTCACGCTGCCCTGGTTGGCCGTCAGGCTGGAGATGTCGATACGACCGTTCTCGTCGGTATCGCCCAGCAGCACGTCGTTGGCGTACACATGAACACCGGCGGCAGCCTTGCCGTCCCGGATAACGGTGACGGCGGCGGAGGCGGTGCTGCCCACCACGGCAGTGTCCGCCTGGATGCGGTACATGGCCTCAATGGGCCGGTTCGTCACGGGGGTGGTGAAGCCGGTGGCGTACTGGTTCAGGTCGCTGATGTCCAGGCCCTCCGTCTGCTTGCAGCCGTAAGATCCCTTGGTGACCTGCACGTTGACGCTGCTGCCCTCGGCAACGGAGGTGGGGATGTCCACGGCGATAACAGCCAGGGCACCGGCGGTGTATACCGCGTGGTCGATGGCCGTGATGCTCACGGACACAACGCCCTTGGCGGCGTCATAGTCATACGTACCGGTAACGCCCTTCGGGAAGGTGACGCCGGTGACGGGATAGCTGCGGGAAACGGAGACATTGGCGCTGAGGGAGGTGATGGACGCCGGGTCGGTGGCGGTCAGCGCCAGCTGCCAGGTCTTGCCCACAGTGGGCTCACCCCGCAGGTCCAGAGACACACCGGGCACGTCCGTCTCCTCCGCGGCCACGGTGAAATACCGGGTCTCGCGGGTGACGTTGCCGTAGCCGTCCTTCAGGTAGAAGGTGATGGAGTGCAGACCGCTGCCGAAGTGCATCAGGCCGGAGGTGCTGCCCAGGTTGTCCCGGTCATACGTTCCCCGGTAGGTGCCGTCGAAGTAGAAGTAGGCGGACTCCACGCCGGTGGCGTAGGGATCCGTCTCCTCGCTGTCGTCGTAGGTAACGAAGAAGCGAAGATTGCCGGAATTCAGGACCGCGCCGTCCTCCAGCTCGGTCTTGGTGCCGTCGTCGTTGACCAGCTGGATGGAGTTCACCACGGGAGCGGTGACATCCTGGTTGTTGGCGCCGTACACCACGCACAGGTTATCCAGCAGGATATAGCCCTTCAGGTCGCTCTTGTCCAGCTTCGTGCCGTCGGTGGTATACCAGCCGATGCCGCCGGTGGTGACCATGGCCCGGAACAGCATGCCGCTGTTGACCCGGATCAGCGCACCGGCATACTGGGTCAGGTCAGCCTCCAGATACTGCCAGCCGGACTTCAGTCCCTCGCCGGAGGCGCCGCTGCCGCTGCTGAAGTTGATATAGGCGTTGGTCCAGCTCTGGCCGCCGTTGGTGCTGGTGGCGATCTGGGCACGGAGCCAGGGGACGGGAACGCCCTCGGGAATGTAGACCCACACGCCCAGAGCGGTGGGGGTGCCGTCGATGGCCAGGTTGTCGCCCAGGCCCAGGCACGCACCGTCCGTACCGGTCAGGCCTGTCCAGTCGTACTCCAGCTTGATGGCGTTGTGGCCGAAGCGGACGATATCGGCGTATGCCTCGTCGGTATCGGATACTACAGAGCCCTTCACCACGCCGCCGCGGCCCGCGTAGTGATAAGTGGCCACGGCGTTGGCCGCCATGCCGGAAAAGCTCTCCACGGTGGTGCCGATGGTAGAATAGTCCCAGGGGTCCTCGTCGCCGCCGTCCAGGATCATGGTGGGCTCCATGCCGATGTTCACGGTGATGGAGGCCGTCAGGTCATCGCGCACAGCGGTGACGGTGGGGCTGCCGGAATACTTCACGTTGCCGGTAACGGTGAACAGGTTGCCGGTGAAGCTGCCGGCGTCCGGATCGGAAACGGTCCACTGGATGTCACTGTCCTGCAGGTGGACGGTCTCCGTCTGGTAAGTAGCCTTGAAGCCCAGATCGCTGACCTCGTTGTAGTTCAGGTTCACCTCGCCGGAGGTAAAGGCCAGCTTGTCCGGGTTCTGGATGTGGAGCACGGCGGTGCCCACGGTCCGCCCGCCGCTGACCAGATTCACCGTCACGTCGCCGGTCTTGCCGGAGGAAACAAAGGTGGCGGAGGCGCTGCTGCCGTTTACGGCGGCGGCGGTCACCGTGCCCATGGTCTCATCGCTGACGGTGAAGGCCGCATCCTCCGGCAGGGCCTTGGCGGGAGCACCGGAGAAGTCCATGGCGTCCGCCGTCAGGGTGACGGAGGAGCCGGGGGTATAGTACTCATCGCTGGGGGTAACGGCAGCGTGGTCAAACTCACCGGAAGCCGCCACGGTAGATACCACCAGGATGGTGCCGGATACCACGCGCTCGCTGCCGCCGGCAGGGGTGTTGCGCATGGTCAGGTCGCCCTCACCTTCACGCTGGGAGATGTAGGTGGAGGAGCCGCCCTCGTCCAGCTGGATGGCCGCCACGCAGCCCAGGGCCACCATCATCCGGGCCTCCTCGGCCGCGGTATAGCCCACGGAGCGGGGAGCCATGGTGCCGTCGGCCTGGAACAGCACCACGGTGCCGTCGGCCTTGATGCCCACGCAGGTGCGGGGATAGTAGCCGCTGTTGCCGGATTCGGTGACCACCACCTTGCCGTCCCAGACCATGGCCACCAGTGCGTCCACGGCCTCCAGGATCTTCACGGTCTTGCCCTGCTTGGCGCTCTGATCCGCCTCGGCCTGGGCCAGGGTGGTGCCCTCCCGGAACACGTTCACCGAGCCGTCGTCAAAGGCGGCGATAAACGCGCGGCTGGAATTGTCGTGGTGGACAACACCGTTCATCACCAGATAGCCGGAGGGCTCGCCGGTGTTGATGTTGAACCAGGAGGCGTTGACGCCGCCCACTACGTTCAGCCCTGTCTCTTTTTCATAGACATGGGCCTGGTCCGTGGTGGTTTTCAGGGTCCAGCCCTGTTCCTTGGGGTTGCGGTTGCCGTAGCCGGCCACGATCTTGGCGCGGCCGCCTGCGGTGCTGACCTCCATGACGTTGGCAACCGTCTGAGAGTTGCCCGCGTCATTGTTGGTGATGATGACCCGCTCGGAAATGTCGGGTGCAATGGAGTAGTTCTTCACTGAGGTGACATAGTAGTCAGTCCCGTCAATGGAGCTCCCCTTTTTGATCTGTGTGCCATCGGCACCGGATGCGGTTGATCGTTCACTGCTTCCGCCTGCTCCGGCAGCCATGGCCTGCACGGGAACAAGGTTCGCCAACAGGCACAGGCAGAGAAGCACCGTCAGAAATCGTGAACGACGCCTGGGTTTTGCCATAACAATCCTCCTCACAAGTATTTATCCAGTCTCCCTGGATGGCGTGTCATCCGCGGAGAAAAGACCGGGGTTATGGAATGCGCCGGTTTCCAGCGGGCACATAAAAGGCAGGCTCCTCAGTCGGCCGAGGGGAATATGTCCTCAAACAAGGCAGCATACCTGGCCAGACCGATACTTTTTGCATACCTCCCGGTATACAGCATCAGCGCGTTTTCCGACATTTTTCCGCACATTTCCGGGCTCTGATACAGCGTCAGAATATTCTGCGCAAGCTGGCGGCCATCTCCCACGTCTGATGAAAGACCGGCCCTTTTCTCACGCAGCTCAGCCGCAATATAGGAATCCTTCTCCACCACGGCCAGGACCGGAAGCCGGGCCTGCAGATAGCTGTAGTACTTGCTGGGAGCGCACATGCCCATCAGGCCGCGTTCCAGGCTGACAATACCGCAGGAGCTGGCAGCCACAGCCCGGTCAAAGTCCTCGCCTGTAAGGAAGCCGCAGAGCTTCACGTTGGGCAGATGCTCCGCCGCCTGCCGGACGTCGGGCAGCTTGCTCCCGTGCCCGGCCACCATAAATTTGATGTGCGGCTGGTCTTTCAGCAGCTCCATGGCCTGAATCAGCGCCGTTTCGTCCTGACACACGCCCAGATTGCCAAAATAGGACACAACAAAGTCGTCCTCAGCATATCCCAGCTTCCGGCGGGCGTCGGCTGCCCCCTCCACCGGGGCCTCGTGGGCCCAATTGGGGATGGTCACTGTCCTGTCCGCCGACAGCTCCGGCCGGTTCCGCAGCAGGAACGCCCGCATCTCGTCCGTCAGGGCAACAACGGCACAGACACGTCTGAACAGCGACCGGTTGATGCACCGCATCAACCGGTCAATTGCCCCGCCGGCGGTCAAACTGCCCGAAGCGTAGGCAACTTCCGGATAAACATCGTAGGACACGAAGATGATTTTCGTTTTAAAGAGCTTATTTGCCAGAATCGCGGCAATGGGAAGCACCGGGGGATTTGAATATACGATAACAGCCCGGTAATTCCGGATCTCGAAAAGATGGAGCAGAACCGAAAGCGTGAAAGAAAAGTAATTGATCAGTCTGCCAAGTCTGCTTCGGCGGCTGAGCTGCATATAACGCAGCCTTCGGATGGAAACACCGTCTTTTGCTTCGCGGATGGGCACCTGCCCGCCTGCGCTATACTCTTTTGGATATCCGCATAACGCGCCGACAGAGTATCCTCTTTGCGCCAGATACCGGGCTGTATCGAAAGGGAGCGTTGCCGAGGAGTTATACTCCGGGTAAAAGAACTGGCACAGAAAGAGAACATCACGTTTCATGTTTTTATAATCTCACTTACTTGTTTCTTGTAATGGCAGCGAGCCTGTGCATATCATCTGGCTCCTTCGCGGGAAAAGACAGTATGTACTGTTTTCAGCAGGCACTGCATGTCCAGCAGAACCGACTGCCGCTTGATATACTCCATATCGTAGATGATTTTTTCTTCCGGTTTTAGTGAGTATCCGCCGTTTACCTGTGCATACCCGGTCAGCCCCGGCGTAACCAGCAGGCGGTTAGAGAACCCCGGAATGTACTGCTCAAATTTCCTGTAGAAATAAGCCCGTTCAGGCCGTGGGCCAACGAAACTCATATCACCGCGTAGAATATTATAGAGTTGGGGGAGCTCGTCCAGCCGAGTGCGCCGAAGAATCCGGCCAAAGTGCGTACATCTTGGATCCTGCTCATCTGCCCAGCGCGGGCCGTTGGCCTCCGCATCCAGGCGCATGGTCCGGAACTTGTAGATCATGAAGGGCTTTCCGTTGAGGCCCAGGCGCTCCTGCCTGAAAATCGGAGCACCTGGCGAATCTATGGTGATGATCAGTGCAATGATCATCATCGGGATTGCCAAAATCAGCAGGCCAAAAAAAGAGCATACTATGTCAAAAACACGCTTCGTTACCAGGTATAGCTTCTTCTGCTGCAGCACAGGTTTAGCTATCTGAATGATCACATCGGCAGAGCGTTCCTCTGCCAAACAGCCGGTCGCTGTTGACGCCATATATCCCACATCCCTATACTCTTAATCTCTAAGTAGCTGCACCGTCAAGCCGGTGTTGAGCCAGATGAGATCAAAAGCTCTTCACGAACGTTAGGTACAACAAAGCTGTATATCTGTTCAAATGCCCACTGTGTGGCCGCATCATCATCCGGCATTTCACCGCCAAGCACTCTTGCAGCAAAAGACAGCATCGTGTCAAAAACCTGATGAAGCACCATGTTGACATTGGCTTCCGGTTTGAAAGTCTGTTCCACCGCTGCAAATAGCCCTGAAAACATTAATAAAAGCTTGCTTTGCATTCCGTTCCCTCTTCATTCGATTACCTCATTTGTGGTACATGATGTTATTACTGAGTGAGTGCCCACTATGTTGTGTCCAAGAAAAAAGCAAGTCATTTTTATTACTGCGAATGATTTGCTGATCCACAATCGGAAATTTCATGGAGTTTGCCACTCCACGGGAAGGCTGAACCCTATTTTTTCTTCCGTATTGTAGCATATTGCACATTGAAATGCAACTGTCTCAGCGGCGAAATGGAAGAAAAAAGTGTGACTTTATCAGTGCACGGCAATATTTGTCGAAGAAATACCTTGATTTTAAAGTTTAGCGCAGTCAAACCGGCAGTCTGGATAGCCCACAGGATCGCCGTAAAAGATGAGCCGAAGGGCTTCATTGATTGCCACAGTTCCTCCTTTCCGGGCCCGTTATCCCGGAATAGGAGACAAAATGAGTGCAAAAAAGAAGGGGCCGCTTTTCCCCGTCCGGAAAAACGGCCCCTTGGTGTATTTTCTACCTGCTGGCTTGGCAGGACAGAATCATGTCAGCTACTGCATATCCATTTCAAAGCGCTCCTGCACCGGTGTCTGCATCGGTTGATAGTCCTCCCGATGCAGCAGGCCATAGGATGTAAGCGCGGCATTGTCATACTTGATGATCTCGTTTCCATAGGCGAAGAGATTGACATGAGGCAGGAGCAATTCTGCCGAGTGGTCATCCATCCGTTTTCGGAGCTGCGGCCCCATAGAGGGTGCAAAGCAGTCCCGCATGAACGCATTCAGTTCCAAGACCCCCGCTTCGATCCGTTCCTCCAGACAGGTGCATTCACATAGACGGCACGGATGCTCGCGGACATAGTTCTGGCAGTATTCGCACGCCACATCTTTGGGCGTGTAATGAAATGGGCTGCGATATATCCCACCGCCTCTGGTCTTTTGACCGGGCTGAGACATCATCAACTGCTCCAACGCCTGCAGCGGCGTGTCTCGCATGAAATAGTACGGCATAAGCGAACTCCTCTCTGAAATGAAAAAAGGGCGCCGTTTTCTCAGTCCGTCAGGACCAACAAAACGACGCCCAATTCTTTGTGAGATTTTTGAGAAAAATACCGCTGCCAGCCGTGAAAAACGCCGCTCAAAAAGGGCGCTGGCCGAATGCATCTGTCTGAAAAGGGAAAACGCCCGGTTCGAATCGGGGCAGACGCTCTGAAACAGCGATTTGCATCTATGGTTTGAAAGAAAGAATCCGGGCCCTAAAAAGCCCGGAAACGGTTGATGCGCCTGACTTTTCGCCAGACGCATCAACCGTTTCGTTAATATGGAGGTGACACCCAGATTTGAACTGGGGAATGAGGGTTTTGCAGACCCTTGCCTTACCACTTGGCTATGTCACCATATAAGAGAAACGGCTTTTTCAGGCCGTTTCTCTGTTTGGAGCGGGCGACGAGGCTCGAACTCGCTACCTCGACCTTGGCAAGGTCGCGCTCTACCAGATGAGCTACGCCCGCGTATGGCGCCGGTATTCCAGCACCATGGTGCCTCCGGTCGGAGTCGAACCAACGACACGCGGATTTTCAGTCCGCTGCTCTACCAACTGAGCTACAGAGGCAAATGGCGACCAAGATGGGGCTCGAACCCACGACCTCCAGCGTGACAGGCTGGCGTTCTAACCAACTGAACTACTTGGCCATGAAATTTGGTGGGAACAACTGGACTCGAACCAGTGACCCCCTGCTTGTAAGGCAGGTGCTCTAACCAGCTGAGCTATGCTCCCGTCCTTGCCGCCGGGGCACATCAGCACCGCAGCGACAAGAGAGATTATACTAAAAAGAGGCTGTTCTGTCAACACCAAATTTCAATTTTTTAACTAATTTTTTCGGGCATCGGCAATGAGCCGCTCCAGCTGCTGCCGGTCGAACTCATACACCGCATCGCAGAACTGGCACGTCATATGGCAGGAGCCCTGGTCCCGCAGGATGCCCTCCAGCTCATCGGCCCCCAGGGACAGCAGCGCCCGCTCTACCCGCTGGCGGCTGCAATAGCACTTGTACGACACCGGGCACGTCTCCAGAAGCTTCAGCTCAAAGTCGGACATCACCGCACGCAGCAGATGCTCCGGGTCCGGGTCCCGGTCCAGAATGGCGGAAACGGGACCGGCGGCCATAATGCCGCCCTCTACCTTGGCAATGGTGTCCTCTCCCGCGCCGGGCATCAGCTGAATCAGATAGCCTCCGGCGGCCTTGACGCTGTGGTCCCGGTCCACCAGTACGCCCAGAGCACAGGCAGTGGGGATCTGTTCGGACTCCACAAAGTACCCGGCAATATCCTCGGCGATCTCGCCGCCCAGCAGGTCCACAGTGCCCACATAGGGCTCCTTCATGTGCAGATCCTTGATGACGGTGATGGTGCCCTCGGCGCCCACAGCACCGCCCACATCCAGCTTGCCGTCGTCCCGCAGGGGCAGATCCGCCTGAGGATTTGCCACATAGCCCCGGACGTTGCCCTGGGCGTCGGACACCGCCAGCACGGTACCCAGAGGCCCGCCGCCCTTGATCTGAAGGGTCAGGCTGGCGCCCTGGCCCTTCAGGGCGTTGCCCATCATGGATGCGCCGGCCAGTGCCCGGCCCAGGGCCGCCGTGGCCACAGGGCTGGTGTGGTGGATCTGCCGGGCCCGCTCGGTAATGCCGCGGCTGCAGATGGCCGCAGCCTGCACCAGGCCGTCGGTGGAAATTGCTCGGACAATATAATCACTCATACTCATATAACCTCTTTTATTTGCGAATGCACGTAAAATAAACCCGGTCCTCCCCGGGCACAGGGCGGCGCAGCTTGCCGTCGCCCCAGGTGCGGATTTCGGAGAAGCCCGCCTCCTCCAGCCACTGGGTCAGCTGCTCCACGGAATAGCCCCGCTGGCGGTGCAGCTCAAAGCTGCGGTCCCAGGACCCGTCCTCCGCCAGGGTGAACAGGTCCATATAATAGGTGCACAGCCCCCGCCGATACTCGGTGCGCCAGACGCAGTAGGTATCCTCCGTCTCGTCCAGAAACACCTGCCCGTCCAGAGCGGCCAGCCGCTCCGGCAGCCGCACGTCAAAGGTCAGCAGCCCACCGGGACTGATGAACAGGTGCAGCCGCCGAAGGGTACGCTGCACATCCCTGGGATCCGTGAGATAATTCAGACTGTCCAGACAGCAGATGGCGGCGTCCACGGTGCCGTACAGGTCCAGCCGGGGCATGGACTGGTGCAGAAACAGCGGCGGCACCTCTGCCGGAGCGTTTTTCTCCCGGGCGGCGGCCAGCATCTCCTGGGACCCGTCCACGGCAATGAGCTCATACCCCCGTCCGGCCAGCAGCCAGGTCATGGACCCGGTGCCGCAGGCCAGATCCAGCACCGTATGCACCGGGATGCGGCTGCGGCGGAACAGCTTTTCCAGAAAGTCCGCCCGCTTTTCATAGCCCACGTCCCATGTCAGCTCGTCATAGGCCCCGGCCAGCTGCTGGTAGCTGCTCATTTCTCCTCCTGCTCCTTCATGCGCTCCAGGACGTTCTCATACCCGCCTGCGCCGTTGAGCAGGGACCGGTTCACCCGGCTGATGGTGGCGCTGGACGCGCCGGTTTTTTCCAGAATATCGCTGTAGAGCATTCCGTCATTGAGCAGAGTGGCCACCTCATAGCGCTGCTCCATAGAGCGCAGCTCGGAGATGGTACACAGATCCTGGAAGAAGCTATAGCACTCCTCCTCGTTTTTCAGCGTCAGGATCGCCCGGTACAGCAGGTCGTTTTTCTCCTTCTGGGCAATTTTAGACTTTGCGGCTCTCACCATAATTGTTTTTCCTCCGTTTCCAAAAAACGCAGCGTTTGTTTTCCTACGAAAGTCATTTTACCATTTTAACCTATAAAAGTAAACCGTTTGCGGGAAAATTTTTGAAACTTTTTACGGTTTGTTCATATCTGCGGGTCTGCCTGACAAATTGGGACGGTATCGTTACCGACTCCCTTTGCGTTGTGTCCGCTTAAACCCCACCAACCTACCAGTCTGGCGGCAGTCATTTTTACCCGCCTGCCGACAATTCTCGATTCTCTGGCTATATTTTAGCCTATTTTTCACGCCAATTTCGGTAAATTCGTCTGTTTTCGATTTCCTTCACGGGAAATCTTTACAGCGGCGGGGCATATCTTTATGAATCTTTTATGAACGAACGGCATTCATTGGCACCATTTTTACAAAATTTGTGCTATACTCTTTCCATAAACCAGAGCTGTCCGGGAGCTCTGATACTGATTCTTGATTAAAAAATTTAATCAAGAATCCCGTGCGCTGTGCGCACGCACAGCGTGTGAAGACACGCTGTGGCGTCTCATACAAAACCTGACGCACCTTCGGTGCTATAAAAAGCTTTTCAAACTTTTTAACAGGTTTTAGTATGATGCATCACAAAAACGCTGTGAAGGAGTGTGTGTTTGTGGCAACATTTATCATCGGTCTTGTGATCCTGTTCGGCGGCGCTGCGCTTTACGGACGCTTCTGCGAGAAGGTTTTCGGACCCGACGACCGTCAGACCCCGGCCTATGCCAAGCAGGACGGCGTGGACTTCATCCCCATGCAGGGCTGGAAAAACAGCCTGATTAACCTGCTGAACATCGCCGGCACCGGCCCCATCCTGGGGCCCATCCAGGGCATTCTGTTCGGGCCCATCGCATTTATCACCATCCCCATCGGCAACGTCATCGGCGGCGCCATGCACGACTATTTCTCCGGCATGATCTGTCTGCGCGACGGCGGCACCCAGATGCCCCAGATGATCAAGCGCTATTCCAATAAGGGCATTTTCAACGTATACAATGTGTTCTGCTGCCTGCTTCTGCTGCTGGTGGGCGCTGTGTTCGTTTATACCCCCGGCGACATTGCCGCCACCTCCGTATTCGGCTTCGACGGCAAGCCTACCTCCATCTCCACCTGGATCATTTACGGCGTGATCTTCCTGTATTACCTGATCGCCACCGTGTTCCCCATCGACGCCATCATCGGCCGCATTTACCCCATCTTCGGCGCGATCCTGCTGTTCTCCGCTGTGGGTGTGTTCATCGGCATGTTCGTCAAGGGCTATCCTCTGCTGAACGTGTGGGACGACTGGTCCTCTCCCATCCTGCAGCTCACCGGTGCTGACGGCGCGGTCAAGAGCTTCACCTATGCCGACTACTTCAAGGGCGGCCACTTCCTGCCGATCTTCTTCGTCACTGTGGCCTGCGGCATTCTGTCCGGCTTCCACTCCACCCAGACGGCGATCATCTCCCGCACGGTGAAGAACGAGCGTCAGGGCCGCATGACCTTCTACAACATGATGATCCTGGAGGGCTTCATTGCTATGGTATGGGCCGCCGGCGCTATGGGCGTGTACAATCTGGCTCTGCAGGAGCCCAACGCCTCCCTGGCCACCGGCACCATCGGCGTGGTGTGCAAGGATATCCTGGGCCCCGTGGGCGGCATCATCGCCCTGGTCGGCGTCATTGTTCTGCCCATCACCTCCGGCGATACCGCTCTGCGTGCTCTGCGCCTGTCCCTGGCGGAGACGTTCCACCTGGACCAGTCCACCAACGGCAAGCGTATGCGTCTGGCCATCCCTGTGTTTCTTCTGGCTGCCGGCATCATCGTGTTCGCCAAGTTCAACAAGGACGGCTTCAACATTCTGTGGCGTTACTTCGCATGGTCCAACCAGACCCTGTCTCTGTTCGCCTTCCTGTGCATCACGGTGTGGATGTTTGAAAACGGCAAGGGCAAGTTTGCGTGGATGCCGCTGATTCCCGGCGCGTTCTACGCCTTCATCTGCTCCACCTACATCGCCAATGCGCACATCGGCTTCAACATCCCCTGGACCGCCTCCTACATCATCGGCGTGGTGTTCGCCATCGCCTATGTGGTGGCTCTGTGCCTGTATGGCAGAAAGCGCGGCGCGGCTGTGAAGCTGAAAATGAACAAGTAAACGGAGATAATTCCGGTTTTTGACAGACTGACGGCGGGGCCCCGGAAGGGCCCCGCCGTCAGCTTGTCAAAAATCCTTTTTGACAAGCTGAAAAGCATTTTCAAAACTTTCATGAAAGTTCTGAAAATGCGGTGATTGAAAACGAAAGACACCCCTGATGGGTTTCTTTCGTAACTATCTTCCTTTCCGAAGACGGATGCAATCCTACTTTCTTGACAGGCTCACGGCGGGGCCCCGGAAGGGCCCCGCCGTTTCTTTGCGACAAAATGGGGAGCGTATTCAAAAAAAGGGACGGGGCCCTTGCGGACCCCGTCCCTTGCCTATGGTGTCACAGCCCCTGCAGGGCCCGCCGGTCAGCAGCCGCAGCCGCAGCCGTTGTTGTTGCTGTTATTGCCGCACCCGCAGCCCCAGCTGCCGCAATTGCCGCACAGCAGGAACAGGATGATGATGGCGATGATGATCCACCAGCAGCAGGAAGAACCCTGATTGCACATATTTATTAGCCTCCTATGAAGAATATGGACCCATGGTGGGGTCTCATTCCCATAGTATGCCGGGGCCGGGAAAAGGTGCGCTCAGCCGCGGGAAATGCGGTAGCTCAGCGTCAGCAGCGTGTCCACGAAGTGGACATCCTCGAAAAACACGCCGGGCACGTCGGTGGACAGCTCCACATTGGTGAAGTTCCAGAAGCCCCGGATGCCCAGGCCAATCAACTGATCCGCCAGGGGCTGGGCCACGTTCTGCGGTACCGTCAGCACCGCCACGTTGGGCTGATACCGGGCTACATAGTCCGCCAGCTGATCCATAGCGCGGATGGTAACGCCCCGGATCTGGGTGTCGATCAGCGCCGGGGACACGTCAAAGGCAGAGTCCACCTGGAAGCCCACCTTTTCAAAATCGAAGTTCTGGAGCAGAGCGTGACCCAGATGGCCCGCGCCGATGATGATAAGCCGGTGGCCGTTGTCAATGCCCAGGATGTGACCGATCTCGGCCCGCAGCTCGGCTACGTTGTAGCCGTACCCCTGCTGGCCGAACTCACCGAAGCAGCTGAGATCCTGCCGGATCTGGGAGGCGGTGATGTCCATCTTGCTCCCCAGCGAGCTGGAGGAGATGCGCACCACGCCCTTGTTATACAGGTCATCCAGATACCGGTAGTACCGGGGCAGCCGATGGATGACGGCGTCAGAAATCTTTTGCTTTTTCATGATAATCTTCCTCTTTATACCGGGTTGTCCGGCAGATATAACCCTCTTCTGCCGGACACCCTCCACAAAACTCACTGATATTGTACAACAAACAGACCCACTTGTCAACTTTTTTAACAATCTTTCTGAAAAATTTTTCTTTACAACCGAGGAAAAACCTGCTATAATTCATGAGTCGGGATGAAATCGACATGCATGCGCCCGTAGCTCAGCTGGATAGAGCGTTAGACTCCGACTCTAAAGGCCGCTGGTTCGAATCCAGTCGGGCGTACCATAATAACGAAACGGTATAGATGCGTCTGGCGAAAAGCCAGGCGCATCAACCGTTTCCGGGCTTTTTAGGGCCCGGATTTTTTCTTTCAAACCATAGATGCAAATCGCTGTTTCAGAGCGTCTGCCCCGATTCGAACCGGGCGTTTTCCCTTTTCAGACAGATGCATTCGGCCAGCGCCCTTTTTGAGCGGCGTTTTTCACGGCTGGCAGCGGTATTTTTCTCAAAAAACTCACAAAGACTTGGGCGTCGTTTTGTTGGTCCTGACGGACTGAGAAAGCGGCGCCCTTTTTCAATTTCTAAAAGGGCGCTGGCTGCAGCGTCTGAAACGGCAGGCCGGAGAAGACCTCTCCGGCCTCATTTTTTTACAACAGGAGGATCGCTCACATGGACAACCAAAACACAAGTCGTCAGCTCCGCTACCTTGAAGAAGTCCGTATTCCCCTGCACCGTGCAGGCTTTGGAACCATGCCGGTGGAGGGAGAGAGCAGTTGCCTGTCCTTTGGAACGGCGCACCCCTCTGCCGCATCACCGGCAAGGGCAGCGTGTTCTATCGCCGGGAGGATGCGGACACGCCCCAGGCAGAGGATGCCCTGTTTCGCGTCGAGGACATCGCCGCGAAGACGCTGGAGTATATGACCACTATGGAAACCGCCCCACAGCTCAAAGCCAGCGGGCTGGATGGCGACTACCGTATCCTCGCTGACTTTGCCGGCACGGTGCTGGCAGGTACTCCAAGCAAATACGACGTTCAATTCGTCACTTGGGATTGGGACTATGACCGCACAGGCGTGTCCCACGGACACTACTTCATGGAGAACTATCGTCGGCCCCTCCGGCAGCGGCAAGACCACGCTGTGCAATCTCATGGCGCGGTTCTGGGACGTGCAGTCAGGCAGCGTGAGCCTTGGTGGGCACGATGTGCGGGAGTACAGCTACGACAGCCTCATCCGCAATTTCTCCTTCGTGTTCCAGCGGACCTATCTGTTCTCGGACACCATCGCCAATAACATCCGCTTCGGAAAGCCCGACGCCTCCATGGAGGAGGTGCAGGCCGCTGCAAAGAAGGCGCGGTGCTACGACTTTATCATGGCACTGCCGGAGGGCTTTGACACCGTCATCGGCGAAGGCGGTGCGACGCTCTCCGGCGGCGAACGTCAGCGCATTTCCATCGCCCGGGCCATCATGAAGGACGCACCCATCGTCATTTTAGATGAGGCTACAGCCTCGTTCTTTTATACACAACTTTGCGCCTGAAAAAATCAAGAGGTGGAAGCCGCCAGTTAGACGGCCTCGCTCTTGACAACACGCAGCTTTGGTTGGTTGGCTTCTATGAAGTCCAATATCCGCTGGTGCTGGTCTGCAAAGTTAAATTCTACTTCAATTCGTTTTTCCTCATAAATGCTAATCTGTTTTATCAATGCAACAACAATACCGCGCTCCAAATGGTCGATATTCTTATACTTCAAAAATGTTTGCAGGTACGGGTCAGCGGAAGTGATACCGTTTGATACAAAGGTCTGTTCCTCTTGCAGATTTGCGATAGTCTGCCGGATTTCCTCGGCCTGTTGTTCAAACTTCGCTTTCATGCGGTGGTATTCATCCCGCGTCAGGTCGCCGCTTTTCCAGTCGATATACAGATTATCACAAAGATTTGTAATCTTGTGAAGCTCCTGCTCTTGTGTTTTCAGCAGCTTGTCAAGCCTTGTTGACTGATTACGCACTACGGGGGCTTGGCTTATTTCGTCAATGATTTCTGCGAGAGAACCGCAAAGGTCAATCTGTCTTTTGACAGCTTCAAATACTACCTGCTCCACCAACTCGTCCCGGATGGTGTGACTGCTGCACAAGCCTCTGGATTTCATAATGTACGTCTTGCAGCTATAATAAGTGTACCCCTTGGAAGTCCGGCGCGTCATGCCCCGGCCACAATCCCCACAGCGGAGGAAGCCGGAAAACAGATAAACCGTTTTTGCCTTGGGGGAAGTCCGCACATTCTTTTCCAAAAGCTCTTGCGCCCGGTCAAAGGTTTGCTGATCTATGATGGCTTCGTGTGTATTTTCTACCCAAAACCAATCATCTTCCGGGATAGGAACAATCGTGTGAACCTTATAGCTTTTGACTTGGTGGCGTCCCTGTACCATGTGGCCTAAATAGGTCGGATTTTTCAGCATATTCACGATGGTGCGCTCGCTCCAATATACCTTGCCGGTTTGCGCGTGGGGGTTATGGTAATTCATCCCCATTTGCTGCTTGTAGGCTGTCGGGCTTGGAATCCCTAACGCAATCAATTTCCGGGCAATCGCATTTTTGTTCATACCCTCGTACACATACCACTGAAAAATGTCCTGCACGATGGGGGCGGTTTCTGGATTGATAACCAGCTTGTGATAGTCCTCCGGGTCTTTCAGATACCCATAGGGGGCGAAAGCTCCGATAAACTGTCCCATGCTGCGCTTCATATCCAATACGCTGCGGATTTTGATTGAGGTCTGGTAGCAATGCTGATCGTTCATGTAGCTTTGCATTTTAGTTGCAATGCTGCTGATTTCTTCGGGCCGCAGGTAGCTGTCCAGTGCCGGAAGCTCTACGGAGATAAAACGAACATCCAGAGAAACGAACACATATTCAAGATAGTGGCCGCACTCGTAATCATTTCTGGACAAACGGGAGAGGTCTTTGACAATTACACAGTTGATTTTCTTTGCGTAAATATCAGCCAGAAGCCTTTGAAAGTCCTCGCGGTCGCTGTCAGTACCAGTCCGTCCATCGTCCTGATAGTTGTCTACCACTTGGATTTCCGGGTGGTTTGCCAGATAATAGTCGAGGATAGCGTCTTGGTTCTCGATACTGTAACTTACATCGTGTCCGTCCTCTTTGGAAAGTCGTTTATATTTTCCGCACTTCCAAATTTTCTTGCCGTTCTCTGTAAAGGTGTTATTAGAAGATTTTCTGCCTCGTTTCAAGATACCTCCAATCCTCTATAATTACAATATGATTATAGCATACATGACCGACAAAATCAGCCCTTTTTCAGCCCTGAAAAATAATTTTTCAGCAGGCCGTCAAGGGCGGTTCCGCCAGCGGAAAACCGAACAGATACAACGGCATCCCCACATCGAAAAAGATAGGGGTTCTTTACCTGTTCCAGATAATTCATCATGCGCTGTTCAGGTGGTAATGAGGTATCAACGGAAACAGTGCGGATGTCAACAAGATCATCCGCATTGACTTCTTTAATGTTTTGCTGGCGCATATCGGCCAGCATTTGGGTATTAAACATAGCGTCCTCCTTTCCGATCAGAGGACGGTATGTTATTGCCTTTCCAAAATGAAAATCAGGTATTGCGGACGGCTGCTGGCACAGCTCCACGGGACTTTCACCCCCGCGTGGTTCTCACGCGGCCCTACCCATTGCTTGTGACGCTTTTAACGCTCGAACTATGGCTATAAGGGAGTATCATTGTCCTGCCTGTACGTCGTCGCCCGTAAGCTGCCACGCTCACATTGCGGCGTGGTGTTAATCGCTCCGCTTATCCCTACGGGAAAAAGTATCGTGGCGCACCAGCCGTCCGGCTCGGCACAGACAGAATGTGTCCGTATGCCCTATGATGCGCCGCCGTTATCTTGCGGGCATATTTGTCAAGGTACAGCCAGCGGCCCGCCGTGGGTTGGTGAAACAGGGAAAGGGTTAAGCTGTTTCAGCCTCCGGGGGCCGGTTCGTCACTTCGTCGTGACGATAGCGTGGATGAGCTTGATTTCCAGACGGCGCTTCATGGCCTCGTCCAGACACACATGAGGATAGCCGTTTTCATCGTAGAGCGTCCGGGTACACAGCTTGTTCATGTAACCGCTGTAATACCGCAAAACACGCTCCACGGCTTCGGCATCCCCAGCGCGGGCGGCCTCGATCACCGAGAGGGGCAA
>ENA-ORNQ01001349-ORNQ01001349.1-human-gut-metagenome-genome-assembly--contig:-NODE-1349-length-19455-cov-14.147938_pt1 | contig 19455 bp, 13 predicted proteins | sample MGYA00242116_ERZ509024 | MGnify/ENA primary metagenome ERZ509024 (study PRJEB26280, sample SAMEA2338697) | human gut metagenome | biome: human gut; feature: human-associated habitat; material: faeces...
TCGTAAGAGCCGATGGTATCATATCGTTTGATGACGCGGCACGCCGCGTCCCTACATGATTGGATTAATCATATGATTTGCAAAGCCACCATCACAGCCATCTCTAAGGGCTGCCTGAAAGTCAAGACCCTCACAGCCGCCTCAGGCTGCGGCGACTGCAACCTTGCGCAGTCATGCTGCAGCAGCAAGCCGTCATCCACAGTGTCGCGCTTCACCGTGAAAGTCGCCGACACAACCCCCTATAATATAGGTCAAGAAATATACCTCGAGCAGTCAGGCGTAACCCGAAAGCCTATGCTCATCTATGGCGTCATCATCCCCCTCATAATCCTCGCCCTCCTCATCATATCCTTCCTCGATCACGCCGATCCCACCCTCGGCATAACCCTCGGCATCATAGCCGTAGCCCTCTACTTCCTCGCCATGCGCAAACTCCACGCCCCCCTCTCCCCACGCCCCCTCTGGCGCGTAAAGACCCCTGGCACCCCAACCTCCTCGCTGTAGGGACATGCCGTGGCATGTCCGCTTCCCCACCAGTCGTTTTTGAACCGTCATTGCTAGCAGACATGGCATGTTCCAATGCTGTTGAATGTGGGATATAAAGAGGCATAAATTAAAAGGGGGAGGCACGTCGGAGACGTGCCAGTCGTGCGTAACCCCATGCACGGAGCGTCAGCGAACGTACATGGGGATAGGATGCTCCTGTCCGATCAACCTCGGAGAGGTTGTGATGCACCAACTAAAGCAGAAACACATAAATGCCGATACGATAGCGTGCCACAACCTCTCCGAGGTTGGCTTTAAGGGCGTGGCGGGATCCCCCATGTACGTTCGCTGACGCTCCGTGCATGGGGTTACGCACTACTGATACGTCTCCGATGTATCTTGATTCTCAGATGCAACTGCATTGCGGATATAGATCAACTGATGTCTTTGAGATGGAGTGACCTATGGAGTCTCCGTAGGAGGCTGACATGTTAGGCAGTGGTCATACAAACCATAGGTTTGGCTGACCACTGTGGGCGGTTTGGTGTTTGAAATATGTTCGCCGCTGTCGGTGGCGCACCTCCACGGACATGCGCTGCTATATGGTGCGCCTCTTACAGAGGCGATGTCTGGAAGCATATTGATACAGTGGTCAGCCAAGCTTAACAGCTTGTCTTACCACTGCCTAACATGTGTGCCTCCTATGGAGGCATTCTTTGTAATGCCGATGGGTTAGCGGCCGGCGGCTGAGGAGGTCATGGACTCGGCTCCGGCGTCGATGAGTTTCTTGGCTCCTTGCTTTTGTTTGCCCCACTGGAGGTTATAGGTGATTTTGATTACGCCCATGCGTTCGATGAAGTCAGAACGCATGATCTGGCGGTAGGAGTAGTAGCGGTTGAGCTGGGTGTTTTCCTGGTTGTATTTGCCGAAGGGCATCATCAAGCCGGCACCGAATTGCCAGTTACGCCAGGTGTAGTTGAGCATGATGGAGTTGAACGACTCCTGACGGCTGAGTATTTCGCCCGTCAGGTCGGTGTTGGCGCGCATGTAGGAGAATATGAGCTGGAAGCCCCAGTGTGAGGCTATGGCATCCACGTTGCCGCTCCATGAAGTGTTGTGATGGCTGTATCCGGGACCGCTTGAATAGTTGCGTGTCATGCGCAGGTAGCCGTCGACCGACAGCCAGTCGGGTATGATGTCTACGGAGGCAGAGACTTGCCACCACCACATGCTGTTGCTGTGGCCGTTGGTAAAGGTCTTGATGAGGTGGTCGGCATCGTTCCAGTAGTATGTCGGAGCGATGGAGTTGTCAGATGTGCTCCAGTAGCCCAATTGCAGTGACGAGTTTACGCGCTTGAAACTCTGTGCCCAGTTGATAGAGGTGTTCCATATGCTGTAGCTGCGGAGGTCGGGGTTGCCTGTCTGATACTGGAAGCGGTCAATCTGCTGCATGGTCGGATTGGTTTCGCTCAGCGACGGGGTGCGGGTATAGGTGCGTGCAGTCAGGCGCAGAGTCGACCAGTCTTTGCGCCACGTCACTGTCAGTTGCGGTTTGGCATGCCATGAGTGCATCGAGCGGTCTGTTTCACGCATGCGTTGTTCGTCATATTCAGCTCCGATGCCGATGGTAGCGGTGACCGGACCGAGCATCTGCATATATTCTGCGAATCCATACAGCTTATTTTGACGCTGGTGGTATACGGCGTTGTCAGATGTCACGTATGTAGAGCGGTTGAAATAGCCGTTCCATTTAAGTCCGGCTGTCAGTCGCGACTTGCGCCACTGGCGTATGTAGTCGGTCTCCAATCCGAAGCTCCAGTTGTTGTCACGGATTTGTGTGCCTATGTCTGTGACAGGAGTGCCGTCAGATGCGAGATACTCGTCATATGCCGATTCGGAGCGGCTCTTAGTGTAACGTGCCACGAAGTCGACCACGATTGACTGCTTTTCGCCTATTTTCTTGTCAAGATACAGGTTGAGTGACGGGACTGTAAACGGATGCCAGTTCTCTACCGACAGATATAGGGGATCGGTCTCTATCGGGTTGCCATTGGTCGGCTTGAATGTAGACGTGAGAAGTCCGTCATAGCCAAACGAGTTGGGAGTCTGATGGGCGAGATTCAATGCGGCATAAAACGTGGTCTTGTCAGGATCGACATAACTGTAATCCACCGTAGCCCAAAGCTGGTTGTTGTTGTACATCCCGCCTACAGGGCTTTCCTGACGGAGCAGGGTAGAGCCATCTGGAAATGTCACCTTCTCGTCATATTCGCGATACATCGCCAACCGTTTGCGCAACTGGTCCTGCACCGACAGCCCGAACTGCCCCTTGCCGCGGTTGAGCTTGAGACTCGCAAACAGGTTGCCTGACGGCTTGGCTTGCATCCAGTACATCACATCTGTCATGAGCGAACCGCCGACCGTCGGGTTGCGTACTATGAAGTCAAGCACAGCATTAGCGTCATTATATCGCAGCCCTGGATTTTCGTGATACTCCACCCTGACGATGCTCTCGGGCAGAAGGGTCTTGACCTCGTTGATGGTGGCTTCGCGTCCGTTGATGCGTAGCTGTACCGCACCCGATGGATTGGTGACCGACTCCATCACAGGATTGACCACCACGGTAGGTATCTGCATATTCTGGAGCAGTGTCAGTCCGTTGTTGGAGTGCTCCCGGGCATCGTCAGACGGGACGAACAGGTCGCGGTCAGCCTTGCGTATGACCGGCGAAGCCTTTACCACGACCTCTGAGAGCTGGTGGCTGCCGACACTGCCGGCAGGGATGCTGTCAGTCTGACTGAAAACATTTATAGATGAAAAGGCCGCTACCGCCACCATGGATAGAAGAGTCTTCATAATCTGCATCTGAATTTTTTGTATCTGTACGTTAGATGCAACGAGGGCGCCAAAGGTTGCACCATGCACGCAAAAGATGCAGCTGGTAAGGACATGCCATGGCATGTCCTTACCAGCTGGGTGAAATTTCCGGTTCTGCACTCCTCACAGCGCGCCGCGTCCGTATGTTCATGGGGTGCCTGGGGGGCGGTCGCTACATGTAGCGACCCTACGGTATGGTGATATTCAGGTGGAGGGGGTCAGGACATGGTGGGTTTGGAGTGGGTGACTGCATCGGTGACATAGACGCAGAATACAGGGAAGAGCATCAGCCCCTCGGCAGCGAGGACTACGGCGAGGATTTTGCCTATGGGGGTGATGGCGTTTATAGCACTGCCACATGTTGTCAGGTCCATGCAAGCCCAGTATAGAGCTGTCCAGTAGTCAGTGACAGCTGTGTTGACGTAGTGCTCCTCAAGGTAAAACATCATGCTGCCGAAGTAGATTGATGCCACCAGTATCATCAGGTAGCTGAAAAACAACCCTTTGATCCAGCTCTTTGACATAGCCCCTGTCACGATGCTCAGCGCATAGACGGCACGGATGACGGGGACGAAGCGGAGAAAATAATGTACCTGCGGAGACACCTGTATGTCATAGTGCACGATGATGCTCAGATATGGTACACATATTATGAGAAACAGGAAGTGACTTATCCATTCCCATGTGGTGAAATGGCGCTTGATGACCATCTCGGCGACAATGGAAAGGATAAACAGGATGCAGATCCAGAACTGCGCTTTCAGATATCCCTCGCTGGATATGAACGAGATATTGTTGAGCGCATCATATGTGATGTAACTTATCAGCAGTGCTGCCAATGCGATGACGAAGAGATGGATGGCAAGCAGTGCGCGGTTTTCGGTAACAGGGTCGTTGATTGTCATACCTTAAAAACGCCTGTTGCCGAATTTTTGTTTTGCATATTTCAGACATCTCTGCGTTCAAGTCGCACGACATTCTCCACATGCTGTGTGTGCGGAAACATATCGACGGGCTGCACTGCTGTGATGCGGTATTTGGCATCAAGCAGCTGGAGGTCACGCGCCTGTGTGGCAGGATTGCAGCTGACGTAGACTATGCGGCGCGGTGCGGCATTGAGGATGACGTTGACCACATCTTCGTGCATGCCTGCACGTGGGGGGTCAACAATCATGACATCTGGTCTGCCGTGCTCGGCGATGAAGCTATCGGTCAGCACGTCTTTCATGTCGCCGGCATAAAACTCGGTGTTGTCAAGTCCGTTGACACGGGCGTTGAGTTTGGCATCCTCGATGGCTTCGGGAACATACTCGATGCCTATGACGTGGCGGCAGTGTGAAGCCACGAAGTTGGCAATGGTGCCTGTGCCTGTGTAGAGGTCGTAGACAAGTTCGTCACCTGTCAGTCCGGCGAAGTTGCGGGCCACGCCATAGAGCCGTTCTGCCTGACGCGAGTTGGTCTGATAGAAAGACTTGGCTCCGATGCGGAAACGCAGATTGCCCATCGCCTCCTCGATATACTCGCGACCCGAATGGAGGAGCACCCCCTGGTCGCCTATAGTGTCGTTGACCTTGGTGTTGATGACATAGAGCAGCGAGGTGATGCGCGGGAAACGCTCACGCACGGCATCAAGCAGCCGGTAGATGTTTTCGCGTTCGTCACGACCGAACACCACCACAGCCATCACTTCGCCTGTGGAGGCGATGCGTATCATCAGCGTGCGGAGCAGTCCCTCCTGATTGCGGATGTCGTAGAATGACATGCCGTTGTCACGTGCAAACTGCTTGACAAACAGGCGCAGCTCGTTGCCGAAGTCATCTTGCAGGTGACAGCAGTCTATGTCGAGCACCTTGTCAAACGCTCCGGGGATATGGAATCCCGCTGCTGTCATGTCGTCGGGCACTTCGCCGCTGCGTATCTGGTCATAGGTGAGCCACTTCTTGGCGGAGAAGGTGTACTCCATCTTGTTGCGGTAGCACCATATTTCCTCCGATCCGATGATGGGGGAGATGTCAGGCAGTTCGATTTTGGCGAGGCGTGTCAGAGCATCTGTCACCTGCTGCTGCTTGTACTTGAGCTGATACTCGTAGGGTAGATGCTGCCAGCGACATCCGCCGCAGAGGGTGAAGTGGGAGCAGCGCGGAGCCACGCGGATGTCGGAGGGCTTGACCATGCGGGTGATATGCCCCTCGGCATATGATTTCTTCTTCTTGTCGAGCTTGACATCCACTATATCGCCGGGTGCACCATAGGGTATGAATACCACCATGTCGTCTACACGGGCTATGCTCTTGCCCTCGGCAGCCACCGAGGTTATCTCTACGTTATTGAGTTCAGGTAACAGTTTGCGTTTGTGTGCCATCGTAACAGTAAATTTTCCCACAAATTTAGTGAAAAAAATTCAGTAAAATTAATGGGTGGCTGATTTGGTAGGCTCCATGTGGATGCCTACGTAGGTGGCTGTGCCGTATTTTTCTTTGAGTTTGTGTTCGATGGCGGAGGCTATTTCGTGGGCTTCGCGGAGAGTGAGGTTTCCGTCCATCTTCACATGTACGTCTATGGCTATGTTGGGACCGATGTGGCGGGTGCGGAGGCGGTGGAAGCCCGATACGCCTGGTGTGTTCGTTATTATTGCCTCGATGTCTGTTATGTCGGTTTCGGGCAGCGATTTTTCCATTAACTCATCTATGCCGGGTTTCATCAGTGAAAAGGCGGCTTTGAGGATGAATCCGCTGACTACCACTGCAGCTATGGGATCAAGCACAATCCAGTCCTTGCCAAGAAACATGGCACCTCCGATGCCTATGAGCGTGGCGATGGATGTCATGGCATCACTGCGGTGGTGCCATGCGTTGGCTACCAATGCCGGTGAATTGATGCCTTTCCCGGCATGGACTGTGTAGCGGAACAGCCCTTCTTTGGCAATGATGGATATGACGGCAGCAGCGAGAGCCAACATAGTAGGGGACTCTAAAGTCTCGCCACGGACGAAAAAGCCTATCGTCTTGTCTATGCCGTTCCATCCCAACCAGATGCCGACACCGCCTAAAAGCAGTCCGACAATCACCGATGCAAGGGTCTCATACTTGCCGTGCCCATAGTTGTGGTCTTTGTCAACCGGCTTACCGGCTATCCTCACAAAGAGAATCACCACAATGTCAGTGATGAAGTCGGAAAGCGAATGCACCGCGTCAGCAATCATTGCCGAACTGTGCCCCAGCACACCAGCCACAAACTTGAATATCAGCAACAAAAAATTGACCACGCTGCCAATCAGTGTCACCTTATATATTTTCTTTTCTCTGTCGTCTGCCATAGGGTGGGTTTGTGATGAAAAAATGTATTGATATCCACTCCTTCCAAATAATAGGTGAAATATCAGGATTCTAATACCACGGAAAAATCGCCTTCATACAATTTTGATATTGCAGCTTCTATTTGGTTAAGGGTAATGTCTCCGTGGTATAACATTCGTTTATTAATGAGGAGGTATATAGAATTGTTGATGTCGTAACCTTGTGAAAACGTTTCAGAACCAAAGATAGAAAGCATCATTCGGCGATAAAAGCGAAAACGCTTATTCACATTAGGGATGATACTTGAATTATTAAGGTCATTTGCGGCAACAAATCCAAATGATGCGCAATCGTCCTTTTTGAAATATTCAAGCATTATGTGTACACACGACATTACGATTGTTCGTGGTTCATAATCATTTGTAAGAAGGGAATAACGCTCTTTGCTGCTTGCAACACCTTTCCAGTAAAACTTAAGTCCGAGAAAATGGTTAGAGAATTTCTCAACTTCTACAATGTATCTTTTGTGGCTTTTCGTGGATTTAAAACTCCATATATCAATAATGCGAAGCGTAGATGGATCTGTGCTCCGCATTATAAATGATGCTTTATAGTATTTGATAAGTCCGCTCACGGCAGTATATATCCGTAAGAGGGGATACGATATATATCTCGCTCCTTATCGGAAATTAGAGTAATGTGGATTTTATTAGAGCGAGATTTCCTTGCAGAAACACATTGCGGCTTCTGAGAACTCTTTGCACGTGGTTTCTTAAGGGGTTTCATATTCATTAATTTAATAACTTTCCTACTCAAGTAACGCAAAGATAGTTATTTCCGTTCGTTGAATCAACTGTCATTGAAATATTTAACATAAAAACAAAGCGCGGGCAGCTGGGGGCTGTCAGCGCTTTGCGTTGTGTGGGGTTGTGTGTGGGATTACTGGAGGAGGGTGATGGAGCGGTGGATGAACTCGGTGAGTTCGGCGCCTTTGAGGAGCCCGTTGCCGAGGAGGGCGAGGTCGATGACCTGCTTGACCACGGGCTGGGTCTGGGCGTAGGCGGCGATGGCGCTTTCCTGATCCTTACGGGCTTTGTCGACGGAGGCTTCAAGCTCGGTCACTTTCTTCTGGTCGTCATCGGATAGCTTGCCGTCCTTGGCGTTTTTGCGCAGCTCTGAAATCTGGTCGTTGCCAGATGTGATTTCGGCAGAGAATGGGGCTACAGTGGCTGAGAGAGCTGCCATGGCTTCATCCTTGATTTTGCCGATTATGGGGCTTTCGGTGTTGACGATGAGGTTGTAGCTGTCAGGCAGTTCGCCGTAGAAGTTCATGCCTGGTTGCATGGCTGCCATATCTTTCATGCGTCGCATGTACTCGTTTTGAGTAATCATGACCGGGTTGGCATTGCTGCTGAGAGCCTCGAAATTGACGAGAAACTCGGCTTTGTCAACCTTGGGGATGCGGCTGCGGAAGAGCAATGTCAGTATGTCGCGCTGCTCAGGGGTGAGGTCGGCGGCTTTCTTGTCATCTTTGGGGATAAGATTGTCAGCCACGTCGCTGTCCACGCGCACGAAGCGTGACTTCTCTATCTTGCTTTCAAGCAGTCCGATGAAGTGACTGTCAAGCTGGCCGTCCATCAGGAGCACGTCATAGCCCTTGTCGTTGGCTGCCTTGATGTAGTTGTACTGGCTGACGGGATCGGTGGTATAGATATATACTACATCGCCGCTCTTGTCGGTCTGCGCCGGTTCGATGAGTTTGCGGTATTCTTCGAGGGTGTAGTGCTTCTTCTCGGTGTCCTGGAGCAGAACGAACTTCATGGCTGCGTCGCAGAACTTCTGGTCGGTCAGCATGCCGTATTCGATGAAGATGCGGATGTCATCCCATTTCTTTTCGAAGTCGGGGCGATCGTTCTTGAATATCTCCTCAAGACGTGATGCGACCTTCTTAGTGATGTAGCCTGAAATCTTCTTGACGGCAGTGTCGCTCTGGAGATAGCTACGCGACACGTTGAGAGGGATGTCAGGCGAGTCTATTACACCCTGAAGCAGCATCATAAACTCGGGGACAACCCCCTCTACCGAGTCCGTCACATATACCTGGTTGCAATATAGCTGTATGCGGTTCTTTGCAATCTCGAAGTTGTTGCGGATTTTGGGGAAGAGAAGCACACCTGTGAGGGTGAATGGATAGTCCACATTGAGGTGTATCCAGAATAATGGGTCTTCCTGTCCGGGGTACAGCTCGTGATAGAATGTCATGTAGTCCTCGTCGGTCAGTTCGGCTGGCTTCTTGGTCCACAGCGGCTCGGTGATGTTGATTATCTTGTCATCAGCTCCTGAGGTAACTGGAACAGGGAGGAAACGGCAATATTTACGCAGGAGCATGTCAATTTCGCCCTGCTCGAGGAATTTCTTGTTTTCGTCATCGATATACAGGATGATGTCGGTGCCTCGTGATGCTTTTTCGGTCTCCTCCATGGTGTACTCGGGAGAACCGTCGCAGCTCCATTTGACAGCCTTTGCGCCATCCTTGTATGATAGGGACACCACTTCTACCTTCTTCGCTACCATGAATGCCGAATAAAATCCAAGTCCGAAGTGACCTATGATGTTGGCTGCGTTGTCCTTGTATTTGGCGAGGAACTCCTCGGCTCCTGAGAAGGCTATCTGGTTGATATATTTGTCAAGGTCATCGGCTGTCATGCCTATACCGCTGTCGCTGACTGTCAGTGTGCCCGCTTCCTTGTCAACCTTGACATTGACCTTAAGGTCGGTGACTTCTCCTTTAAATTCGCCGAATGAGGCGAGGGTCTTTAGTTTCTGTGTGGCATCCACGGCGTTGGATACCAGTTCGCGGAGAAATATCTCGTGGTCGCTGTAGAGGAATTTCTTGATTACTGGGAAGATGTTCTCGGTCGTTACGCCGATAGTTCCTGTCTTTGTGCTCATGTCGTTATGATTTGTTTTGTTGTATTCATTAATATACTAACAAATAAGCAAAAGTCATGCCGAACTGACGGCATGACTTTTGTCATAAAGATTCTTAAATCTGTAAAAATCCTGAGTATAAGGCGATAAGCTGCCTATATTACGTAGTCGACACACCCACGGTCTGCCTTGTGACCTGCGAGTAGCGCAGCGGCTGCCACGTGGGCGGGATGGTTGGCATAGACAGCCACGTCATCCATTGTGTCAACAATGGCAGTCAGCACCACGTCCCATGTCTCTGCGGGATTCTCGTTGATGCCAACTTCCATGCTCTGGAGCACGTCAATCTGCTGCGGGAGCGCGAGCAGCGCGTCGCGGAACGATTCGGCAACCTGACGACGCTCTGCGTCAGTGCCTGTTAGCTTGAACATTACAATGTGTTTAACCATAAAGAATAGATATTAAAAAAATTGAGTCAGTGCGCTTATGAAACTTTACAATCTCCACAATGTAGGGACATGCTGTTGAATTAGGCATGAAAAATGAAACCAATAAAGGAGACACGTCTCCGACGTGTCTATCCGCATCTCTATTTAATTCAACAGCATTGTGGCATGTCAATACATTATTGGTAACGTGAATTTAGGAAATTTCTGCGACACTTTCCCGATTTTTCCGATATATCTCTATAATGCTATTTGAGTATCGTTTTGAGGGCAGAGCCTCCGGCACGGATGACGTACATGCCAGCCGGGAGATTGCCGAGGTCGGCAGAGCATCCGCTACCTGATGCTACTAACGCACCTTGGAGGGTGTAAACGTTCCAAGACGTGTCTGTGCCGAAGTCGGCAATGCGACCGTTGATGGTGATTGATGCCGCTGCATAGTCTGTCATCATCATGTCATCGGTGGATGCGGCGGAATAAACTTCGGTGTAAGAGGTCTGCATCTTGGCTCCGTTGACGGTGTAGTCGATGGTGACATTCATTTTGTCCTTGCCGCTGATGACTGCCTTGGGTGCGCTCCACACATTACCGCTTTGTGTGGCTGCAATACCCTCGATGGTCACTCCCTTGATGGAGACAATCGGATTGAGAGAAGTGACGGTCGCCGTTTTCTTGGCGGGATCGTTGTAGTAACTGAACATCTCCTTGACCGGCTTGACTGAATATTCCTGATAGGCTTTAGCTGTATGTGCCGGGACATTTACTGATCTCCAGTCAGATGTCACGATGTCATGGTTGATGGTACTGAGCTTATGGGGAAGAAATATGTCCCATGTCGACTCGGCAGAACCGTTATTTGATGTGTAAACATCGACATTGCTGAATTTCATAGGGTCATGTGCGCTTGCAACGTGTGCCAACGGTGTGTTAATTATGAGCTGTGTGCCTTCGACATCGCATGAGAACCCCTGGCAGATTGAGACTTTCTCGGGATTCTTAGGTACGACTATCTTACGCAATTTCGGACAATCGACAAAGGCTCCAGAACAAACGTGTTCGACACCTGCCAGATTGAGAGTCTCAAGGGCGGTATTTCTGAACGCATCCCATCCGACTGTCGTTGTGGTCTCCTTTAAATTCACTTCCTTGAGTGCCTGACAGTTATAAAAACAACCTTCAGGCACCTCTTCGAGAGCTGACGGCCAGTTGACTTTGGTAAGTCCCGAATTGGCAAACTGATGGCCGTAACGGTCCTCTATTTCCTTTACAGGCAGGAGCGAAAATGTCTGCAATGATTTGCAGCCTTGAAACGCATACTCGCCAAGATGGGAGATGGTGGCACCCGATGGGAGTGTGAATGCCGATAAACTCTGGCAGTCATTAAAGGCATAGCGTCTGATGGTCAGAGGAGCTTTGGATTCAATGGTCACAGTCTTAAGGTTTGTGCAACCATAGAAAGCGTAACGATATATCTCACCCTCGCTGCGGTTATGAGCCTGTAGGGTGACCGAGGTGAGCTTCTTGCAATTGAAAAATGCACCGAGAAATATGCTGTAGCTCAGGCTGCCGGGGATGGTGATTGATTCTATGTCGGAACATTGGAACGCTGCTGCCGGAATGCCGCCTGTGAGCTTTTCTCCTTTCAACACCACTTTCTTTATTGATGAGTTGGCAAATGCTCCATTTTCGATATATACCATGTCTTCAGGCACAGTATAGGAGTCTAATTTGACACCTGGAGCAACACCTGACAAACTGTTGAACCCTCCGCCATAGAAGATGAAGCCGTTTTTGCTCCGCTTAGGGTCGTAGTAGGTCGATTTTGACACATCGACGTTTTCGATAGATTTATTGCCGAGCTGCCAGCATCCTCCCAGTACCTGATCGTCTGAGAGGACTACGGTCTTTAGTTTTGTACTTCCGGCAAAGGCATATTCCTGTACAGAGTGGATATCGGAGGGGAGAGTGAACGTGGTGAGATTTTTGGCTGGCGGGATGCGTACTAAGTATTTGTTGCCACTTGAGCTTATTCCGTAGAGCATACCGTCACGGGCGAAATAGTCTTTGTTGCCGCTCTTGACCTTGAATTCTTTGAGCGCGGGACAATTTTCAAACTCGTTAGGTGAGATACGGGTCACCTCAGCGGGGATCACTACCGAGGTCACTCCGGGCAGGTTTGCGAAAACTGCCGGCAGGATCGGCGGCTCGTTGTAGTGGTTGAAGTAGTCGCCGACCTTGGTGACTGGGTATGTTTCGCCGTCAATTGTGACAGTGCCTGGTATGACTACCTCGCCTGTGGGGTTGAAACCCGGGGCGAGACCCATGATGACAGCCTCTTTTCCATCGTGTCCCCAGTATTGGACGATATCATACACATAGTTGCCTTGGGTCTTGTATTCGCCGGCATATGTCATAGCTGTCATCAGCAGCGAGATGATGGCGGCAATCAGTGTGCGCTTATATATTGTCATGATTTTTATCTGTGAGATGTGTAAGGATGTTTAGTAAAGTATCGTTTTTAGGGCAGAACCTCCTGCGCGGATGACGTAGATGCCCGAGGGAAGATGCGTGAGGTCGGCTGAGCGTCCGCTTCCCGATGCCACTGTGGAGCCCTGCATTGTGTGGACACTCCATGATGTGTCTGTGCCGAAGTCGGCGATGCTGCCGTTGAGGGTGATGGCGATGCTGGAATTGTCGTCTGACATGATGTCATCATTGGCAGACTGCTCATATATGTCTGAGTATCTTGTCGACATCTTGGCTCCGTTGACAGTGTAGTCGATGGTGACGTGCATCTGGTAGTCGTTTTTCAACACAGCCTTGGGTGCGCTCCATACATTGCCGTTTTTTGTGGCAGCCACGCCTTCGATGGTCACGCCTGTGATTGTTACAAGCGGATTGAGCGAGGTGACTGTGGCGGTCTTCTTGGCGGGATTGTTATAGTAGCTAAACATCTCCTTGACAGCCTTTTTGGAATAGTTCTGATATGACTCGGCGGCATAGGCTGGGACGTTGACCGATTTCCAGTTGGATTTCATGCCATTGCTGCTGTCATAGGGCAAAACTATATCTTCTTCGCTCACCATATCTTCGTTAATGGAGATGAATACGTCTGTGTTTTTGAACTTCATCGGTATGTCGTTTCCAAAACTCCAGGGATATAGAGGAGTGTTGATGATGAGCTGTGTGCCGTCCACATTGCATGTGAACGCCTCCGAGAGGTCTATGCCTGACGCATTGTCCTCGTTGTAAGGGACAACGATTTTTCGTAACGAGAGACAGTCGGCAAAAGCATTTTTCTCAAGATGTTCCACGCCCATGAGGTTGAGCGTCTCAATGCCGGTGTTGCGGAATGCCTCCTCTTCGATACGCCCTGTCGCGTTTTTGAGACTTATTTCCTTTAACGAGGTGCAGTCTTTGAAGCAGCCTGTGGGGACAGTATAGAATGCCGACGGCCAGTTGACCGATGTAAGTCCAGACCCGGCAAAGGTGTAGCCGTTGACGCCTAACTCCTTGACGTTAGCGAGCGAGAAGGATTTGAGGGACTTGCAGCCGGCGAATGCATATGCGCCGAGAAAATTTATCTTTGTGTCTGCCGGCATGGAGATTTCCGGCAGGGCAGTGCATCCGCTGAACGCGCCTTCGTATATGTCAATAGGTGCAGAGGACGCAATGGTGATTTTTGACAGCTTGGAGCAGCCGTAAAAAGCATACGAGCGGAAAACTGTTTCCTTGGAGTCGTTGGCTGACAGGGTCACTCTTGTCAGCTTTTTGCAGTTATAAAACGCATTTTCATAGATGTAGCTGCTTAATGTGAGTCCGTGTTCATCAACCTTGCCGCCGGGGAGCGTCACGCTCTCGATGTCAGACTCGAAGAAGGTGGCGGTATAAAGTGGCTGTGTGATATTCTTGTGAAACAGTACGTTGCGGATTGAGGAGTTGCAAAACGCACCGTCGGCAATACGTAGTATGTCCGACGGCACCGTATACATCTCCATTTTCACGCCCGGAGCTACGCCGTCAAGGGTGTTGTACTCATCATTTTTGATAAGGAATCCGTTTTTGCTTCGTTGAGGATTGTAATACGTCGATTGTGATACGTCTACTTCGCATATGGATTTGTTTCCGGCTTGCCATCCGCCATAGAGATACTGATAGCCGGAGAGTACGATAGTCTTAAGCGTCTTATTGCCTGCAAAAGCCCATTCTCCGACCCAGTTTACATCTTCGGGAAGTGTGAATCGCGTGGCTTTCTTGCCAGCCGGATAACGCACAAGGGCATGCATGGTTGCCATGCCTTTGAAGGTCTTGTAGAGGGAGCCGTTCAGGGCGTAGTAATGCTCATTGCCGCTTTTCACCTTGTATTCGATGATATTAGGGCAATTCTCAAATTCGTTTCTGGAAAACTGACGCAGTTCGTTGGATATCACCACCGATGTAAGCTCAGGTAAGTCCGAGAAAACAGGAGGCTCGGGGACATTGAGGATATTGAAAGTGTTGCCGAGGATTGTGACGGGGTATGTGACACCGTCCACGGTGACGCTTCCCGGTATGACCAGTTCGCCTGTGGGATTGAATCCTGCGACTCTGGATACTATACGTGCATAGGGCGAGCCGTCATAGTCGGTGGAGAGGTCAAACACGTAGTTGCCTCGGGTGACTACTGTCGTTGCTGACAGGGATGCATCGCATATTGACAAGCATACGGCGAGGAAGAGTAATGTTTTTTTGAGCATAAATGTAATGAGAGTGTGAATGAATATAAAAATCAACTGATTGCAAAGATAATGTATAATACTTTGGCAATCAGTTGATTTCTTATTGGTTATGCTCAAAAAAGGCTATTTGTAGATAAGATGTAGATGCTGGTAGACCGAAGTATGACCAGCGTATTTATGCTCCGGCGTAGAGCTTCTCGCGCGTTGCGGCTACTCGCTCGTCGGTGATGTAGTCGTCATAGTCCATCATCTTGTCAATGATGCCGCCGGGGGTCAGCTCGATGATGCGGTTGGCTACGGTCTGGATGAATTCGTGGTCGTGGCTCGCCATGATGATGTTGCCCTTGAATGCCTTGAGGGTGTTGTTAAATGCCTGGATTGATTCAAGGTCAAGATGGTTGGTGGGACTGTCGAGGATGAGGGTGTTGGCATCCTTCATCATCATGCGTGCTATCATGCAGCGCATCTTCTCGCCTCCTGAGAGCACAGATGCTTTCTTCTGCGTGTCCTCGCCGGTGAAGAGCATCTTGCCGAGGAAGCCTTTGAGGTAGATTTCGCTTGAATCATTGGAGAACTGGCAGAGCCAGTCGACGAGGTTGAGGTCGGTGTTGAAAAACTGGCTGTTGTCAAGCGGCAGGTAGGCGGTGGTGATGGTCTGTCCCCATTCATATGTACCACTGTCGGGCTTGCGGTTGTCTGTGATGATTTCAAACAGTGCCGTCATGGCTCGCGGGTCATGGCTGAGAAATGCCACTTTATCGCCTTTCTCTATCTGGAAGTTGACATCCTTGAATAGCAGAGTGCCGTCGTCAGCAGTGGCGGTGAGACCTTTGACCTCAAGAATCTTGTTGCCCGGCTCGCGCTGGGGGGTGAAGATGATGCCCGGATAACGGCGTGACGAGGGCTGGATTTCCTCGATGTTGAGTTTTTCAAGCATCTTCTTGCGAGAGGTGGTCTGCTTTGACTTGGCGACATTGGCGCTGAATCGCTGTATGAACTCCATAAGTTCCTTGCGCTTCTCCTCTGCCTTCTTGTTTTGCTGCTGCTGCTGGCGCAGGGCAAGTTGGCTTGACTCATACCAGTAAGAGTAGTTGCCGGCGAAGAGCGACATCTTGTTGTAGTCGATGTCAATGGTGTGTGTGCATACAGAGTCGAGGAAGTGACGGTCGTGGCTGACTACGAGCACAGTGTTCTCAAAATTTGACAGGTAGTCTTCAAGCCAAGCCACCGTGTCGAGGTCAAGGTCGTTGGTAGGTTCGTCAAGCAGCAGGTTGTCGGGGTTGCCGAAAAGGGCTTTGGCGAGCAATACGCGCACCTTCTCCTTACCGCTGAGGTCTTTCATCAGCGCATAGTGCTTGTCCTCCTTTATGCCCAGACCGCTCAGCAGGGTGGCGGCATCGCTCTCGGCGTTCCAGCCCTCAAGTTCGGCAAATTTCTCCTCCAGCTCTGAGGCGCGTATGCCATCGGCATCCGAGAAATCCTCCTTGGCGTAGAGCGCGTCCTTCTCCTGCATGATGTCCCAGAGCACTGTGTGACCCTGGAGGACAGTCTGCATGACTGTGAACTCGTCATACTTGAAGTGGTCCTGCTCAAGCACGCTCATACGTTCACCCGGACCCTGCGTGATGGTGCCGTGGGTAGGGGAGAGCTGGTCGCTCAGGATGCGCATCAGCGTGGATTTGCCGGCACCGTTGGCACCGATTATACCGTAGCAGTTGCCCGGCGTAAACTTCATGTTCACGTCCTGAAACAACACTTTCTTACCAAATTGCATTCCGAGATTGTTAACCGCTATCATATCGTGAAATTGAGAATTAATTGTACCTGATCAGGGGCATCAGCCCTAAAAAATCGCCCACAAAGTTACCCATAATAATCCACATCCGCAATTATTTCCCGCACCCCTCCATTTTCCGCCAACAAACGAGCTGATATGAAAGCATCCATTCTATTGCAATATACTTCTGTTAACATATTTTGTTTTTGATGTGCGTGATACTACATATGCCAAGTATTAACTTTGGTTCTGGAAACCAACATTGGCTTTCCTCCACAAAAACAGTTTCAACTTAAACTTAAAAATGTCAATTTCATATTATGGAAAAGAGAAAAAGAATCGCACCACTTTATCTGAATGGCTTGTGAATATCATTTTTGCCATTGTTCTTAACCCTGGATGAGTGGCGGCGTAACTGCCCGAGTCCAGGGGTGCGAGAAATCAAATGTTGAGTTCTGGAGGGACGGGATGGCGGTAGCTCGAGAGCTATTCCTATATTTGTGACATTGTACTGCATATCCCTTACAATATGAGTACTTTATCAGAGGAACCTTTCAATCTATGTTTCAGCCTTTGAGGGAGGAGACGAGGGTGGGGATGCCGTACATCCAGAGGATGTCGCCGGGGGCGAAGGTGGTGTCGGGGGTGGGGGGGAGGAAGGTCTCCTGGCGCTGGACGGAGACGAGGAGGGCTGAGTAGGTCTTGCCGAGTCCTGAGGTGACTACGTTTTTGCCGATGAGGGGGGAGTCGGGTTTGAGGTCTACATTGAGCAGACGGGCATCGGCTTGTATGTCGTTTTCTTCCTGTTCTTCGCTGCCTTTCTCGATGAGGGGGATGACTGCCTGTAGCTGTTCGTCAGTGCCGACGATGCCAAGGATGTCGCCCGGGAAGATGCGTATGGACGATGAGGGCACATATATCACATGCGAACCTCGCTGTATGCTCATGATGCTGATGCCGTAGGTGTCACGCAGATGGCTGTCAGCAATCTTCAAGCCTATAAACTCGCTGTCATAGCCAGCTTTGACATAGGCGAGGTGTATGTTGCTGACCACGTTGTTGTTGCGGCCGCTGCGGCGCAGGTCGCGCTCGTTGAGGTTATTGAGGAATTTTGACTCGATGGTCTTGGCTCGTTCCTTGACGGTCTTGCCGAATACGAATACTATGGCTATGAAGATAGCCAGTCCGCATGACCATCCTACAAGCAGATTGTATATGTGGCTCAACACATAGATGATAAATCCGAGGGCTATGATGAAGCGGAAGATGCGCATGACCAAGAACGGAACATTGGCAAGCGGACGGTGTCCCTTGAGTGTCTCTATCTCAGAGCGTTTCATCGATGACATGGTAAGCGCATAGACAAATGGAGCCATGGCACCTAATGTTATTGCCGCACAAAGCAGCTTGCCCCACTGGACCCATATGCCGGTCAACCAAGGCAGCAGATATGTCAGGCTGAGAGCCACTATGGCAACGAGCAGTATGGAGTAGAGCATGATGCGCCACAGGGTGCGTTTGAGTACCGACACCCACAGCTCGCGGGTCTCGTTACCAGCCGTGGCTCTGACAGAATAACGGTCAAGCAGGAAGTTAAACCGAGCAGGGAGATGCTTTGCCACAAAGCGATATGCAGGGTCAGACAGGCGTATGAAATATGGGGTGGTGAATGTTGTCAACACGCTTACTGCTACTACGATAGGGTATATCTCTGCATTCAGCACTCCGAGTGACATGCCCAATGATGCGATGATGAAGGCAAATTCACCTATCTGGGTAAGCGAGAATCCTGACTCGATTGCCACTTTGAGATTTTGCCCGGTGACAAGCATGCCGAATGTGCCGAATACTATCATTCCCACGATGACGGCTACTGATAGTATCAATATCGAAGGCCAGTAGTGGGTGATGACATCGGGATTGACCATCATGCCCACGGAGATGAAAAATACCGATCCGAAAAGGTCTTTGACTGGCGTTGTCAGCTTCTCGATTCGTTCGGCAAAACTGGTGCTGGCTAGTATCGAGCCGATTACGAATGCGCCAAGTGCGAGCGAGAAACCGCATGCAACCGAGAATACAGCCATGCCGAGGCATAGTCCCATCGATACTATCAGCAAGGTCTCGTTACTGAGCAGTTTGCGCGATTTGTTGAGGAGGGTAGGGATGACATAGACTCCGACGAGAAACCACATCACGAGGAAGAAAACCAGTTTGCCGACGCTCATAAACAGCTCTGACCCTTCCACCGAGTTGTTGATGGCGATGGATGACAGTAACACCATCATCAACACCGCGAACAGATCTTCCACAATCAGAACCGCAAACACTAATGATGCGAATTTGCGCTGACGTATACCCAAGTCGGTGAATGCTTTGATAATGATGGTGGTCGACGACATAGAGAGCATACCGCCGAGAAAGAGGCTGTTGATAAACGAGAAGTGCATCAGCCGTCCGATGCAATAGCCCACGCCCATCATGCCACACACGATTATCAGTGCTGTCACCACCGCCGAGCCGCCGGCGTTGACCAGTTTCTTGAAACTGAACTCCAATCCGAGAGAGAACAGCAGCACTATGATGCCTATCTGCGCCCAAAATTCTATGTTGCTTTCGTCTGTTACGGATGGCAGATACTCGAAATTGGGGCTGGCAAGAAATCCGGCAACTATGTATCCGAGCACAACAGGCTGCTTGAGCAACTTGAAGATGATGGTGGTGACGGCTCCGAGTATGAGGATGAAAGCGAGATCGCCAATCAGGCTGTCAATGTTGAGGCTTTCTGTTGCCGCTTGGGCTGCGGATAATAATAGCATCGTAAGTGTAATGTTTAGTCGGATAATTGTAGTTGACCTATCCAAGTGTGTAGGGACGCGGCGTGCCGCGTCATCGCATCAGGCGGTTGCGTTTGATGACGCGGC
>ENA-ORNQ01001358-ORNQ01001358.1-human-gut-metagenome-genome-assembly--contig:-NODE-1358-length-19361-cov-4.135968_pt1 | contig 19361 bp, 15 predicted proteins | sample MGYA00242116_ERZ509024 | MGnify/ENA primary metagenome ERZ509024 (study PRJEB26280, sample SAMEA2338697) | human gut metagenome | biome: human gut; feature: human-associated habitat; material: faeces...
GCAGGCGGAGAATCCTGCGAAGCAGGATTCTATTTTCACTGTCTTCCATAGAATGCAGCACACCTCTTCCCCCATCCTTCCATATCCTAAAAGAAAAAGGATGCGTATGCCTTGAACAGGGTAAAGAGAGTTGTCCACGCGACCGCGGCAGAGGTAAACGGGCTTTCCGGAAAAGGTGTGACGGCAGCGGTGCTGGACACCGGGATCGCGCTGCATCCGGATCTTTCCGGGAGAATCGCAGGATTTGCAGACTTTGTCGGCGGACAGAAGCAGCCGTATGACGACAGCGGGCATGGAACCCATGTGGCAGGCTGCCTGTGCGGAAACGGAAAATGCTCCAACGGTCTGTATGCCGGAATTGCGCCAGGCTGCCGTCTGGTAGTATGCAAGGTGCTGGACGAACGCGGGGACGGAAACGTTGCCGCCATGATAGAAGGCATCCGGTATGTGCTGGACACACGCCGGATTTATCATACGAGAATTTTGAATATTTCCGTCGGGATCGGCTCGATCCGGGAAGCTGCGCTTGAGCAGGAGCTGCTTTCTTGGATTGCAAAAGCATGGAATGCAGGGCTGTTCGTCGCAGTGGCTGCCGGAAACAACGGACCTGCCCCGGATTCTGTCTCTGCGATGGGTCTGCAGGCGCACGTCGTATCGGTCGGATGTCATGATGGAAGGCAGACCCCGGGACACAAAAATGCCTGCGCCGCTTATTCCGGGAGAGGGCCTGCAAACGGCAGGGTGAAAAAACCGGATCTGGTGGCGCCGGGAAGCGGCATCATTTCCTGCAATGCCTGGTATCGGAAAAATCATTTCTGCTCGGTAAATCATCCGTATACGGCAAAGAACGGGACCTCGATGGCAGTTCCGGCAGTCAGCGCGGCAGCAGCACTTTTGTGGGAAAAGGAGCCGCATCTGACAAACGAACAGGTACGGGAACGGCTGCTATACCATGCGCAGGATCTGGGAGAAAACTGGGGGATGCAGGGCTGGGGAATGCTTCATGTAGGCAGAGCGTTAAAGGGATAAAATTTTTTGTTTCAGAAGGATTGACAAAAATTGGATGATTGTATACAATGATACCTGAATTACAGAACACACTGCTTGGAAGAAAGCGGCGAGCAAACGAAGGAAAAGGAATCATGAACAATACATTTACTAACCGTCCGGTCACCATGAATGAGAACAAGAACCTGCTCGAGATCGAAGAGCATATGTACATTCTGGATGACGTGAAGAAGCCGAATGTTTTCCGGAATATGTTCCCTTATTCGGAAATTCCGAAGATTCCGTTCAATGACCGTACCGTTCCGCACGATATGCCAAAGGACATCTGGATTACCGATACGACGTTCCGTGACGGTCAGCAGTCACGCGCCCCTTATTCCACCGAGCAGATTGTAACGATTTATGACTATCTGCACCGACTGGGCGGAGAAAATGGTCTGATCCGCGCCAGCGAATTTTTCCTTTACAGTAAAAAAGATCGGGATGCAGTGTACAAATGTCTGGAAAAAGGATATAAATTTCCCGAAATTACCAGCTGGATTCGCGCGAGCAAGGAGGACTTCAAGCTGGTGAAAGAGATCGGCATGAAGGAAACCGGTATTCTGGTCAGCTGTTCCGATTATCACATTTTCATGAAATTGAAAATGACCCGCAAACAGGCAATGGAGCATTACCTGAGCGTCATCAAGGAGTGCCTGGAAGAGGGAATCAGTCCCAGATGCCATCTGGAGGATATCACGCGGGCCGATATTTACGGATATGTTGTTCCGTTTTGCCTGGAGCTGATGAAGCTGATGAAGGAATATCAGATTCCGATCAAAATCCGTGCCTGCGATACGATGGGCTACGGCGTCAACTATCCGGGTGCCGTTATCCCGAGAAGCGTACAGGGAATCATCTATGCGCTGCACACGCACGCGGGTGTTCCCCACGAGCTGTTGGAATGGCACGGACACAACGATTTCTATAAGGCAGTTGTCAATTCCTCGACGGCATGGCTGTATGGCTGCTCCGGTGTCAACACCTCGCTGTTCGGTATCGGCGAGCGTACCGGTAATACGCCTCTGGAAGCGATGGTATTTGAATATGCACAGCTGCGCGGCACGTTAAACGGCATGGACACCAGGGTGATCACCGAGCTGGCAGAATACTACGAAAAAGAAATCGGCTACCACATCCCGCCCAGGACGCCGTTTGTCGGTAAGAACTTCAATGTCACAAGAGCGGGTATCCATGCAGACGGTCTGCTGAAAAACGAAGAGATTTACAACATTTTTGATACAGAAAAGTTCTTAAACCGTCCGGTTCTGTGCGCTGTATCGAATACCTCCGGCCTTGCCGGAATCGCACACTGGATCAATACTTACTTCCATTTACCGGAGGAAAAGAAGCTGGATAAAAACTGCGAGCTGGTTCACGAGGTCAAGAAATGGGTGGACGCCGAATACGAAAGCGGCCGTGTTACCGTTCTGACCGATGAAGAGCTGTTGAAGGTAATCGATGATGCCAGCAAGAAACTGGGGATTTTATTGGTATGAGTCAATACGAAAAAGGAGAAAGCTCCGACCGATATTCGCTGAGGGGAAAGGTTTTTCATCAGCTGCGGGAGGATATTTTAAGCGGACATTATAAAGAACACGAGGAACTGCGGGAAATGGCGATCAGCGAAGAGATGGGCGTTTCCCGCACGCCCGTCCGGGAAGCGCTGCGCCAGCTGGAACTGGAAGGTCTGGTCAGCATTATCCCAAACAAGGGGGCATATGTGACCGGCATCACCAGAAAGGACGTGGAGGATATTTATGCGATCCGTTCTTTGCTGGAAGGGCTTTGTGCCCGTTGGGCAACCGCGTATATTACAGAAAAACAGCTGGATGCGCTGGAAGAAAATATTTACCTGTCAGAATTTCACGCCAGCAAGGGACATGCCCAGAAGCTGACGGAGCTTGACGATCAGTTCCACGATATTTTATATGAAGCATGCTCAAGCAAAATGCTGGAGCATCAGCTGAGGGATTTCCATGAATATGTGCGGAGAATGCGCAAGCAGAACCTTTCCGGCAGTGAAAGAGGACTGGAAGCTGTGCTCGAGCACAAACAGATCATGGAGGCGATCTGCCGGAAGGATGCCGACCGCGCACAGGAGTTGGCAGCCTTGCATATGCGTAATGCTTATGATAATATGATTAAAAACGGGCTTTTGGATGCCTATGATGAAAAGGAGAGAATCGATGGCTAAGATTCAGATGACAACGCCGCTGGTGGAGATGGATGGCGATGAAATGACCAGAATCCTCTGGCAGCTGATCAAGGATGAGCTTCTGCTTCCTTATATTGACTTGAAGACAGAGTATTATGACCTCGGTCTGGAGCATCGCAACGAAACAGATGATCAGGTGACGATTGACAGCGCCAATGCAACCTTAAAATACGGCGTTGCAGTCAAATGTGCAACAATCACACCCAACGCAGCGAGAATGGAAGAGTATCATTTAAAGAAGATGTGGAAGAGCCCCAACGGCACGATTCGCTCCATTCTGGACGGCACCGTGTTCCGTGCACCGATTCTGGTAAAGGGCATCCGTCCCTGCGTCCGCAACTGGGAAAAGCCCATCACGCTGGCACGTCACGCTTACGGTGATGTATACAAAAATACCGAAATCCGCGTAGAGGGTCCCGGCAAGGCAGAACTGGTGTTCACGGCGGCGGACGGTACAGAAACCCGCGAGCTGATCCACGATTTTACCGGTGCAGGTGTCTTACAGGGCATGCACAATACGGATAAGTCTATCACGAGCTTTGCCCGCGCTTGCTTTAATTACGCAGTGGATACGAAGCAGGATCTGTGGTTTGCGACCAAGGATACAATTTCCAAAAAATATGACCATACCTTTAAGGATATTTTCCAGGAAATCTACGAAAACGAATATCAGGAGAAGTTCAAAGAGCTCGGTATCGAATATTTCTACACCCTGATCGACGACGCGGTAGCGCGCGTCATGAAAGCAAAGGGTGGCTTCATCTGGGCATGCAAAAACTATGACGGCGACGTTATGAGCGATATGGTAAGCTCTGCCTTTGGTTCTCTTGCAATGATGACCTCCGTTTTGGTTTCTCCTGCAGGCGTTTATGAATATGAAGCTGCGCATGGAACCGTTCAGAGACATTATTACAAGCACTTAAAGGGTGAGGAAACCTCTACGAACTCCGTTGCGACGATCTTTGCATGGACAGGCGCACTCAGAAAACGCGGCGAGCTGGACAAGCTTCCGGAGCTGTGCGCATTTGCGGATAAGCTGGAAAAAGCAACACTGGATACGATCGAAAGCGGCAGGATGACAAAGGACCTGGCACTGATTACAGAGCTGACGGATGTCACGGTATTGAACAGCCAGGACTTTATCAAAGCGATCCGGAAAACTATGGAGAAATAAGAGAGGTTCTAAAGCTTGATTAAGAAATTGATTAACAGTAAGCTCGGACAGCAGATCATCAAATTCGGCGCGGTGGGTTTTTTATGTTTCTTCATTGAATACGTGCTGTTGATTCTGTTTAAGGAGCTGCTCGGATGGCCGGTTATCGCAGCCAACACCCTTGCCTTTACCGTATCGGCAATCGTCAATTATATTCTGAGCATTCTTTTTGTATTCGATACGGACAAAAAAGCAAACCAGGGCAAGCAGTTCGCCGTCTTTTTCATTCTTGCAGTCGGCGGTCTGATCTTAAACAATGTCGTCTTAAAGCTCGGCACGATGGTTCTCGACCCGTTCTGGAGCCGTTCCTACATCATCGTTAAGCCGTTTGCAACCGGCGTGGTAATGGTTTATAACTTTATCACGAGAAAGATTTTCATCGAAAAAAAGCCGGAAAAAGAAGCTGGTGCTGAAGAAAAACAATAGAATGCACGCTCTGCGAGCATTCTATTGTCATGAATAATAAATAAAAGAGCCGAAGATTCCTGAAAATCAGGTCCTTGGCTCTTTTTTATTTCCGTATAATTCAAAGGTTTTATACACTGCAGGCGAAAGATCGCGGAGACATTCTACTCGCTCAGCTGTTCCCATTCCTCCATCAGCTCCATGAGCTTGTCTGCAATTTCATCCTTTTCGCGGGAGAGCTTCTGCAATGCGGCAACGTCGGTTGCGATTTTGGGATCGCTCATTTCGAGGTCGATCTGTTTATCCCGCTCTTCGAGGGAAGCAATCTGCTCTTCGCATTTTTTCAGGGCATTTTCCTTTTTGCGGCGCTGGGCTTCCTTTTCCTTCTGTGCCTGCCAGGAAAGCTTTGAGGCAGAGCTTTCTGTAGAAGCTGCAGAGGCAGCGGACGTAGCTAAAGTGCCGAAGGCTGTGGACTCTGCAGAAGCGCCCTGTTGGGATTTTTTCTCCAGGTAATAATCATAATTGCCCAGATATTGGTGCAGCGTGCCGCCGGAAAGCTCCAGAATGCGGTGCGCAGTACGGTTGATAAAATAACGGTCGTGGGAAACATATAAAACCGTTCCGTTGTAGCTGTTTAACGCATCCTCCAGAATTTCCTTGGAGGCGATGTCCAGATGGTTCGTCGGCTCGTCGAGGATCAGGAAGTTCGATTCGGAAAGCATGAGCTTTGCGAGGGAAACACGTCCGCGCTCGCCGCCGGAAAGGTCTTTGATCCGTTTGAATACATCGTCTCCGGTAAACAAAAACGCAGCCAGCGTATTGCGGATTTCCGTGTTGTTCAGGGATGGATATTCGTCCGAAATTTCTTCAAACAGCGTTTTATCGGGATGCAGGACGTGATGCTCCTGATCGTAGTAGCCGATCTGCACCTTACTGCCGAGTCGGATGGTTCCGGCGTCCGGTTCCACCAGCTCGTTGATGAGTTTTAAAATCGTCGTCTTTCCGGTTCCGTTGTCGCCGATGATCGCGACGTGCTCGCCGCGCTTTAACGCAAAGGAAAGATCGGAAAACAGCGTGTTGCGGTCAAAGGTTTTTGCCAGATGCTCGACGGTTAAAACGTCGTTTCCGCTTTCGATGCGGGGGGTCAGCTGTAAGTGCATATCGGAACGCACCTCAGTTGGCTTATCCAGCACTTCGATTTTGGCAAGCATTTTTTCCCGGCTTTCGGCACGCTTGATCGACTTTTCCCGGTTAAAGGATTTTAACTTTGTGATGACCTCTTCCTGATGCTTGATTTCTGCCTGCTGGTTTAAATAAGCGTTTCGCTGTGCCTGACGCAGCTGTTCTTTTTTGGCGGCGTAATCGGAATAGTTGCCAGAAAAAACGGTCACCTTCGTGTTGTCGATTTCGATGATCTTCGAAGCAATCCGGTCGAGAAAATACCGGTCGTGGGAGACGATTAAAACGCTTCCCTTATAGTTGAGCAGATAGGTTTCGAGCCAGGAAATCGAGGACATGTCCAGGTGGTTGGTGGGCTCGTCGAGGATGATCAGGTCAGGCTTTTGCAACAGAAGTTTGCCGAGTGCAACGCGGGTTTTCTGACCACCGGAGAGCGTGGAAACCGGTTTCTGAAACTCGTCCTCGGTAAAGCCAAGGCCCTTTAAAACGCCGGTCAGTTCGCTTTTGTAGGCGTAGCCGTTTTCCATTTCGAAACGGTGCGTCAGATCTGCATATTTCTGCATCAGCTCCTCTAATGCGTCGCCGGAAAGCTGCTTCATGGAAAGCTCCGCCTGGCGGATCTGATTTTCGAGATCGAGCAGATGCTGCTTGACGGAGAGCAGTTCCTCATAAATTGTATTGTCGCTGTTGACGGCGCTGTCCTGCGCCAGATAACCGAAGGTCTTGTCCTTTGCAAAGGCGACTACGCCGCCGTCGGGCTCGAGCTGTCCGACGATGATGCGCAGCAGGGTTGTCTTGCCTGCACCATTTAAGCCGACAATTGCAGCTTTTTCATAATCTTCTATATGAAAAGAACAGTTTTTTAAAACCTGTTTTTCCAGAAATGCTTTTTCGATATTCTGACAGGAAAGTATCATGATGGTTCTCCTTCTTTATACTATGTAACAGTTTACCTGTGTGCAAATAACGTGTCAAGTCCAATCGGACGGTCGGAGTACGCATTGACATTTTTTTAACGCAGGGTATAATAGAATGGAAGTAAATGTTCAGTAGGTCTGCGCATTTACTGCGCTGACCGTAAGAAACCTTAGACTAGAAGGCAAAAATCCTATCGGCATAGCCGATTTTGAATGGATTTTTGCACGTAACTGTGAGGTTACTGAACAGTTACGAATGGAAAACAGTATCTGACAGCGGACGAAGGAGGCATACGAAGTGGCAGAGAAGGAAATTTCACAGGCTGTAATCGGCAGGCTTCCCAGATATTTCCGCTTTCTGGGAGAATTAAAAGACGAAGGTGTGGAACGGATTTCCTCACAGGAGCTGTCCGGCATCATGAATGTGACGGCATCTCAGATCCGACAGGATTTCAACAACTTTGGCGGATTCGGGCAGCAGGGCTACGGCTACAACGTCGAATATCTGTATCAGGAAATCGGCAGGATTCTGGGGTTGGATAAAACCCACCACCTGATTATTGTAGGGGCAGGCAACCTCGGACAGGCGCTTGCCAATTATATGAATTTTGAACGGCGCGGCTTTATTTTCACCGGGGTCTTTGATAATAATCCGGCGTTGTACGGGCGTAAAATCCGAGGCATCGAGGTACGTCCGATGGAAGAGGTAGCGGATTTTGTTGAGCAGAACAATGTAGATATCGCGGTTTTGACGATTCCCAAAAACAGCGCGGAGGAAGTCGCAGATCGTCTTGTTTCCGTCGGGATCAAGGCGATCTGGAATTTTGCACATGTGGATTTGAAGGTTCCAAAAGAAGTGCAGGTTGAGAACGTCCATCTGTCCGACAGCCTGATGAAGCTATCTTATATGCTTGAGCGTTACGAAAAGGAGAGCAGGAAAACGAATGAATAAATGCGTTTTGCCAGCGTCGGGCTCTGGCCATCCAGTTGTCTGCTGGCTTTTAACTGCGGCAGAAATGAAACGCTGCGACAGCAATACTTCTGAGATTTTCGGTGTCCCGTCCGTCGTTTTGATGGAACGGGCTGCGCTTTCCTGTGTTGATGTGATTGTGTCACGTCAAAAAAAGCTGGAAGAGCAGGCAGGACAGCTTGGCTTACATCCAAAACGGCGCGTCCTGATTGCAGCGGGCGGAGGCAATAACGGGGCGGATGGTATCGCAATTGGCAGACTTCTTTTGCAGGAGGGATATGATGTTTCCTTTTATCTGACGTCCAGTGAAGAAAAAGCGGGCGAACTTTTAAAGCTGCAGCTGCATGCGGCAAAGGCTTACGGCGCCGTTATCTGTGACACAATCCCGGATGGAGAATATGATATTATTGTAGATGCTTTGTTTGGAATCGGCCTGTGCCGTCCGGCAGAAGGAATTTATCGGGAAGCAATCGAATGGATCAACGCGCAGGATGCCTTTGTGCTTGCGGTGGATCTTCCCTCCGGAATCGAAACGGATACCGGGGCGGTGCTTGGCTGCGCTGTCCGGGCAGACGTGACAGTCACGTTCGGCTTCTGGAAGCGCGGGCTTTTGTTCTATCCGGGCTGCAAATATACCGGAAAAGTGATCTGCACACAGATCGGCATCACTGAGGATGGATTTTTGGATCAGACGCCGGAAGCCTTTACATTTACTGCACCGGTGGCAGAGCTGCTTCCGGCACGTCCTGAGGATGGAAATAAGGGCACGTTTGGAAAAGTGCTGCTGCTTGCGGGCAGTGAAGCTATGGCGGGAGCGGCGATTCTGTGCGGTCGGAGTGCGTTTTATGCAGGAAGCGGCATGGTAAAGCTTTCCTGCCCGACATTGATACATCCGGTGATTCAGACGGCGCTTCCGGAGGCAATGACCGCAGATTCTGTGGAAGCATCCGCTGGCTGGGCGGATGTAATCGGCGCAGGTCCCGGGCTATCCTTATCTGATCGCGCCCGGAAAGAGCTTTTGTTTGTGCTGCAGCAGACCTTGCAGCCGCTTGTGCTGGATGCGGACGCAATCAATCTTATCGCAAAGGACGAAGCACTTTTACAGGAGCTGATTGAACACCAGCAGAATCCGGCGACGCGCCGGAAGCTGATTTTAACGCCGCATCCCGGGGAGCTTGCCCGGCTGGAGGGCTGCGCGATTGAAGAAATTTTAAAACAGCCCGTGTTCTATGCAAAAAAGTGGGCGAATCGTTTGCAGGCAGCTGTTCTGTGTAAGGGTGCGAGAAGCATTGCAGCTTCGCCGGACGGCAGCATATATATCAATCGCAGCGGCAACAGCGGCATGGCGGTGGCCGGGAGCGGGGACGTACTGACCGGAATTGTGACGGCACTGCTTTCTGCGATCGACGATCCGTTCTGGGCGCTGTGTATCGGCGTCTATCTGCACGGTCTGGCAGGCGACTTGGCAGCCCATACAAAGGGCGAATACAGTATGACCTCCAATGATATCGCGGAAGCGGTCTGGGCGGTACTTGTGAAGCAGGAGAAAAATTATGTGTGAGGAAATAATCAAAAATCCATATAGAAGAGTGTGGGCTTGCGTAAATTTGGACGCGCTGCACGACAATCTGCGCCAGATTGCAGCCTGTCGGAAAAATGATGCCGGAATCATCGCGGTCATCAAAGCGGACGGTTACGGACACGGCGCGGTGATGCTGGCGCGGGAAATGGATGAAATCCCGGAAGTCATCGGCTATGCGGTGGCAACGGAGGAAGAGGCAGTATTGCTGGCAGATGCCGGAATCAAAAAGCCCGCGATGGTGCTCGGCTATACCTTTCCGGAGGCTTATGAGGAAATGGCACTTCGGGGTGTCCATGCGACGGTTTTCACCGATCAGATGCTGGAGGATATGAACCGTGCTGCCCAAAAAGCTGGCAAAAAAATGCATGTTCACATCGCGGTAGACACCGGTATGTCGAGAATCGGCATCCGCCCGGACGATGAGGGACTTTCCTTTGTCGCACGCGCGATGCAGTGTCCGAATCTTTCAATTGAGGGGATTTTTACCCATTTTGCGACAGCGGATGAAGCAGATAAATCCAAAACGAATGTGCAGTATGAAAAATTTTCGAGCTTTACCGATCGTGTGGAAAAGGAACTTTCCCTGAAAATCCCGCTGCGGCATTGCTCCAACAGTGCATCCATCCTGGAGCTGCCCAACATGCACATGGATGCGGTGCGCGCCGGAATCATTCTCTATGGCATGTGGCCGTCAGATGAAGTCAAGCGCGACGGCATCGTGTTAGAACCGCTCCTGTCTTTAAAGAGCCGTATCGCTTATATCAAAGAGCTGGATGCAGGGCAGGAAATCAGCTACGGCGGGACGTTCTGTACAGCGAATCCTATGCGTGTGGCGACGATTCCGGTGGGTTATGCGGACGGCTATCCGCGTGGGCTTTCCAACAAGGGCGATGTTCTGATTGCCGGAAAGCGCGCAAGGATCCTGGGACGCGTCTGCATGGATCAGTTCATGGTCGATGTGACAAAGATTCCTGAGGCAAAGGTAGGGGATATCGCAACGCTTATCGGCACAGACGGCATCGAAACGATTACAATGGAAGAAATCGGCGACCGCTCCGGCAGATTTAACTACGAAACCGCGTGCTGCCTCGGAAAGCGGATTCCACGCGTCTATGAAAAAGGCGGAAAAATCGTCTGTACGCGGGATTATTTTCACGAAGAGAAACTCTTTTTTTAAAGAATGGTATACGCGCTGAGAAAGCAGCCAATACTTGTCCTGAGGTAAAAAAACAGGAAAGGAAGAAAAAAGAGTGAAGCGCGGAGATATTTATTATGCAGATTTAAGACCCGTGGTCGGATCGGAACAGGGAGGTGTCCGCCCGGTGCTGATTATCCAGAACGATATCGGCAATCGTTACAGCCCGACTGTGATCTGTGCGGCGATTACTTCCAGGATGAATAAAACAAAGCTTCCGACCCATATCGAAATTTTTTCCGGGGAATATGAAATCGAAAAGGATTCCGTAATTTTACTGGAACAGCTCCGCACAATAGATAAAAAGAGGCTGAAAGACAAAGTATGCCATCTGGATGCGCGGGTGATGAACCGCGTAAACTCTGCCTTGAAGGTCAGCCTTTCGCTGGATACATAAAGAAACCGTACAAAGCAGATGTTTTCTTGACGTTTTCCAGCCAAAATGCTATGATAAAGAACTAGAAATACGTTAGATAAAGGAGAAAAGAAATGTCCGGACATTCAAAATTTGCAAACATCAAGCATAAAAAAGAAAAAAATGACGCTGCAAAGGGAAAAATTTTCACCATTCTCGGAAGAGAAATTGCAGTTGCCGTAAAAGAGGGTGGTCCTGACCCTGCGAACAACTTCAAGCTGGCACAGGTCGTTGCAAAGGCAAAATCCAACAACATGCCTAACGACACCATTGAACGAGGAATTAAGAAGGCTGCCGGCGATGTCGGCAACGTTAATTACGAATATATCACCTACGAAGGCTATGGCCCCGGCGGAATCGCAATCATTGTCGATGCCCTGACCGATAACAAGAACCGTACCGCTGCCAACGTCAGAAGCGCGTTCACAAAGGGCAACGGCAACATTGGCACACCTGGCTGTGTATCCTTTATGTTCGATAAGAAGGGCCAGATCATCATCGATAAAGAAGAATGCGATATGGAAGCGGACGATCTGATGATGACCGCTCTGGATGCAGGCGCAGAGGATTTCAGCGAGGAAGAGGACAGCTTCGAAATTCTGACCGATCCCGATACTTTTGAAGAAGTGCGCGAAGCGCTGGAGAAGGCAGGCATTCCGATGGCATCCGCAGATGTTACCATGATTCCTCAGAACTATGTCAAGGTAACAGACGAGACTGCATTAAAGGGACTGCAGCGTACCTTGGATCTGCTGGACGAGGATGACGACGTTCAGGCAGTATATCACAACTGGGACGAAGAATAAAACGGACAAAAGACCGGATTTTTGTCGGAAAGACAAAGAGGTAAGAGGATACTATGGCATACGCAAAGGAAACGATCTGCATACAGTCTGGCTGGAAGCCGAAGAACGGAGAGCCGAGAGTGCTCCCGATTTATCAGAGTACGACGTTTAAATATGAATCCTCTGAGCAGATGGGCAGACTTTTTGATCTGGAGGAATCCGGATATTTTTACAGCCGTCTGGCAAATCCGACCAACGACTGCGTCGCACAGAAAATCTGTGAACTGGAGGGCGGCGCAGCAGCGATGCTGACCGGTTCCGGACAGGCGGCAAACTACTATGCCGTTTTCAATATCTGCGAGGCGGGCGACCATGTCGTATTATCGTCCACCGTATACGGCGGAACTTTCAATCTGCTGGCGGTTACCATGAAAAAAATGGGCGTATCCTGTACTGTCGTAGACCCGGATGCGGATTACGAGACGATCTGCAAGGCGTTCCAGCCCAATACCAAATGCGTCATGGCGGAATCTCTGGCAAATCCTGCGCTGGTTGTGCTGGATTTTGAAAAATTCGCCCGTGCAGCACATGCGCATCATGTGCCGTTAATCGTTGACAACACGTTCCCTACCCCGATCAACTGCAATCCGTTCAAATGGGGTGTCGATATCGTAACGCATTCCACCACCAAATATATGGACGGTCATGCGATGGCGCTGGGCGGTGCGATCGTAGATTCCGGCAATTTCGACTGGTCTGCATACCCGGATAAGTTTCCGGGACTCTGCGCACCGGATGAATCCTATCACGGTGTAGTTTATACCGAAAAATTCGGCAAGGCGGCATACATAACCAAGGCAACCTCCCAGCTGATGCGCGATCTCGGCGCGGTACAGTCTCCTCAGAACGCGTTTCTGCTGAATGTCGGTCTGGAGACGCTGCCGCTTCGGATGGAACGCCACTGCTACAATGCGCAGAAGGTTGCGGAATTTCTGGAAGCGAACGAGAAGGTTGCATGGGTCAACTACCCCGGCTTAAAGAGCAGCAAATATTATGAGCTGGCACAGAAATACATGCCGAACGGCACCTGCGGCGTCATTTCCTTTGGATTAAAAGGCGGACGCAAGGCGGCGGAAGAAATGATGGATAAGTTAAAGCTTGCAGCTATTGTTACCCATGTGGCGGATTCCCGCACCAGCATTCTGCATCCTGCCAGCCATACGCACCGTCAGATGAACGACGAGCAGTTAAAAGAGGCCGGCGTAGCGCCCGATCTGATCCGTCTTTCCGTCGGCATTGAAAATGTAAACGATATCATCGCGGATCTGGAACAGGCACTCTAAAATCCTCGTATTGCGTTTTGATCCTATGGGAAAAGTTTTTTTGCACAGTGAGGGCGAAGCATGAGTTGGGGGAAAAAGAAGAAACACGCTTCACAGAATACCATACCGGCAGCTGAGTTCAGGCAGGAGGGGGAGTCTGCGCTTTTTGAGAAAGCGCCAAAGGAACCACCAAAGCCTGCGCCGGGAGAATATCTGGATAACCCGCTTCCCGTTCCCAAACGACATGTCCGCAAAGAAATGAATTACGCTTTTGAACCGTCGCCGGATCTTATGTTTTATGAAATTCCGGTTGCGGATAACGATGATTTTGATGTATAAAATAAATCACTCCTGCACATCCTTTCTGAAAAAGAAATGCGGGAGTGATTTTTTATGGGAAAAAAAGAAGAACAGGAAATGCACCGGGACGAGCGAATCGAGCAGACCGGTCAGTTAACGCTTACAGATAATAAGGAAGAAACCTCAATCCATCTGCTGACGATCATCGGGGAAATTGAGGGGCATGACAACCTCGGAAGCAGCTCCAAAACGACAAAATATGAACATATTCTGCCGCAGCTGGCGGCGATAGAGGACAGTAAGAATATTAGTGGTCTGCTTGTTTTGCTAAATACGATGGGCGGCGATGTTGAAGCGGGGCTTGCGATTGCAGAGATGATCGCTTCTTTGAGCAAGCCGACCGTTTCCCTTGTGCTGGGCGGCAGTCATTCCATTGGCGTCCCGATCGCGGTGAGCACGGATTATTCCTACATTGTGCCGTCCGGGACAATGGTAATCCATCCGGTTCGCATGAACGGGACGGTGATCGGCGCACAGCAGACCTATGACTATTTCCGGCAGATTCAGGATCGGATCACCGGTTTTGTCTGCAGCCATTGCAGTGTTTCCAAGCAGCGGATGGAAGAGATGATGATCAGACAGGGGATGTTGAGTCGTGACCTCGGGACGATTCTTGTCGGAGAGCAGGCGGTGTATGAAGGGATCATTTCTTCCGTCGGCGGTATTCGCGAGGCAGTGCAGAAGCTTCATGAGCTGGCAGACGGCTATCGGGCAGGTCGGATGAAAAAGAAAAACAGCAATAGTGACAAGAAGAAAATTAAGTGATATACTAAATTGATCTAGTCTTTTTCTGCCTATGCTAATTTAAAAATCCATTTTGCAGATGTAGAAAAAAGGCAGGTCAGTTGGAGGGATGATTATGGCATCAACTGCGTCGAAAGGAAGGAAAAAGACCCCTGCAAAAACAGGCAGAGGCGGCGCAAAGGGTGGAAAACAAAAAACAACCAGAAAACCGAGTGCAGCTGAACTTCAGGCACAAAGCGCGATTACAAGCGAAATTATCCTGATCGGCGTATTAGCACTCACAATATTGCTATTTTTATGCAATTTCGGCGTGATCGGTGTCATCGGCAATCAGATCAGCCGCGTAATGTTCGGTATTTTCGGCACGATGGCATATGCACTGCCGGTACTTGCCTTTATTGCAATCGCGTTTGGCATTTCCAATCAGGGAAATCGGATCGCGTCCATGAAGCTGACGGCGGGAATCATTCTGTTTTTTCTGCTTGGTGTAGTCTGCTCGCTCCTGTTTCAGGGGGGGACGCTGTCGATGGATTATTCGATCCGGGAGCTGTATCTGGAAAGCGCTGAAAAGCGGCTGGGCGGCGGCGTCATATCCGGCTCCCTTGCCTGGGGGCTGCACCGGCTTCTGGGCATGGTCGGCACAGTACTGCTTTTGTTGGTGTTGGTGATTATCTGCACAGTTATTATCACAGAGCGTTCGTTTGTGAACGGTGTAAAGACTTCTGGCAGATATGTCTATGAGACGGCACGTTCCGATGCGCAGAGGTACCGCGAGCGCAGCGAAAGACGCCGGAAAGAGAGCGAAGAGCGCTATGAACAGCGCCGACAGGCAAACGAAGAGCGCAGCAAACGTCTCCGCCAGGAAAACGAAGAACGTTCCGAGAAACGCAGAGAAGAAGAACTCGCCCGCGAAAAAGAAAGAAAACAGCTCGCCCACCAGAAGCAGCTTAACGCAGAGCAGCAGCGCGAAGCCAAACAACGCCGTAAGGAAGAGGCTCAGGCACGTCAGGATGCAGATCAGATCTTCCGGATGGAGAAAAAAAGCACGGGCATTATGGCGGACACGACGCTGCGCAAGGCATCTGTCGGCCGTCGCGAGGACATGCACGAAATCACCATAACAGAAAATCCCGGTCAGGTGACGGAGCAGTATACCGTCAGACCGGTAAGTGTCAACCTCGATGCAGACCGCAGGAATGAAACGTTTCCCGATGCAGCGGTTGCGAGTGGGGCAGCTGTTTTAGCGACATCACCAATCATCACAGCAGAAGAGAGCATTCCTGCGGCTGCAGCGGATGCATCCGGCTCAGCTTTAATGAGCCATGTGCGGATTCATTCCGCATATTTGAACAATGACAGTGACACAACCCCTGTACCCCAGGACAACACCGCAGAACCGGCGGATGCATTTTTATCGGGAATGCAGGACCCTGTGACCAGCCAGCCGCAGGCGGATGTTTATCAGGATATGAAAGAGGTTCACTACCTTGAACCGAAACAGCCGCAGCAGACAGAAGCATTTGTACCACTGGAATCCAGGGTGGAAACTTCTGTGGTGGAAACTTCTGCACCGGAGGTTACCTTGCATATGGACACACAGCCTGCCTGTGCATCACAGGAGCTTGCTCCTGCACAGGAATTGGAGCAGTCGGATTCGGACAAATTCGACGCTGTGCCGCCCAAGCTTCCATGGAATGACAACATGGACACTGCGGAGGAGCCGACCGTGATTCCAACCCCAAACCTGCAAAGTACCGGAGTGCCGCGCCCCAAAGCTGTGCCCCCCAAAGCTGTGCCCCCCAAAGCACCGCAGACCGCCGCAGAAGCCACTGTCGTTGGTCAGGAGCTTGCTAAGAAACAGAAAGAACAGGAAAAGCATGCGGCGCAACAGCCACCAAAGCCTGTCGTATACCATTATCCGCCGCTGTCGCTGCTACATAAAAGCAACAACGCCAATAATATGGACAGCGAGTGCGAGCTGAGAGAAACGGCGAAGCACCTCGAGGATACGCTGCAGACCTTCGGCGTAAAGGTCACTGTTACAGATATCAGCCAGGGACCTACCGTAACCCGGTATGAGCTGCAGCCCGATCATGGCGTAAAAGTCAGCAAGATTCTGGGTCTGGCAGACGATATCAAGCTAAACCTCGCTGCGACAGATATCCGAATTGAAGCACCGATTCCCGGCAAGGCCGCAATCGGTATCGAGGTTCCGAACAAAGAGACGATGGCAGTCGGACTGCGGGAGCTTTTGGAAACGGATGCGTTTTCGAACTTCCCATCCAAAATTGCTTTTGCAGTCGGCAAGGACATCGCCGGCAAGGTGGTCGTATCCGACATTGCAAAGATGCCGCATATGCTGATCGCAGGATCCACCGGTTCCGGGAAATCCGTCTGCATCAATACGCTGATTATGAGCATTTTATATAAGGCGAAGCCTTCGGAAGTCAAACTGATCCTCGTCGACCCCAAGGTCGTAGAGCTGAGTGTGTACAATGGCATTCCGCACCTGTTAATTCCTGTCGTAACCGATCCGAAAAAAGCGTCGGCTGCGCTGCAGTGGGGCGTTGCGGAAATGACCGACCGATATCAGAAATTTGCAGACAGTAATGTCCGCGACTTAAAAGGATATAATAAGAAGCTCGAAGAACGAAGACAAAAGGGAGAAGAGGGCATACCCAACGACCTTCCGCAGATCGTCATTATCGTGGATGAGCTTGCCGACCTGATGATGGTCGCGCCGGGAGAGGTGGAAGAAGCGATCTGTCGGCTGGCACAGCTTGCAAGAGCGGCAGGCATCCATCTGATCATTGCGACTCAGCGCCCCTCCGTCGATGTCATCACGGGACTGATTAAGGCAAACATGCCGAGCCGTGTCGCATTCGCGGTCTCCAGCGGCGTCGATTCCCGTACCATTCTGGATATGAACGGAGCAGAGAAGCTGCTCGGAAAGGGCGATATGCTCTTTTACCCACAGGGCTATTCCAAGCCTGTCCGGGTACAGGGCGCATTCGTTTCGGATAATGAAGTGTCTGATGTCGTGGATTTCTTAAAAAATCAGAACATCGGCAATGTTTACGATGCCAGCAATGAAATCGAGGAAAAGATGAAATCCATCGGAACCTCTTCGGGCAGTGCTGCATCCGGCTCATCCGGACCGGAATATGATGCCTACTTTGCAGATGCGGGACGCTTTATTATCGAAAAGGACAAAGCATCGATCGGTATGCTGCAGAGAGTCTTTAAGATCGGCTTTAACCGCGCCGCCCGGCTTATGGATCAGCTGGCGGAGGTCGGTGTCGTCGGTGAAGAAGAGGGTACCAAGCCCCGTAAGGTACTGATGACCGAAACAGAGTTTGAACAGCTGGTAGAGGAAATCCTCTGATATCAGCATACAAAAGCATAGAACATGTCAAACACAGGCAAAGGAGAATGAATAGATGAAATCAGATATCGAAATCGCACAGGAAGCTGTTTTATGGCCGATTCAGAAAGTGGCCGAGCATCTGGATATTCCGGAAGACGATCTGGAGCTTTATGGCAAATATAAAGCGAAGCTTTCCGACGAATATTTAAAATCCATCGAAGACCGCAAAGACGGAAAACTGATTTTAGTGACAGCAATCAATCCGACCCCTGCAGGGGAGGGCAAGACAACGACCAGCGTCGGACTGGGCGAGGCATTTGCAAAAATGGGCAAAAAAGCGGTGATTGCGCTGCGTGAGCCTTCTCTTGGCCCTTGTTTTGGCATTAAGGGCGGGGCAGCCGGCGGCGGTTATGCGCAGGTCGTTCCGATGGAAGACTTAAACCTGCATTTTACCGGGGATTTTCATGCGATTACTTCTGCAAATAACCTTCTGGCGGCGCTTTTAGACAACCATATCCAGCAAGGCAATGCGCTTGGGATCGACTCCAGACAGATCTTATGGAAACGCTGCGAGGATATGAACGACCGCGTGCTGAGAAATATCGTTGTCGGCCTCGGTGCAAAAGCGGACGGCGTTGTCCGGGAAGACCATTTCGTGATCACCGTCGCTTCTGAGATTATGGCGATCCTCTGCCTGGCAGATGACATGGATGATTTAAAGGCGCGTCTGGCAAAAATCGTCGTTGCCTATAACTATCAGGGAGAGCCGGTGACCGCAGCTGATTTAAAGGCGGTTGGCGCAATGGCAGCCCTGCTGAAGGACGCGTTAAAGCCCAATCTGATCCAGACGCTCGAGCATACCCCGGCGATCGTCCACGGCGGACCCTTTGCCAATATCGCACACGGCTGTAACTCTGTCCGTGCAACAAAGGCAGCCCTGAAAATGGCGGATTATACGATCACAGAGGCCGGCTTTGGTGCAGACCTCGGCGCAGAGAAGTTTTTCGATATCAAATGCCGGATGGCTGGCTTAAAGCCGGATGCAGTCGTTTTGGTTGCAACGATCCGTGCACTTAAGTATAACGGCGGCATCGCAAAGGAAGATCTGTCTGCAGAAAATCTGGACGCGCTCAAAAAGGGCATTGTCAACCTGGAGAAGCACATCGAAAACCTGCAGCAGTTTGGCGTTCCGGTGGTTGTTACCTTAAACTCCTTCTTGACCGACACTGAGGCAGAGACGAATTTTGTACAGCAGTTCTGTGAAGAAAGAGGCTGTGAGTTCGCACTGTCCAACGTCTGGGCACAGGGCGGCGAGGGCGGCATTGCGCTTGCGGAGAAAGTATTAAAGACTCTGGAAGAAAAAGAAAGTCATTTTGCTCCGCTGTACGACGAAAATCTTCCGATCAAAGAAAAGATCGGCTGCATTGCGACAAAGATTTACGGTGCGGCTTCTGTTTCCTATACTGCAGAGGCATCCAGACAGATCAGGAAGCTCGAAGAGATGGGCTTTGGAAATCTTCCGGTCTGCATGGCAAAGACACAGTATTCCCTGTCGGATAACGCAAAGCTGTTAGGACGCCCGGAAGGCTTTACGATTACGGTTCGCGACGTGTATGTATCCGCAGGCGCCGGCTTTGTGGTT
>ENA-ORNQ01001368-ORNQ01001368.1-human-gut-metagenome-genome-assembly--contig:-NODE-1368-length-19277-cov-2.781396_pt1 | contig 19277 bp, 15 predicted proteins | sample MGYA00242116_ERZ509024 | MGnify/ENA primary metagenome ERZ509024 (study PRJEB26280, sample SAMEA2338697) | human gut metagenome | biome: human gut; feature: human-associated habitat; material: faeces...
CAGCCATGACGCCTACGGAGCCTATGACTTTAAAGACTATTTTTCTAACATAAAGGATTTCATCGATGGAGATCTGACTGTGTTCAATTTAGAAGGCAACATTGATGCTTACGGAGACGGAAGTAATTTTGCAGGAGCACCCGCCTTCAATTATCCGCAGGAGATTGCGGCTGCGGCATCAGATGCCGGATTTAATACGGTGATCACCGCGAACGATCAGGCGGCCAATTTCTCGTATGCCGGAATGAAGAATACCTTGGAAAATCTTACGGCGGTTGGCTTGGTTCCAGTGGGTACGCGGCAAGAAGAGGGGACAGGCTATTTAAAAAATTATAATGGAATACAGATAGGAATTTTAGCCTATACCGAAGGGCTTGCGCAATTGAATTCTGATATTCCGGAATATGCGGTTACAAGAATAGATACGGATGATGTAGAGACATCTGCCGAACGGATCCGCAAAGACATTGCGGATATGAAACAGGCCGGAGCTGAGATTGTAGTTTTGTCAATGCACTGGGGCAAGGAAATGGTTGCTGAGCCTTCACAGAATCAGCGCAGGCTGGCGGACGAGCTGATATACAGCGGAGCGGATATTATCATGGGAACACTTTCCCATACGCTTCAGCCTATCACTTATAAAAGTATCGTAACGGATACAGGAGAAGAAAAAAATGTAATCGTCGCGTATTCTTTAGGCAATTTTCTTTCGCATCCTACGGTTACTAGCGGACAGACCAGCCAGGAAAGTGTAATTCTTAATATTTATATTGAGCGGGATGCCGCCGGGACAGCTTATATTTCTTCGGCAGAGTGCGTTCCTATCTATATTTATGCAAAAGCTTTGAGCAGCGGCGGTACAACCTACTCGTATTCTGTGCTTCCTGCGGCAGCTTATATATCAGCAGAGAGTAAACCGGAGATTTTTGCCAGTGATGAAGATTGGGAAAATTGTAAAAAAGCTTATGACAATATAAAAAAGATAATCGATAAGAGCGCCGAAAACGGAATGGCGCTGGGAATATCATAAGCCACCGGAAAGGTGGCTTTTCTTTTAGCAAGGAGAGAGCTTGGAATGCAAATAAACACGTGTTTTAGAAAAGTACATGTAAAGAAAGAACGGACGGCTTTAGCAAAACGCACAAATTGTATAAAAATAGATCATACATGGAGCGTGAAGCTGCCGGCGGGCGGTCCGGCCGCTGCAGCTTTTTTGGATTTTAAAGAGTATCTTCAAATGGCCATGGATGTAACACTGTGTGAATGCGGAGAAAAACAGCTTTCCGTATCTGTGGTTCCCGAGTTGGGAAATACCTATGAAATTATTGTAGAAGACGCGCAGGTGACTTTTTGCGGAGGAACAGCCGCGGCTGCAGCACAGGCCATATATCGGGCTGAGGATATGATGAAAGACCTTGGCGGGCCATATTTGGAACAAAAGGTGCATATATATACACCGTGTGTTTTTCCGCGGCTGGTATCTTCCGGTATTCAGGAAAATAGGTATCCAGAGGACTATCTAAAATTGATTCTTCATTATGGATATCATGGGATTCTTGTTACATTACGGGAGGAAGAACCGGAAAGCTTTGCGGAACTCTTATTCTGCGCTCATGAACTGGGGTTGCTCGTGCTGGCGGACATTGCGTTTCCTTATAGCACGCCTGATGTTTTTGGTAGATTGCTTCACTTTGGCTTTGACGGCTTTATTTTCGGCCGGGCATTTGATTTCTCCTGCACGTCAAAATTGCTGCGTGCTGAGAACAGGAACGATCAGAAATGCATTCATAACCCCGATGCTTTCGAGGGGACGTACAGAGAGTGTATCAGCCTGCTAACAGATATCAGCAAAGTGGCGCAGACTGAAAACCCCAAGGCCTTTGTCGTGCTGGATACTTCCGGTTGGACCGAAGCACCCGAACAAGAAAAGATAGCGTTGATAAAACAGCTGCCTTCCAATATCATTGTCCTTGGCAGCTTTGACGGAGGGCAAAAGCTTGTAAGAGAACAAATTTCTATAAAAACCCATGCAAATACTTTACTAATGGCGGAAGCATCAGAAGTTTTTTTAGCCGAATATGAGGCCGCAAAACAACGGGGACTTACTGTATGGGCGTATACTGCTGCTTCCGGACGAACAGACGACTTTGGCTTGATTCCTTATATTCCGGCTATGATGCAGTGGCTCCTGCGCTTGAATGAAATAAAACAGATGGAGATATCCGGTGTTGTGGAAACGGGGGCATATGGATTTGTTCCTTCGATTGTCAGTGCTTTTGCAAAGGAACAGCTTACAGTACCCTGTAAGGAGGCGGGAGTTTGTGTTCAGCAGTTGGCTGCACGGTATTACGGCGCGGAGAATATGGAAAAACTGATGCTTGTATTTAAAAAGCTCAGCGACGGTGTCAATTTTCTTTTACCTGATAAAGCTGACAGAAAAGGTCCGTTTTTATCCGGTCCTGCGTTCCCCTTGCTGACGGATCGGCAGGAATCTCTCTGGAAAACGGAGGAAATCTATGCGTATCCTTTTGCGCAGAAAGATATTACTCTTGAGGTGGACTGTCTTTTAAAGGCTGCGGAACATTTCGATAACGCTGCGGTCATATTAAAAAATATTTGTACACAAACACAGGAAGAAGCGGTAACGGAACTGCATGCAGTCTGTACGCTTTTGACAAATACGCTGATTACCTGTGTAAACGCAAAACGATGGTATCGGCGAAGAGATGCTTTTCGAGGGGAAGAGGGGTTTAAAAAACGCTTTTTGGCAGAACAGATGGTGCATATTGCGCAGCAGGAGATCAAAAATGCACAGGAAACGGCAGAACTGATAGCCGCCTATCCTTTTTTGAGCGGAAATGCAAAATATGCAGATTTATGCTCTTTGGAACGATTGGAAGAGAAAATTCAATACACGGAAAAAGCAATATTAGAATTAAAAGAATTTTTACAAAAATGATTCTTATTAAGAAGTGTTTTTATTAAAAAGCAGTGGTGCGTTTTTTTAAGCTGTGCTATAATAAGCTTAAGCGCAGGGCAGCGTATGAAAGATCCCGTTAAAAAAGAGGAAGTGTGCGGAATCAATGATGTTTTCGGTGCGTAAATCCTTTTTTTTCGGGTAATACTTAGAAAGGGAAGTTTTCGGGGGAAAAAAGAATGCTGGAATTACAAAATATTTCTTATTCGGTTCATGACGATAATAATAAAGATAAGGAAATTTTAACGGATGTTTCTTTTAAAATGGATGAGCGCTTTATAGCGGTTACCGGTCCAAACGGCGGGGGAAAAAGCACGCTGGCAAAGATTATTGCCGGTATCTATCAGCCTACAGGCGGAAAAATCCTGTTGGATGGGGAGGATATTACTGCGCTCTCGATTACAGAACGGGCCAAAAAAGGCATCAGCTTTGCGTTTCAGCAGCCAGTACGTTTTAAGGGGCTTACGGTAAAGGATCTGATATGCCTGGCGGCTGGAAAAAATATAAAAATTGCGGAAGCCTGTGATTATCTTTCCGAGGTAGGCTTGTGTGCAAGGGATTATATTAACCGCGAAGTGAATGCCAGTCTTTCCGGGGGAGAATTGAAAAGAATAGAAATAGCCATGATCATTGCAAGGGGAACAAAATTTTCTGTGTTTGATGAGCCGGAGGCGGGGATCGATTTATGGTCTTTTAATAACCTGATACAGGTATTTCAAAATATGTATCAACGCATCAATGGCACAATTTTAATTATTTCTCATCAGGAACGGATTCTGGATATTGCCGACAAAATTCTTGTAGTAGCTGAAGGGCGTATTGCTGATTTCGGTGCTAAAAAAGATATTTTACCCGGCCTTTTAAACAGTCGGCAAATTGCCTGCAAAACCTTGATTGATAAATTTTAAGGAGGTTTTTATGAATCAGATACAAAAAGATTTGCTGGAAGCAATCACCGGTATCCATGAGGTTCCTCAGGGAGCTTATAATATCAGAATGAACGGGGAAGGTGCCGGTAGAAATACGACTGAAAATATTGATATTATTACGAAAACGGACAAGCCGGGAATTGATATAAAAATAAAACCGGGTACGAAGAATGAAAGTGTGCATATTCCTGTGCTGCTTAGTCAGACGGGACTTACGGATTTGGTATATAACGATTTCTATATCGGAGAAAATGCGGATATTACGATCGTAGCCGGCTGCGGTATTCATAATGGCGGAGATAAAAAAAGCCAGCATGACGGGATACATACCTTTTATGTGGGCAAAAATGCGCGGGTGCGGTATATTGAAAAACATTACGGCGAAGGCGACGGCGCCGGAGAAAACGTCATGAATCCCTCTACGATTATTTTTATTCAGGAAAACGGCTATATGGAGATGGAAACCGCACAGATCAAAGGCGTAGATTCTACAAAACGAGAAACTACGGCAAAACTGGATGACGGTGCTACCTTGGTGATTAAAGAAAAAATTATGACACATGGCCGCCAATTTGCTGAAACAAAATTTGAGGTAGAACTTGCCGGATATGCATCCTCCACGCATGTGGTTTCGCGGTCAGTTGCAAAGGACGATTCACGGCAATTATTTTTATCCAACATTAAGGGCCTGAATAAATGCAGCGGCCATACAGAATGTGACGCGATCATTATGGATAACGCTACGGTAAGCGCTGTTCCGGAAATTACGGCCGGAAATGTTGAGGCTGCTCTGATCCACGAGGCCGCTATCGGCAAAATTGCCGGAGAGCAAATCGTTAAACTGATGACATTGGGCCTTACGGAAAAAGAAGCGGAGGAGCAGATCGTCAGTGGTTTTTTAAAATAGTTTTTTAAGAAAAAATTATAATTATTGCCTTTAGGAGGAATCCTATTATGGAATCAAAATTTACTGGTGGTCTGGCGGGCTTGATAGGAATTTCAATCCTGCAGTTTTTGCTTACGGTTGTTACTTTGGGGCTGGGTGCACCCTGGGCAGTGTGCATAAAGGAGAGATGGATCGCTTCGCATACCGTGATCGATGGACGGCAACTCTTTTTTGACGGAACCGGCGGCCAGCTTTTCGGCAATTATATCAAATGGTTCCTGCTTACGATCATCACGCTGGGAATTTATTCATTTTGGCTTACGATTAATATGAAAAAATGGGTGGTAAAGCATACGCACTGCAGGTAATTTTATGAACGGAGGTTTTCATGAAGCTGTTTCTCTATTCTTTTCGGGAGTTTGATGAGAAGGATATTTTTGATGAGTTGAAAGAAAAATATGGATTTGAATATGGCTTTTCGGCCGAATATCCAAGTTTGGAAAATGCAGCATTAGCCAAGGGATACGATGCAATCAGCATGACGCCCTGCACGATGGATGCGGAGATTCTTGATGCATTTTATGCATTGGGAGTAAAATATGTTGCGGCACGTTCTATCGGTTATGATCATATTGATATTGCCCACGCCAAACAGCTGGGAATGGGGGTATCTCATGTAACGTATGATCCTGATGCCGTGGCTGATTATGCGATTTTATTGATGCTGATGGGGTGCCGGAAAATGGGATACATCCTGGAACGTTCTAAATTGCAGGATTATTCCCTGATCGGCAAGCTTGGCCGGGATATCGGCGATTGTACCGTAGGAATTATCGGTGCCGGCCAGATCGGCAGGACGGTGATACGGCATCTTTCTGCATTTGAATCCCGTATTTTGGCGTATGACCTTTACCCGAATGAGGCTATGCGGTCTTATTGCCAATATGTTTCTCTGGAAGAACTTATCCGTCAGAGTGATATTATCAGCATTCATGCACCGGCGTCTAAAGAAAATTATCATTTGCTGGGCAGACAAGAGTTTGAAAAGATGAAGCCCGGTGTTATGTTGGTAAATACGGCAAGGGGGACGCTGATTGATACCGATGTACTGATCGAAAATCTTGTTTCCGGAAAAGTAAGCTTTGCAGGGCTTGACGTTTTGGAAAAAGAGGACGGCCTTTACTATCATAATCGCATGGGGGATTGTATTGACAATGTACAAATGGCCCAACTGCGCGCTTTTCCGAATGTGGTGCTTACACCGCATACGGCTTTTTACACAAAAAAAGTCGTATACAGTATGGCGGAAAATGTGGTGAAATGCGTTTTTGATATGCAGAATAAGAAAGAAAATCCGCTGATTAACACATATTGAGCTTTGAACCCCCGCAAAAACCTGGTTTTGCGGGGTGTATTTTTATTATTCTGATTGACTAAATTTACATTTTTGAGTAAAATTATAGTAAGAATCATAGGGAGATTTTACCGAAAGAAGATCGAATGCTTTCAGGCGTAGGAGGAAAAACAATGATAGCAGTAATTAAATCAGGTACGGCACAAAAGCAAGTGGATAATTTGATACAGTGGCTCGGTACACAGGGAATTACCGCACATATTTCGCAGGGAGAATATCAAACGGTTTTAGGCCTTGTGGGGGACACTTCAAAGATAGATATCGAGCTTCTTGAAAATCTTGAAATCGTTGAATCTGTAAAAAGGATCAGTGAGCCATTTAAAAGCGCAAACAGAAAATTTCATCCTGATGACACCGTAGTAGATGTAAACGGTATAAAAATCGGCGGAGGCAATTTTGCTATTATTGCCGGTCCATGTTCGGTAGAGTCGGAAGAACAGATCATCGAAGTTGCCCAGAGGGTAAAAGCTGCGGGCGCTAAGTTCCTGCGCGGCGGCGCTTTTAAACCAAGAACCTCGCCGTATGATTTCCAGGGGCTTCAGGCCGATGGATTAGAACTTTTAAAGGTGGCAAAAAAGATTACCGGAATGCCTATTGTAACGGAGATCATGAATGCCAATCATCTGCCGCTTTTTGAGGACGTCGATATCATTCAGGTAGGCGCGCGCAATATGCAGAATTTTGAGCTGTTGAAAGAATTAGGGCGTACCAAGAAACCAATTCTGCTTAAACGCGGACTTGCGAATAATTTAAAAGAGCTTTTAATGAGCGCTGAATATATTATGGCCGGCGGCAATGAAAATATCATTCTTTGCGAACGAGGCATCCGCACATTTGAAACGTATACCCGGAACACACTGGATGTTTCTGCGGTTCCGATGCTGCATGAACTGACCCATTTGCCGGTAGTAGTGGATCCCAGCCATGCCAGCGGCATTGCACGTTTAGTAAAACCTATGGCCTTGGCAGCTACCGCTGCCGGCTGTGATGGCTTGATGATTGAAGTACATAATAATCCCTCCAAAGCGCTGTGTGACGGTGCACAGTCGCTCACCCCCGATCAATTTGATGAGGTCGCTTCCTGTGTTGACGCAATACGCGGGGTGTTGTAAGCATGACGGTGGGAATCGTTGGCCTTGGCCTGATCGGCGGATCGTTTGCCAAAGCCTTGAAAAGTTTTACGGACCATACGGTTTATGGTTGTGATACGGATGCCGCCGTTCAAGACTTTGCCGTTTATATGAACGTGATCGATGGTGTGCTGGATAAAAAAACATTGCATGAATGTGATTATGTTCTGGTTTCTATTTTTCCTGCAGCGGCGATTGCATGGATTAAGCAGCATGCTGAAGAGATAAAAAAAGGTGCGATCGTCGTAGATTGCTGCGGTGTGAAGCAGGTCGTTTGTGAGAAATGCTTCCCGACGGCACAGGAAAATGGGTTTATTTTTATAGGTGGGCATCCCATGGCGGGATATCACAAATCAGGTCTGAAATACTCAAGGGATACGCTGTACAAAGGGGCATCCATGATCTTGGTTATGCCCGATACGGAGGACATTGCTCTGCTTTCTTCGGTTACTAAATTTTTTAAGGAACTTGGCTTTGGAAGTGTTACTGTAACAGATGCGCAGACGCACGATAAAAATATCGCTTTTACTTCGCAGCTGGCACATGTGGTTTCCAATGCGTATGTAAAAAGCCCGCAGGCGAAAGTTCATAAAGGGTTTTCTGCGGGAAGTTATAAGGATCTTACAAGGGTTGCTTATTTAAATGAAGAAATGTGGACAGAGCTTTTTATGGATAACCGAAAATATTTAAAGGATGAGATCGACCATATTATTAAAGAATTGAAGAAGTATAGTGATGCCTTAGCGGCCGGCGACGCAGATACTATGAAAGCGTTGCTTAAGGATGGTAAAGTAAGAAAGGAAAGCATAGATAAGTGAGACAGGTGTGCGTTCACGCTTCGAAAACATATGATATCTTAATAGAGCCCGGATTACTTCTCCGTGCAGGATTGCTTTGCCGGGAGCGTTTCGGGCTTTGCAGATTGTGTATTCTTACCGATGATACTGTGGATGCTCTTTACGGTGCGGCTGTTTTCCAAAGTTTTAAAGATGCCGGATATTCGGTAGAAAAAATCGTTATCCCTCATGGTGAGGAATCTAAAAGCGCAGAAAACCTATTGAATATTGTCAATAAGCTTGCGCAAATGCATTTTTCCCGCAGCGATATGCTGGTAGCATTAGGCGGCGGTGTAGTGGGCGATCTTTGCGGTTTCTGCGCGGCAACGTATATGAGGGGGATTCGTTTTATTCAGCTGCCGACCACACTTTTGGCGGCGGTGGATTCTTCCGTGGGAGGAAAGACAGCAGTCAATCTTCCGGCGGGAAAAAATATGTTCGGTGCGTTCTGGCAGCCGTCATTGGTGTTGTGCGATACGGACGTGCTGCATACCTTGGATGAAAAAGTATTTGCCGACGGTACCGCGGAAATCATAAAGTATGGTATGATTTGGGATGAAGAGCTTTTTACAGCGCTGGAGACGGGAACCTGGAACCGGGAAGATGTTATTGCCCGATGTGTGGAAATTAAACGCGATGTCGTCAATCGGGATGAGTTTGATACCGGTCTGCGGCAAATTTTGAATTTTGGTCATACCGTAGGGCATGCGGTAGAGAGTTTAAGCCATTTTGAAATATCCCACGGAAGTGCTGTTGCAATTGGAATGACCATCGTAACACGCGCAATATGCCGGCAGGGAATGGCCAAAGAAGATGTGCTTGCCCGGCTTATAAAAACTCTGGAGGTCAATAGGCTGCCTGTAAGCTGCGGTTTTAGTGCCGAAGAGCTGTTTGAAAAGGCTATAGGCGATAAAAAGCGTGAAGGTGATAAGATTCATATCATTGCAGTAAAAGAGATCGGTAAGGCGGAAATCATCTGTATGGATCTTATTCAGCTCAAAGAATGGATACGGCTGGGGAGCACGTGATGGATGTTTTATTAAAAGGCGGAACGCTCAGGGGAACAGTCGAGGCCATTGCTTCAAAATCTCACGTGCATCGGCTTTTGATCTGCGCGGCACTTGCCAAGCAGGAAACAGTTATAAAAAATATCATTCCTTCTAAAGATATTTTAACTACTGCCGATTGCTTGGAAGAATATCTTGCACAAATTAAAAGATACGGAGATGATTTATCGATACGGCCATACCCGCGTCCGAAGGCAAAGCCGCTGCTGAATTGTACGGAAAGCGGCTCTACTTATCGCTTTCTTGTGCCGGTGGCCTGTGCCAAGGGTGTGCCCGTTGCATTTACCGGAAGCCGCCGGCTGGCAGAACGTCCGCTTTCACCGCTGTATGAGCTGCTATGCGAACATGGCTGTACGCTTTCCGAACAAGGGGTTTTCCCCTTGCACGTAAAAGGAAAATTGCAGCCAGGAAATTTTTTGATCGACGGAGGTATAAGCTCTCAATTTATCAGCGGCCTTTTGCTTGCGCTTCCGCTTTTAACAAGAGACAGCACGATTCAGATTACAGGAGAACTGCAATCGTATCCGTATATTAAAATGACGCTGGATGCATTAAAAACATTTTCGGTGGATGTTAAAGAAGAAGGGCGGATTTTTTATATAAAGGGAAATCAGCATTTTATCAGTCTAGGAAATATTCATGCGGAAGGAGATTGGTCCAATGCTGCGTTTTTTGCAGTGATGGGAGCATTTTCGCCCGAAGGAATTACAATTCAGGGGCTGCGTCAGAACTCGTTGCAAGGGGATAAAGCGGTTCTTGATATTTTAGCAACGTGCGGGGCGACGGTTACCTGGCGAGAAGATATGGTTGCAGTAAAACGGAATGTGCTGCGGGGCCAAAAAATTGACGCCGCACAGATTCCTGATTTAGTGCCGATCCTTGCAGTCATGGCCTGTGCTGCCGAGGGACAAACGGTTATTTATAATGCCCAAAGACTGCGGCTGAAGGAAAGCGATAGAATAGAAACCGTTTTTCGGATGATCCGATCCCTTGGCGGAAATATTGCTGTGACGCAGGATGGATTTATCATTCAGGGAACGGGGGTCTTGCAGGGAGGTACCGTAGACGGCGCTAACGATCACCGCATTGTAATGGCAGCCGCAGCCGCTTCTTGTATTTGCCGGGAGCCTGTCAGGATCCATGGAGCGGAAGCAGTGGAAAAATCCTACCCTTATTTTTTTGAGGACATGAAAAAGCTGGGAGCTTTTTTAGAGAAAATATAGGAGAATATTGAGATGAATATTGAGGAATTAAGAACAAAAATTGACGGTATTGATTCACAGTTAGTAAAACTTTTGCGTGAAAGGCTGGAAATTGCCGCTTCTATTGCCGCCTATAAAAAGGAAAGGGATTTGCCTGTGCTGGATCGTTCCCGTGAACGTGAGCTGCTGAGCAAAGTGGCAGCACAGGCCGGTAAGGAATACGAAGCTGAAACAAGGATTTTCTTTAACACCTTACTTGGTTTGAGCCGATCCTATCAAAGCAAGCTGATGGGAAGCAGCAGTTCTTACAGTGAGAAAATCGATGCGGCGATTAACAGTACCGAAAAAATATTTCCTGAAAGTGCACTGGTTGCCTGCCAAGGGGTAGAGGGCTCATATTCGCAGCAAGCTTGTGAAAAGCTGTTCGCATCGCCGGGTTTTATGTTTTTAAATACTTGGGAGGGCGTCTTTCAGGCAGTAAACAGCGGCTTGTGCCGCTACGGTGTGCTTCCGCTTGAAAACAGCAATGCAGGCTCCGTCAACAGAATTTATGATCTGCTGGCTATGTATAATTTCAGTATTGTACGCAGTACCCGGCTGCAGATCAACCACAGTATTTTAACTAAAAAAGGCGTTAAATTAGAGGATATAAAGGAGATTTATTCTCATGAGCAAGCCATCAAGCAGTGCAGCGAGCTATTGCAATCTATGAAAAATGTGAAGGTACATACCTGTGATAATACGGCAATGGCTGCAAAAATGGTGGCGGAATCGGATAGAAAAGATATCGCGGCGATTTCTTCCAAGCTGTGCGCAGAGCTGTATGGGCTTGATGTGCTGAAGGAAGCGGTGCAAAACAGCGGGAACAATTATACGCGCTTTATCTGCATCAGCAAAAATCTAGAAATTTATCCCGGTGCCAATAAAACCAGTCTTATGATCGTAACTTCGCATAAGCCGGGATCCTTATATAATGTTTTAGCGAAATTTTATTGTCTGGGAATCAATATTATTAAGTTGGAAAGCCGTCCGATCCCGGGCCGTGATTTTGATTTTATGTTTTATTTTGATATCGACGTTTCAGTATATTCTCCCAAATTTCAAATCCTTCTTTCACAGCTGGAAAGTGAAGCAGAGCAATTCCAATATCTGGGCAGCTATACTGAGGTGATCTGATGGCGCCTGTGTACGGCCTTTTAGGGGAAAAGCTCGGCCATAGCCTATCGCCGCAGATTCATAAAAAGCTATGCGGTTATGCATATCAGCTTTTTGAAATGCCGCAGAGCAAAGTTAAAGAGTTTGTGAACGGACGCAGATTTCGGGCTGTTAATGTCACAATACCGTATAAAAAAACCGTGATGCCGCTGTGTGATTTTCTTTCTCCGCAGGCAGAACGTATTGGCAGTGTGAACACATTAAAGGTGGATGATGAGGGAAAGATCCACGGTTATAACACGGATTATTATGGGTTTTCTTATTTGCTTAAGCGTGCGGGAATCACTCCGGCAGGGAAAAAGGTTCTCATACTGGGCAGCGGCGGCTCCAGCGTAACGGTTCAGGCTGTTTTAAGTGACCTTTATGCCGGACAGATTGTTGTGATTTCGCGCAGCGGAGAAGAGAATTATCAAAACCTTGCGCGTCATTATGATGCGCAGATTATTGTGAATACTACGCCTGTGGGGATGTTCCCTCAAAATTTGGAAGCACCAATCGAACTTTCCCGTTTTAACCGGTGTGAGGCAGTAGTAGATATCATCTATAATCCCCTGCGGACTAAACTATTGTTAGATGCAGCTAAGCTGGGTATAAACTGCAGTAATGGTTTACCTATGCTGGTGGCACAGGCAAAGATGGCTGCAGAAATTTTTACGGATACACCGCTTGCGGAGGACGAGATTGAACGGGTAATCGGCCAAATGGAAAAAGAGGCGACGAATATCGTGCTGGTCGGTATGCCGGGGTGCGGAAAAAGTACCGTTGCCGGAGAAATCGGGCGCTTGCTGCAGCGAGAAGTACTTGATACAGATGTGCTTTGTACAGAAGAACACGGCAAAAGTATTCCAGAAATTTTTGCTTTAAGCGGAGAAGAGGCATTTCGGAAAACGGAAAGTCGAATGGCTGAAAAAGCCGGTTGCCGCTTAGGTACAGTTATTGCTACCGGCGGAGGGATCATTAAGCGGCCGGAGAACTTTAACAGCTTGAAACAAAACGGATTTATTGTGTTTTTAGAGCGGCCGCTGAAAGAATTGGCTATGGAAGGACGTCCGCTTTCAACGGATATAGAGCAATTACAACGCTTGTATGAGGAAAGGTACCCTCTTTATTTAGAATTTTGCGATACAAAAATTACAGTTGCCCAGACCTGTACGGAGACAGCAGCTTTCGTAATACAGCAATTTAATCAATTTTTAGGGGTGAACGAATGAAAAATGTGAAAAGACTTGTGCTGGCTGCCGTTTTTGCAGCACTTGCGTGCGTAGCTACGCTGATTATTACTTTTACGTTGCCTGGCGGCGGATATTTTAATTTAGGGGATTGTATTGTAATCACTGCCGGCTGCTTGCTGGGGCCGGTTTATGGTGCGGCAGCTGCCGGAATTGGTACTGCGTTGGCGGATTTGCTCAGCGGATTTCCGGCATATGCTCCGGCCACATTGCTGATCAAAGCTGCTATGGCGGTGGTTGCCTGGTTATTATTTTCAAAACTAAAAAAGCGCATTCCTAAAGCGGGGCTGCTTGCGGCGGTGGTTGCTTCGGTCAGTGCGGAAGTTATTATGATTGCCGGGTATTTTGTTTTTGAATGTTTTTTATATGGCATGGAGATAGCCGTTATAGACATCGCCGGCAATGCGCTTCAGGGCGGTGCAGGTATTATTACCGGCTCATTGCTTGTATGGCTGTTTACACAAAATAAAACACTTCATAGCTTTTTCTATGAACAAGATAGGTGAAATAGAATGATGGACTTTCTTCGCGCAGCCTGTTCGGTACCGGATGTACAGGTAGGAAATGTGGAATATAACTGTACAAAAATATTAGAGACACTTAAAAATATTCAGGCAGATATTCTTGCGTTTCCAGAGCTTTGCCTTACCGGTTATACTTGTGGAGATCTCTTTTTTCAGGAGACACTGCTGCGGCAGGCAGGCCAGGGCTTAAAACTGATTGCTGAAAATACGGAAAAGAAACAAGGAATTGTTATTGTAGGTTTGCCGGTAGAACTGGAAGGACAGCTTTATAATTGTGCCGCTGTGCTTTGCAGCGGAAAAATTTGCGGTATTGTGCCTAAAACTTTTTTGCCTAACTATAATGAGTTTTATGAAAAACGCTGGTTCTCTTCCGCGCAGGAGCTTACTGATATGGTAATTTCATCTCAGGCTTTCGGAATAGAAGAAGCGTATGATATACCTGTGGGAAGAAATTTGCTTTTTACCGTAGCGGATACTGTAAAAATGGGAATAGAAATTTGCGAAGATCTTTGGGCTCCGCTGCCGCCAAGTACTTTTGCCGCTTTAAACGGGGCGGAGATCATCGTTAATATTTCCGCCAGCAATGAAACGCTTGCTAAGCGTGCTTACCGCAATGAACTGATTCGCCAGCAATCGGCGAGGTTGCTGTGCGCTTATTTGTATACTTCAGCTGGAAGTAATGAATCAACGGCAGATTTGATTTTTTCCGGCAGCACTGTTATTGCAGAAAATGGTTCAATTTTAAAGGAGAATCAAAACTTTATTGATAACGATTATACGCTTTGCGCGGATCTTGATATTGGCGTGTTGAAAGCGGACAGAAGAAAACTGAAAAGTTTTAAGGACGCTGGTTTTGTATACGGTAAAAAAGAAAAGTATCAGACAGTACTCTGTCCACATGGAAAGTCCATTTCCGCGGGGCAGCTGCGTGAAGTAAAAAAGCTCCCATTTGTTCCGGCTGCGCGTAAAGATCGACTGGAACGATGCAGGGATATTTTCTGTATGCAGGTAGCTGGATTGAAAAAACGGCTGCAAACTACCGGCTGTAAGGCTGTAGTGGGTGTTAGCGGCGGTTTGGATTCTACGTTGGCGCTGCTTGTTTCTGTTGAGGCTATGCGACAGTTGGGACGGCCGGCAAAAGATGTTTACGGTATTACAATGCCTTGCTTTGGAACGTCTGCGCGGACGCATACAAATTCTATTCGCTTAATGGAAACATTGGAAATTTCTTGGCGGGAAATCGATATCAAAGAGGCCGTGCAGAAACATTTTCAGGATATCGGCCAGGATGAACGTGTGCACGATCTTACGTATGAAAACAGTCAAGCACGGGAGCGGACGCAGGTTTTGATGGACTTTGCCGGAAAAATAGGCGGATTGGTAGTCGGTACAGGAGATTTAAGTGAGCTTGCCTTGGGATGGTGCACCTATAATGGCGATCACATGAGTATGTATGGTGTAAATGCCAGTATTCCTAAAACGCTGATCCGCTGGATGATTGACAGCATTGCGGAATATGATGCTTTTGCACAGAGTTCACAGATTTTAAAGGATATTATTGATACGCCTATCAGTCCTGAACTGCTTCCTCCGGATGAAGCGGGAACAATTGCGCAAAAAACGGAGGATCTGGTCGGTCCCTACGTGCTGCATGATTTCTTTTTGTATTATGTATTACGGTATGGTTTTGAACCCGAAAAAATCTATTTGCTTGCTTGTCGGGCCTTTCAGGGAGATTTTGAACCAAATGAAATAAAAAAGTGGTTAGTTTCGTTTTATAGACGGTTCTTTTCGCAGCAGTTTAAACGCAATTGCATGCCTGACGGTGTAAAGGTTGGAACCATTTGTCTCTCCCCGCGGGGAGATTGGCGTATGCCCAGCGATGCTCATGCCGCTTTATGGATAAAAAAAGCTGAAAATTTATAAAAATTCACTGTGTGGTATCTATAAATTCTTGACATACAACACATTGTATACTATAATCAATAAGCAGTGATTTGGCTGTTTATATATTCAAAATTTAGAGGGGGAATTTTAATGAGTTTCAAAAATCAATATCTTGCCGAGCTTATGGAAACCGTAATAAAGCGGAATCCGGGTGAGCCGGAATTCCACCAGGCCGTCAGAGAAGTACTGGAATCCCTTGAGCCTGTTATCGAAAGACATCCGGAATATATAGAAAAAGGCGTGCTGGAAAGCATTGTAGAGCCTGAAAGAATTATCAAATTCCGTGTGCCGTGGGTGGATGATAAAGGTGTTGTAAGAGTAAACCGCGGTTTCAGGGTACAGTTCAACAGCGCGATCGGTCCCTATAAGGGCGGCTTACGGCTGCATCCTTCGGTATATGAGGGAATTATTAAATTCCTTGGTTTTGAACAGATTTTTAAAAACTCTTTAACGGGTCTTCCCATCGGTGGCGGTAAGGGCGGTTCAGATTTTGATCCCAAGGGAAAAAGCGATATGGAAGTCATGCGTTTTTGTCAAAGCTTTATGACAGAGCTCTCCAAGCATATTGGTGCCGATACGGATGTTCCGGCTGGTGATATCGGAACCGGTGCCCGTGAGATTGGGTACATGTTTGGCCAGTATAAGCGTTTGCGTAATGAATTTACCGGCGTTTTGACCGGAAAGGGGCTTCCTTACGGCGGAAGTCTTGCCAGAAAAGAAGCAACAGGATTTGGTCTTTGTTACTTTACAGAGGAAATGCTTCATGCGAAAGGAAATTCTTTCAAAGATAAAACGGTGGTGATTTCCGGTTCCGGCAATGTCGCTATTTATGCCCATCAAAAAGCGACTGAACTTGGTGCAAAAGTTATTGCAATGTCTGATTCTAATGGTTATATTGTAGATGAAAACGGCATTGATTTAGACTGCATTAAACAAATCAAAGAAGTAGAACGCAAACGAATTAAGGAGTATGTCAATGTTCATCCTGAAGCAAAATATGTAGAAGGATGCTCCGGAATTTGGAATGTAAAATGTGATATTGCACTTCCATGCGCTACACAGAATGAGCTGGATGAGACCGCGGCAAAAACTTTGGTATCTAATGGTGTTATTGCAGTGGCAGAGGGTGCCAATATGCCTTCTACGCCGGAAGCGATCCATGTATTCCAAAGTGCGGGAGTGCTGTTTGGTCCGGCAAAAGCTGCCAATGCGGGCGGTGTTGCAACTTCAGCACTTGAAATGAGCCAAAATTCCATGCGCTATAATTGGACGTTTGAAGAAGTCGATCAAAAGCTGCATGATATTATGGTTAATATCTATCGAAATGCGGCTGCGGCTGAGGAATACGGCATGAAAGATAACTTGGTAGCAGGCGCCAATATTGCCGGCTTTATCAAAGTGGCGGATGCAATGCTTGCCTTTGGCGTGGTATAAATAAAAGTTTATTTTATAAAAACCCATTTTCTGATTTTTTTAGAAAATGGGTTTTTTTCTTATAAGGAAAGCTATTTAAGATCTTGTTTAAATTCACCGGGCGTACAGTATTCAAAGCGTTTAAAGATCCTGCAAAAATAGCTGGTATCATGAAATCCGGATTGTTCGGCCGTTTCTTTTACCGAAAGCGCGGGGGAGTTTGCTAGCAGGGATTTTGCATGCTGAATCCGCAGCTTTAAAAGATAATCAAACGGAGTAACTGCGTAGGTTTTTTTAAAATCACGGCAGAAAGTATATTTACGCATATTGCATAGCGCGGCAAGCTGATCCAGGGTCAACGGCCGCTTAAAGTTTTTTTCCATAAACAGCACTGCCGGTTCAAGCGATTTAGCGTTTTTTTTCTTTTCTCTATTCAGTTGGCTCAAAAAGCTTAAAACATAGGTGTACAGCAGTTGTGAAAGGTCCAGTTCCGGTGTATGCGCTTCTGCTCTTTTTAAAATTTCATGAAAACGGTCAGTCACAGCAGTATTGATTTGTGAAATAAAAAAGAAATTCCCGGTTTCAAAATACGCATGCAAATTTTCACTTGCCGTACCGTTATAGGTGATATACAGCGTAGTAAAGGGAGAGGAAATTCCAAAATATTCATGCGGAGTCTCTTTTTTTATAAAGAAGGCATCTCCGGGCTGAACGAAAACTTCTTTTTCTTCGCAAAAAACTTTTCCGCAGCCAGCTGCAACGATAAACATATGATGATTTCTGTAGCCGAAAGGTCGGCAGCGTCTTTCCTGATTCGGATTTAAACCGATAGATGTTAGGTAAAGGGGGAGCAGGCGTGTTTGGTCATTAATAATAGGATAGATATCCATTTTTATAAGATCCTTTCGGCAATATAATTCTAATTTTCAATATAATACTATTTACAAAAATGAAAATACGGATTATAGTGTAATAACAGAATATGCAATATAATTATAAACTGTATGTAAAAAAAGTCAAGGAGATTTCTAAAATGAGTGTGATTCCAAGGTATTGGGACGATTTGAAAAAGGTTCATGTAAATGCACTGCCGCCGAAAGCATATTTGATTCCATTTCAGAATCAGGAGACGGCACAAGGGAATAAGCGGGAAGAGTCAGAATATTTTACGTTACTGAATGGCCTCTGGAACTTTTGCTATTATCCTTCAGTGTTAGATATAGAAGAGGATTTTTTGAATAGATCCGCAAAAGAGATGGATACGATTCCTGTGCCTGGAATGTGGCAGACCAATGGGTATGATAGTGCCGCGTATATTTCCAGTCCATATCCGTTTCCGTTTGATCCTCCTAATGTACCGGAAAAGAATCCCGCAGGTGTTTATACACGTGAATTTGATCTTTTTCCGGACAAAGAAAAGGTATACACGCTTGTTTTTGAAGGGGTAGATTCCTGCCTGTATGTATGGGTGAACGGCCGGTTTGTAGGATACTCTGAAGTATCACATTGCGAAAGTGCTTTTGATATTACCGATTTTTTGATCTGCGGAAAAAATCGTATCACAGCGGTGGTTTTGAAATGGTGCAGCGGCAGTTATTTTGAAGATCAGGATAAAATCCGAATGACAGGAATTTTTCGGGATGTATATCTTCTTGCACGGGATCAAACACATATTTTTGATCTTTTTCTTCAGCCGCAGGTAGATGAAACCTTACAGAACGGAACTCTGCTTTGCGATATTACTTTATCCGGCGGAAGCGCTGAAGCAGAGATTCTATTGCTTTCTCCCAAAAAGGAATGTATAGACAAACAGAACATTTTTATAAACCAAACAGGGAGTGTACGATTTGAAATCCCGTCTCCGGAACTTTGGTCAGCGGAAAGTCCGGTACTTTACGGTGTATTGATCCGCTGCGGTACGGAAGTTATTTATAAAAGAATTGGCTTTAGGCGAATCGAGGTCCAGAACAGTGTTTTCCTTTTGAATAGAAAAAATATCAAGCTCAAAGGAGTTAATCGGCATGATACGCATCCGCAAAAAGGGTATGTAACGGACTATGCACATATGCTGCGGGATGTGCTTCTTATGAAACAAAATAATATCAATGCGGTACGTACATCGCATTATCCCAATGATCCACGATTTTATGAGCTTTGTGACGAGTACGGGCTGTATGTTGTCTCTGAAGCTGATTTGGAAACGCACGGCTGCGTTTATGTAAAAGACCTTACCTATTTTGTGGATCATAAGGAATATGAAGAAATCTGTGTTGACCGCATCATGCGGATGGTCGAAAGCTTTAAAAACAATTCCTCAGTTATTATCTGGTCCCTCGGAAATGAGTCCGGATGGGGAAGAAATCACCAAAAAGCATGTGAGCTGATCCGGCAGAGGGACGGAAGCAGGCTGCTTCATTGTGAAACGAACTCTTCCATGGCCGATTATAATGATATCGCGTGGCAGAACAGTGAAAAGCCCTATCTTGATCTATATTCCAATATGTATCC
>ENA-ORNQ01001387-ORNQ01001387.1-human-gut-metagenome-genome-assembly--contig:-NODE-1387-length-19145-cov-11.043269_pt1 | contig 19145 bp, 17 predicted proteins | sample MGYA00242116_ERZ509024 | MGnify/ENA primary metagenome ERZ509024 (study PRJEB26280, sample SAMEA2338697) | human gut metagenome | biome: human gut; feature: human-associated habitat; material: faeces...
GTCACGCCCAGCAGCGCGTGCGTCGCCAGCCGCGACAAGCGCGCATACGGGTATCGCCGCGTCTTGGCGGCTTGCAGGAGCGTCTCGCGCGTGCGGGCAGTGTCGGCAAATCGGCGCAGTCGGCGCTCGATGCCTTCGCTGATGTCCGGCAGCGCGGCGTAATCCACCTCATCCATCAGCCGAAGCCGCGCCAGCAGCAGCGTGTCCAGCGCCTCCGGACGGTGCAGGTGATTTTCCAGCGCCTGATTTTCCAGCAAGTCCGCCGCACTCCCCGGCATGGCGGAATAGGCGGATGACCAGTCGCCGCGCAGAATGGCGGAGCGAATCGCCGTGGCGGACGAAAAGCCGTCCCCAATGGCGGACGCGTGATAATCCGACGCGCGGGCAATCGGGTACACGTCGGTGAACGCGCCCAATCGCCGAAGCGCGCGCAGGTAGCACACGCCGAGCGTGTTGTTGGGGGATTGAAGGACGCGCGCGGCAGCCGGGGCGACCTCCGCCATCGCGGCGGAAAGCGCAGCGGGATAGGGCAGCCCGGCAGACAGATGCGGCTGAATCGCTGCGGGTAAATCGGGGGATTCGAGCGCATCCGCCGCCGCCTGCAGCAGGGGCAAATCCGCCGTTTCCGCGCCGAAGGAGAGCGCGTCGCAGCCCAAGCCGGTCAGCAGATGTACGCCGCCTAAGGCGAAGTGCTCCGCGTCGCGGACAGACCACAGTGCGGGCAGCAGAATCACGGCATCCGCGCCGCTTTGCAGCGCCATTTTTGCGCGGATGGCGGGGGAGACAATCGCCGCGTCGCCGCGCTGCACGAAGCAGCCGGACATGACGGCGACGACCGCATCCGCGTGAGCGGATTCCCGCGCCTGACGCAATTGGTGCGCGTGCCCCGAATGGAAGGGGTTGTACTCGGCAATCACGCCGACAATGCGCATGGAAAAACTCCTTTTAATGAGCAATGAGGAATGAGCAATGAAAAGGTGCGTTCCTATTATAGCAAAAAGAACAGAAACGTCAAGCGAACGCGCGAAATGACGTGGAATGATGCAATTTTGCCGCCGTTTTTGCCTTTACAGAACCGCCGAAAGATGGTATAATAGATTGGGTTCATCCCCAAACAAGACCATGAAAAGGAAGTAATTCATATGAAGCAGTTCATCGTGGAAACCTCCGCTCGTCACGTTCATGTCACCCAGCAGGATCTGGAAACCCTGTTCGGCAAGGGCTATGAACTGACCGTCAAGAAGATGCTGTCCCAGCCCGGTCAGTATGCCAGCGCGGAGCGCGTGGACGTTGTCGGCCCGAAGAAGACCCTGACCGGCGTGAGCATCCTCGGCCCGGTTCGCAGCGCGACGCAGGTGGAGCTGTCCCTGACGGATGCGCGTTCCATCGGTGTGACCGCGCCTGTGCGTGAATCCGGCGACATCGCGGGTTCGGGCGTCTGCAAGCTGGTTGGCCCGGCGGGCGAAGTGGAACTGACCGAGGGCGTGATCGCCGCCAAGCGCCACATCCACATGACCCCCGCGGACGCTGAGGAATACGGCGTGAAGGACAAGGACGTTGTGTCCGTGAAGGTGGATACCGACGGCCGCTCCCTGATTTTCGGCGACGTGGTTGTCCGCGTGAGCGACAAGTACGCGCTGGCGATGCATATTGACACCGACGAGTCCAACGCGGCTGGCTGCGGCCGTGCGCAGATGGGCGAAATCGTCAAGTAATCCGAATTATTCGGCTTTTTTGCGGAAAAATCGTATCGCCATGCAGGGTTTTCTACGCCCCAAGCGTTCTATGTTTACAAAACGTTTTCAAAGCGTTTGGAGAACAAAAGGAGGAAACCCTGCATGAAATCTCGTTTGACCGCTCTTCTCTTGACCCTTGCGCTGCTGCTGACGGCACTGCCTGTCTGCGCGGCGGCGGAGGAAACATCTTCCACCCGGATGCCGCTTTACGACGTGTTCCCGCTGCAACTGGATGACAACACCGTTCTTGAGCTGCCCATAGATTGGGGCTATCAGTTCGTAGAGCTGGAAGGCGTGCCGCCCATTGCCTACGCGATGAACGACAGCGAACAGCTTCTGATGATGGTGAAGATTCCGGCGGACTACACGCCCAATGAGGCGAGCGACCGGCTGGGGCTGACCTCGTTCATCCCTGAAGGCACGGCAGTGATGCTGGGCATCACGACCCCGCAAAGCACGCGCTTGCAGGAAATGACCATCAACGACATGCCGGCGGTGCTGGTGGAGATGAACGGGCAGGGCTTTGACATCCTCTGGATTGGGGATTCGGGCGACCTGTACTTCCTCATGTTCCCCAACGACGACGACGCGTTTGTGCAGCAGGCACTGGAAGTTGGTCAGTCTCTGCGCGTGTTCCATCGGAAGGACGAGCGGGTCAATCCCGCGTCGGATTTCGACTGCACGGCGGAAAACGGCGAAGTGACCATTACCGATTATACTGGGACGCGCGAACATGTGCTGATTCCGTCGGAAATCGACGGTCAGCCGGTGACGGCGCTGGCGGACAAGGCGTTCTATGAGAAGCACGTGACGACCGTTGTCGTGCCGGACAGCGTGACGGAAATCGGCGATTTGTGCTTCTCCGGCGACAACTATCTGGTCAGTCTGACGCTGCCTGATGGACTGGCGGAACTGCCGTATGGCGCGCTGGAAAGCTGTTTCCGCCTGATGGATTTCGACCTGCCGCAAGGCCTGAAGAAAATCAGCGGAAGCGCCCTGCAGTATAATTACTACCTGACGCACTTGACGCTGCCGAGCAGTTTGACCGAAATCGAGCAGCTGAACTTCATCGGGCTGCATGGCTTGCAGTCGCTGACCCTCGCGGAGGACGATGCAGCGTTCAAGCTCGACGAGACGAACGGTCTGCTGATGACGGCGGACGGAACGAGATTGCTGCATTGCTTCTCCGACATTTCGCCGGCGGAAGAAATCATCCTCCCCGAAGGGATGAAGACGATTGACCCCTTTGCATTCCACTACGACGTGACGGTGGAGAAAATCGTTCTGCCGGAAGGCACGGAAACGATTGGTCTGCTGGCATTCGGCATCTGCCCGAAGCTGACGGAAATCGTGATTCCCGCCAGCGTAACAGCCATCGGCGTGATGGAAGGGCAAGCAGGCAGTGGGAGCATTACGTCCTTTGCACAAAACGTCTTGGTGACCCCGGAGGGCAGCCCGGCGTGGGACTGGGCGCAGAAAACCGGCGTGACGGTCAAAGCGCCGGAAACAAACGAATAAATGAACATCTGGTTGATAGAAATAGAAGGAGTGTAACCATCCATGAAGGTTCTGATTGTCAACGCGGGTTCTTCCTCCCTGAAGTACCAGCTGGTGGACATGGACAACGAGCAAATGATCGTCAAGGGGCAGGTGGAGCGCATCGCGATTGAAGGCTCCCACCTGAACCAGAAGACCCCTGACATGTCGAAGGTCATCGACCTCTATGAGCCGATTCCGGACCACGTCGTGGCGACGAAGCTGATGCTGCGCGCGCTGCTTGACCCGGAGAAGGGCGTGCTCAAGTCCGTGGATGAAATCGGCGCGGTGGGTCACCGCGTGCTGCACGGCGGCGAGGAGTTCACCGCCAGCTGCATCATCACCGACGAAGTGAAGGCTGCCATCCGCAAGTTCATCCCGCTGGGCCCGCTGCACAATCCGGCGAACCTGATGGGCATCGAGGCGTGCGAGGAAGTTATGCCGCACACGCCGCAGGTGGCCGTGTTCGACACCGCGTTCCATCAGACCATGCCCCCGAAGGCGTTCATGTATGGCGTTCCGTACCGCTATTATAAGGAAATGGGCGTCCGCCGCTACGGCTTCCATGGCACGTCCCACCGCTATGTGAGCAAGCGCGTGTGCGAGTTCCTCGGCGTGAGCCCCATCGGCAAGAAGATTATCATCTGCCATCTGGGCAACGGCTCTTCCATGTCCGCGGTGGTGGACGGCAAGTGCGTTGACACGTCGATGGGTCTGACCCCTCTGGAAGGCGTTGTCATGGGCACGCGTTCCGGCTCCTGCGATCCGGCGGTTGTGCAGTTTATTGCCAACAATGACCACATGACCGTCAACGAAGTGCTGACGATGATGAACAAGCAGTCCGGCCTGATGGGCATTTCCGGCCTGTCCTCCGACATGCGCGACATCGACAAGGCGGCGGATGAGGGCAACGACCGCGCGGCGCTGGCGCGTGACATGCTGCACTACGGCATCAAGAAGTACATCGGCTCCTACGCGGCGGCGATGGGCGGCGTGGATATTATCGCGTTCACGGCGGGCATCGGCGAAAACGGCCCGGAACTGCGCGAATCCGTCATGAAGGACATGGAGTGGATGGGCGCGAAGCTGGATGTGGAGAAGAACAAGGTGCGCGGCAAGGAAGCCGTCATCTCCACCGACGACTCCAAGGTGACGATCTGCGTCATCCCCACGAACGAGGAAATCATGATTGCGCGCGACACCAAGGAACTGGTCGAGGGCGCGAAGAAGTAATATACTATTTCCTGCATTCGCCTGCACCAGCTGCTTGCGCCTTTTTCCTTCTGGCGTTCGGTCGTTCCACTTAGCGTAGCGCTGCTACGCTGCGTTGCACTCCCGTTAGCCAGAAGAAAAAATTCGCTTCGCATCTTGGCGCATTCTCATTTGGAAATAGTATTAGGCAGTCATTCAGGCTTTTTTCGCAGGGGCGCGCAACTTTTTTCGGGGAAAAGACGCTTTTTTCCGCGAAAAGGTGTTGACAAAACCCGCGAAAAAACCTATAATATGAAATGGTCTAATTTGAGGTGGTGAGCATTTGAAGCTGGATGTACTTCATGCCCTGCGTGATCCGGGAACGGCTTACGCATTCGCTGTGGAGCAGACCATTGCCCCGCAGGATGTGAGCGGCGAAGAGGTCGCGTTTGACCCCGTGCAGCTCTCCGGGCATCTGACTGCCAATGAAGATGGCAGTGTTGTGGTAGAAGGAAGTCTGACGACAACCGCTCATGCCCATTGTGCCAAATGCCTGTCTCCTGCGTCCTGCCCCGTTACGGGGAATTTCCGGGAAACGTTCCTGCATGGGGGCGACCCGGAGGATGATGAGATTTTCGCGTATGAAGGCGCACAGCTTGATTTTGCGAAACTCACCCTGACGCATGTGCTGCTCAACCTGCCGATGCGCTTCCTGTGCAAGGAAGATTGCAGGGGATTTGAGGAGTACGAGGAGGTCAACCAACACAAGCATTGCCGGGACGATGCGAATGTACAGCGTCCTTTTGCGGCATTGCAGCAGTTGCTGGCTGAAAAGTCCGACAACAAAGAATAATTCGGTCAGCAATTTGGCTGCCAATAACGAGGAGGTGTAACCATGGCTCTTCCGAAGGGAAAAATCTCTAAGGCTCGCAAGCACAGCCGTCGTGCGAACTGGAAGCTCACCGTGCCCGGCATCGTTGAGTGCCCCCAGTGCCATCAGATGAAGCTGGCTCACCGCGTGTGCAAGCACTGCGGTTTCTACAAGGGCGTGCAGGTCGTTGCGGTCAACGAGGAAAAGAACGCCTAATTGGTATCCGGGGGCAAATGAGGGAAGGAAGGTAGCAGCGGGGTTATCCTGTTCTGCCTGATTTCCTGCATTCCCCGCAATTCCATATGCTCGCAACGTGATGAGGAGTACCCTGATTTTGCTGGCTCAGAGAGGGTGGTTCACCGGCTGAGAGGCCGCTCGCACAGCCGTCAGGGGAAGGTCGCTTCACAGAGCGTTCGGTGAGGATGATGCAGGATTTTTTTCCGCATGGAAAGTAGCCGAATGCGGTTCGCACCCGTGACCGTGCGCTTGAGGCAGTGTTTGCGCTGCGAAGCAAGGTGGTACCACGGAAACAGCTCCGTCCTTCGGGATGGGGCTGTTTTTGCGTTTTGGCAATCATTTCACGCGGAAAGGACACCCGTATGAACTACTTCCAGCAGATCGCGGAGCGCTTGCTCCAGCCGGGCACATTCCTGCTCGTGCTGGGCGCAATCCTCGTCTATACGTCCGGTATCGTCGCCCGAAAGCTGTTTTCGGGCAGCGAAAAGGCCAATATCATTACCAAAATCGTCGGCTGCGTTGTCGCACTCGTCGGCGCAATTCTCATTTTTGCATGATACTCTTTCCAGATTCACCTGTGCTAACTGTAAATCGTATATAGGAGGTCATTCACATGGAAATGGAGAAAACATTCAATCCCCAAGCCGTGGAAAGCGAAATTTACCGCGACTGGGAATCCTCCGGCGCGTTTGAGGCGCACCGCGTGGAAGGCAAGAAGCCCTTCACCATTGTCATGCCGCCGCCCAACATCACCGGTCAGCTGCACATGGGCCACGCGCTGGACTGCACCCTGCAGGATCTCGCCGTCCGCTATCACCGCATGAAGGGCGATCCGACGCTCTGGCTGCCCGGCACGGATCACGCCGCCATCGCGACGGAAGTGAAAATCGTCGATGCGATGCGCAAAGAGGGGCTGACCAAGGAGTCCCTCGGCCGCAAGGGCTTCCTTGACCGCGCGTGGAAGTGGAAGGAAGAGTACGGCGGACGCATCGTCACCCAGCAGCGCCGCATGGGCATCAGCTGCGACTGGAGCCGCGAGCGCTTCACGATGGACGAGGGCTGCTCCAAGGCAGTGCGCGAGGTGTTCGTCCGCCTGTACGAAAAGGGGCTGATTTACCGCGGCAACCGGCTGGTCAACTGGTGCCCGTGCTGCGAGAGCGCGATTTCGGACGCGGAAGTGGAATATCAGGAGAAGGAAGGAAACTTCTGGCATCTGCTGTACCCTGTGAAGGAAACGGGCGAGATGCTGGAACTGGCAACCACCCGCCCCGAAACCATGCTCGGCGACACCGCCGTGGCGATTAACGCCGCTGACCCGCGCTATGCCCACCTGCACGGCTGCCATGTGCTGCTGCCGCTGGCGAACCGCGAAATCCCGATTATCTGCGACGAACATGCCGACATGGAAAAGGGCACGGGCGTGGTGAAAATCACCCCCGCGCATGACCCGAACGACAACGAAGTCGGTCAGCGCCATGACCTGCCCGTCGTGCGCGTGTTCACTTATGACGGCCACATGACCGGCGCGGAGGACGCCGCGAAGGACGCCGACGGTCAGGCGATTGACTGCGGCAAGTACGCCGGCATGACGACGCTGGAAGCGCGCAAGGCGATTGTCGCGGACTTGCAGGAATTGGGGCTGCTCAAGAGCATCGAGCCGCTGACCCACGAGGTCGGCACCTGCTACCGCTGCCATACGGTGATTGAGCCGATGGTCTCCCGGCAGTGGTTCGTGAAGATGAAGCCGCTGGCGGAACCGGCGATTGCCTGCGTCAAGAGCGGCGAAACGAAGTTCGTGCCGGAGCGCTTCACGAAGCAGTATATGAACTGGATGGAAAATATCCGCGACTGGTGCATCAGCCGTCAGCTGTGGTGGGGCCACCGCATTCCGGTGTGGTACTGCGACGACTGCGGCGCGATGACCGTCAGCCGCGAAGACCCGACTTGCTGCTGCAAGTGCGGTTCTGCGCACATTAAGCAGGATGAGGACGTGCTGGATACTTGGTTCTCGTCTGCCCTGTGGCCGTTCTCCACGCTCGGCTGGCCGGACAACACCGAGGATTTGAAGTACTTCTATCCCACGAACCTGCTCGTGACGGGCTATGATATTATTACCTTCTGGGTTAGCCGCATGATTACGATGGGCTTGGAGGAAATGCAGGTTCCGCCCTTCCAGACGGTGCTGATTCACGGCCTGGTGCGCGACGAACTGGGGCGCAAGATGTCCAAGTCGCTGGGCAACGGCGTTGATCCGCTGGAAGTCATCGACCAGTACGGCGCGGACGCGCTGCGCTTCTCACTGGTGATGGGCGTGAGCGCGGGCAACGACACCCGCTACATCCCGGCGCGCGTGGAATCCGCCCGCAATTTCGCCAACAAGATTTGGAACGCCAGCCGCTTCGTGCTGATGAACGTGACGGAGAAAGCACCGCTGGACACCGCGCATCTGACCGCGGCGGATCAGTGGATTCTGTCCCGCTTCCAGGACGCGACGCGCGCGATTTCTTCCAATATGGAAGAAGGCGAGTTCGGTCTGGCGGCGGACCGCATCTATGATTTCGCGTGGAGCGAGTTCTGTGACTGGTACATCGAGCTTGCGAAGAGCCGCTTAAATGGCGACGACCCGGCGGCAAAGAAAGCCGTGCAGGGCGTGCTGCTGTATGTGCTGGAAGGGCTGCTGAAGCTGCTGCACCCGTTCATGCCGTTCCTGACCGAGCAGGTGTACAAGTTCCTGCCGGGCAGCGAGGGCTTCCTGATGCTCAAGTCGTGGCCGGAAGTGAAGCCGGAGCTGGACTTCCCGGACGAAGAAGCGAAGATGGAGGGCGTGATGGAGGTCATCCGCACCATCCGCAACCTGCGCGCGGAAATGAACGTCGCCGCGGGCAAGCGCACGCACCTGATGCTGCTTCCCGCGGATGGCTGGGCGGAGACGCTTGCGCACGCCGGGCAGTATTTCCAGCGTCTGGCAGGCGCGAGCGAAACGGCAATCATTGAAAGCAGCGCCGCCGTGACGGAAAAGACCGTTTCCGCCGTGACGAAGGCGTGCACGCTGTACATCCCGCTGGGCGATTTGGTGGACTTCGAGAAGGAAATCGCGCGCCTGAGCAAGGAACTCGACAACCTGCACAAGGAAATCGCCCGCGCCGAGGGCAAGCTGAACAATCCGGGCTTTGTGAGCAAGGCGCCCGCCGCGCTGGTGGAGCAGGAGAAGGGCAAGCTGGCGCTGAATCAGCAGAAGGCGGAGCAGGTCGAAAAGCGCATTGCGGAACTCAAGGAATCTATGTAATTGGGGATTTTTTCTGGGGGACTGCTTGGGGGCAGTCTCCCTTTTCTTTGGGATTACGCAGAGAATTTCGCCTCTGCGGAGGCGACGGGGGCTTTCCGATCGCCCCCTCGACCCCTTCGGGTGCACACTCCTGGTAGTTGATTTTTATCGGAAGTTTTTATTTTGGTTGCCCTTTTACCGCCTGATTGTGCAGAGGCGACGGGAGCAGCGGAAAAAATCAAGCAAGAAATAACAGCCCACCCATGCCCAAAAGCAGGGAAAATCAACAGAGGGGGAACCCTTTTTGCACGCATCCGATTGCAACCGCGCCGCCAGTATGCTATAATAATCAAGCACCAAAAGGTGCAAAAGAAGGTGTTTTCAATGCTGAACAGTGAGGAAATCATCGCCGCCATCCACGGCAGCTACGCCACAGGCAGCAAAAACGGCTTCCAGAATGTGCTGACGCTGCTGGATAAAATGCACGTCGCCCTGCGCACGCCGATTGTCCATGTCGCCGGAACGAACGGCAAGGGTAGTACCTGCGCGATGCTCGAAAGCGTCCTGCGCCGCGCGGGGTATCACACCGGGCTGTATACGTCGCCGTTTTTGCAGGCGTATCAGGAGCGGATTCGGCTGGATGGGCTGCCGCTGGATGACGCGCGGATGGTGAAATACGGTAATCCGCTTGTGCAGGCGGCGGAGGAGATGCGGGCGGAGGGCGCGTTTGTGACCCCGTTCGAGATGGGGACGGCGCTCGCGCTCGCTGCGTTTGACGGCGAAAATTGCGATATCGCGATTGTCGAGGTCGGCATGGGCGGGCGCAAAGACCCGACGAACATCGTCCACCCGATTCTCTGCGCGATTACCGCCATCGGGCTTGACCACATGGCGTATCTGGGCAACACGCTCGAAGCGATTGCGGGCGAAAAGGCGGGGATTATCAAGGACAATACGCCTGTCGTCTGCCATCCGGCGAAGGAGGGTGTGCGCCGCGTGTTCGCCGAGGCGGCGGAGAAGCATCACGCGCCCCTGCGCCAGCTCAGCGACGATACGATTCTCTATGCCGCGTGCGACGCGCATGGGGCGACGGTCAGCTACCGCCTGTCGCAGGAGTGGCAGGACGTGCGGCTGAATCTGCCCGGCGCGCACCAAATCGAGAACGCCATGAGCGTGCTGGCGATGGTGGAGGAACTGCGCCGTCAGGGGTGGACGATTCCCGATCAGGCGGTGTACGAGGGGCTTGCGTCAACCGTGTGGCCCGCGCGGCTGGAGTGGTGCGGGCGCATCCTGATTGACGGCGCGCATAACCCGCAGGGCGTTCGGGCGCTGCGGAACTTTGTCGAGGAGCAGCTGCCGAATCAGCGGCGCGTGCTGCTGACGGGCGTGCTGGCGGATAAGCTGCAGGAGGACATGCTGCGCGATTTCTGCGCGATTGCGGACGACATTGTGACGGTTACGCCGGATAATCCGCGCGCGCTGGATGCGCAGACGTATGCCGATGCCCTCTGTCAGCACGGCGCGCACGCACAGGCGGCAAAATCGCTGGAAGAAGGACTGGCGGAAGCAAAGCGGCTTGCCGGGGACGACGCGGTGATTGTCGCGGCGGGGTCGCTGTATTTTGCGGGCAGCCTGCGGACGGCGCTGGGGCTGGCTTGGCGGTAAAATAAGGAGAACGACATGGAATTTATCCACGAACCGGTGTTATTGCAGGAAGTCCTCGAATGGATGGACGTGAAGCCCGACGGCGTGTACTGCGACGGGACGCTCGGCGGCGGCGGACACAGCGGCGCGATGCTGCGTCTCTCCGGCGGCACGGCGACGCTCTACGGCATCGACCGCGATATGACCGCGATTGAGGCAGCGACCGCGCGCCTGCGGGAGTTCCCCGGCTTCCACGCCCTGCACGGCAATTTCCACGATGGCAAGGCGCTTCTCATGGCGGCGGGCGCGCCGAAGCTCGACGGCGTGCTGCTTGACCTCGGCGTGTCGTCCCCTCAGCTTGACCGCGGCGAACGCGGGTTCTCTTATCATGAGGACGCGCCGCTGGATATGCGCATGGACGTCAGCCAAGGGCAAACTGCGGCGGATTTGCTCAATTCCGCCAGCGAACAGGAGCTGTGCCGCATCATCCGCGATTACGGCGAGGAGAAGTGGGCGGCGCGCATTGCGCAGATGATTTGCGAACACCGCGCGAAAAAGCCGATGGAGACGACGTTTGACCTTGTGCACGCGGTGGACGCGGCGATTCCCAAGGCGGTTCGCCGCAAGGACGACGGCCACCCCGCGCGCCGCACGTTCCAAGCCATCCGCATTGCCGTCAACGATGAGCTTGACCCGCTGGACAAGGCAATCTGCGACTTCGTGGACTGCCTGAAGCCCGGCGGACGGATGCTCGTCATCACCTTCCATTCGCTGGAGGATCGACTCGTCAAGCGCTGCTTCCAGCGGCTGCAAAACCCGTGCACCTGCCCGCCGAAAGCGCCGATTTGCACCTGCGGCAAAAAGCCTGTCGTGAAGATTTTGGCGCACGGCGCGGTCGCACCGACGGAGGAGGAAGTCGCCCGCAACCCGCGCGCGCGTTCCGCCAAGCTCCGCGTGGCGCAGAAGCTGGAGGTGCTGTGATGCCGACGCTCTATGTGGTGGGCACGCCCATCGGCAATTTGCAGGACATGACCCCGCGCGCCATTGATACCCTGCGCCGTGTCGCGCTGATTGCCGCCGAGGACACCCGCGTGACGAAGAAGCTCCTGACCGTTTTTGACATTGACACGCCGCTGACCGCTTGCCATCAGCACAACGAGGATACGAAGGGCGCGTATCTGGCGGACAAGATGCTGGCGGACAATATCGACATCGCCCTGACAACTGACGCGGGCACGCCCTGCATTTCCGACCCCGGCTACGCGCTGGTGAAGTCGTGCGTTGACCGCGGCATTGAGGTGCTGGCGATTCCGGGCTGCTGCGCGTCCATTTCCGCCTTGTCCGTCAGCGGATTCGATACGCGCGAGTTCGCGTTCTACGGCTTCCTGCCGCGCGAAAAGAAGGATTTGCGCGAGAAACTCCTTCAAATGGCGCGCCAAGTGCCGATTGCGGCGGTGCATGAGTCGCCGTTCCGCGTCGTTGAGCTGGTCGAAGTGGTTTGCGATACGCTGCCGGGCTGCCGCATCAGCGCATCCTGTGACCTGACGAAACTGCATGAAAAGACGATTCGCGGCGACGCGGCGGACGTGCTGCGCCAATTGCGGGAGAATCCGAAGGCGGAAAAGGGTGAATATTGCCTGATTCTGGATTTTCATGACGTGCGCCTGCCAGAGGAAAAATCCCCCGCGGCGGATGTAAGCCTTGAAGCGCGCCTGATTGACGAAATGGTGCAGGGCGGTCTGACGCTGCGGGACGCGCAGAGCGAACTCGTGCTGGACGGCGAAAAGAAGAACGCGGTCAAGGCGGCGGCGCTGCGGCTGAAAAAGCTCTTTGAGGAGGACGACGCATGAAGACGGTGAACGCGCAGACCATCATGGAGACGATTGCGCATTTGTGCATTGACGCGAACCGCAATCTGCCCAAGGACGTGGCGGCGGCGCTGCATCAGGCGGAGGAGAACGAGCCTTTCGCGCCCGCGAAGGACTTGCTTTCTCTGCTGACGAAAAACGAGCAGATTGCCCGCACGACGCGGATGCCCATCTGTCAGGATACCGGCATGGCGGTCGTCTTTGCCGACGTCGGGCAGGACGTGCATATTGAGGGGAATTTCGCCGAGGCGGTCAACGAGGGCGTTCGCCGCGGCTATGTGGAGGGGCTGCTGCGCAAGAGCGTCGTCGGCGACCCGCTCCGGCGCGTCAACACGGGCGATAACACCCCCGCCGTCCTCCATACGCGCCTTGTGCCGGGTGATACGCTGACGCTGACCGTCGCGCCCAAGGGCTTCGGGAGCGAGAATATGAGCCAATTGCGGATGCTCACGCCCGCCAGCGGGATTGACGGCGTGAAGCGCTTCGTGCTGGACACCGTGCGCGCGGCGGGCGCGAACCCCTGCCCGCCGATGGTGCTGGGTATCGGCATCGGCGGCGATTTCGAGCAGGTGGCGGAGAACGCCAAGCGCGCGCTGATGCTGCCGCTGGGCACGCCCAACCCCGACCCGTTCTACGCACAGCTGGAAGAAGAGCTGCTTGAAGCCATCAACCAGACCGGCATCGGCGTGCAGGGGATGGGCGGACGCACGACCTGCCTGGGGCTGCACATTATCGCCGCGCCGACGCACATCGCGGGTCTGCCCGTCGCCGTCAACGTCAGCTGCCACGTCACGCGCCACGCGACGGCGGTGCTGTGAGAAAGGGGAGAATGCTATGCGAAAACTGACCACCCCCTTGACCGAAGAAGACGTGAAGTCCCTCCACGCGGGGGATCACGTCCTGCTCTCCGGCGTGGTTTACACCGCGCGCGACGCGGCGCACCTGCGCATGATGGTTTTGATTCGCGCCGGCAAGCCGCTTCCGGTGGACTTGGCGGGTCAAGTCATCTACTACGCCGGTCCGACGCCCACGCCGCCCGGACGTCCCGTTGGTTCCATTGGACCTACCACATCGACGCGCATGGATTCCTCCACCCCGACGCTTTTGCAGCACGGTCTGCGCGGCATGATTGGCAAGGGCAGCCGCTCCGCCGCGGTCATGGCGGCGATGCAGGAATACCCGGCGGTGTACTTCGCCGCGGTCGGCGGTGCGGCAGCGCTGATGGCGGAGTGCGTCACGTCGCTGGAGGTCATCTGCTGGGACGACCTTGGCCCTGAATCGGTCAAGCGCCTGACCCTGAAGGATTTGCCGCTTGTCGTCGCCGCGGACTGCTACGGGCAGGACGCGTTCACGCTGGGGCAGAAGGCGTATCTCGAAGGGCAAAATGAAGCATAATCGCGGATGAAATGCCGCACACTAAAAACGCGCCTGTCACACCCCATTCGTGACAGGCGCGTTTTCTACCATCAGCCAGTTTTCCCAAATCCGCCGCCAGTGCGCGGGAAAATCATCGCGGGGCACGTCCGCGTCAAGCGGCACTTCCGCAATCACCTCGCCGCCGCTGATGAGCCGCGCCACGCCAAGTGGTGTCCCGCGAATCACCGGCGCGTCGAGTTCCTCGCTGCCCAAGTCAATCTCGATGCTTGGAATCGCCCCCTGCAGGACGACGCCGCGCAAATCCGCCGCCAGCACCGCGTGGACGCTCGCGCCGCCCGAATGCGCCACGGGCAGCGTCCGCAGCGATTCGCCCGCGTTCAGCATCGTCACGGATTCATATCGCTGGAATGCCCTGTCCATCAGCCGCGCCGCCTCGTCGAACCAGTCCGGGCAGTTCAGCACCACCCCGATGATGCGCATTCCGTTCCGCTCCGCGCCGAACACCAGGCACCGCCCCGCCTTGCGTGTATAGCCCGTCTTGATGCCCGTCGCGCCCTCGTAAGTGGCCAACAGCTTGTTCTTGCTGCTCAGCACGCGGCTGTACGGCCGTCCCTCCCACGGAATCGTCGCGCGGCGCGTGGAGACAATCTCTCGGAAGAGCGGCTGCGTCATGGCCTGACGGGCAATCAGCGCCAAGTCGTGCGCGGTGGTGTAATGCCCGTCGCAGGGCAAGCCGTGCGGGGTCAGAAAGACGGTGTTTTGGCAGCCAAGTTCCGCTGCGCGCGCCGTCATCATCCGGCAGAATTCCTCCGCCGTGCCGCCGATGTGTTCCGCAATCGCGACAGCGGCGTCGTTGCCGGACGCCAGCATCAGCCCATAGAGCATCTCGCGCAGGGACAGCGTTTCTCCCTGCGAAAGGTAGATGCTCGTTCCCGGCACACCGAAGGCGTTGCGGCTGCACGTCACCGGGTCGCCTAAATTCCCGCGCTCAATCGCCAGCAGCGCCGTCATCACCTTCGTGGTGGATGCCATCGGCAGGGGCGTTTCCGCGTTGTGGCTAAGCAGCACTCGCCCGGACGCTTCGTCGATGATGATGCACGCCTTCGCGCTTGTGGCGACTTCCTCCGCCTGTGCGCGCGGAATCAGCAGGAGGACGAGCAGCAGCGTCAAGAGGGGGAAAAGGAGTCGTTTCAGCTTCATGCTTTGCCTCTTTTACTGATGCGTCAGGAAAGACTTCACATCCTCGACGACCGTCGGAATCAGGTCGACGACGCGGTCGGCGACGCTTGAACAGGTCGCGGGGAGCATCCGCACGGTGTCGCCGGAGAGGACGAGAAACCCAACCGGCTGCACGGATACGCCCGCGCCGCTGCCGCCCGCGAAGGGGAAATCCGGTGCGTCTTTCGCGGGCTTGTCGGCCGGCAAATCGCCGCCCGCGGTCATGTAGCCGAACGTGACGCGGCTGATGGGGATAATCGTGCTGCCGGAAGATGCCTGCACCGGATGCCCGACGACGGTGTTCACGTCCACCATGTCCTTCATCGACGACATGGCGGTCTGCATCAGTTCGCTGATGGGATGTTCCATGAGGATGCCTCCTTCCACGCGGTCAGCGCCATCGCCGCCGCAACGATGATTGTCCCCAAATGCAGGAAGATTATGCACCGCACCGCCAAAACCGTCTGTTCACGCAGGAAATCAGGTGCAATGGCGATGCGGACTTTCTCACGGCAGTTCGCCGGAATCAGCAGCCGAATCTGCCGCAGGAACGCCGTCGTCAGCGCCGTCGCCGCCGGATCGCGCAGGGCGATGGAGACGTGGACGAGCAGCTGCTCCAGCGCGGTTTGGCGCATCAGCAGGCGCACGGGGCGCTTGAGCTTGGGCAGGGCGCGCAGCAGCGCCTTGCCTTTTTGAAGCTGCTGGGCGGACGGGGGTTTAGGGCGCATCGGCGCTTGCGAATGGTCAAAGCGCAGGGGAATGCCCCAGATGCGCAGGAGAATCCGGAAGCGCGTGCCATGTTCCTGCCGAATTTCCGCGCGGCAGGAGATGGGGGTCACGAGCAGCAGAAGCAGCATCAGCAGGGAAATCCACATGGGCAGTCGCCTCCCGCGAAAATGATTGACGAAGCACCGCAAACAGGGTATAATGGTACTATTCTGATGAATCAGGGGGATTGCAAGGATGATTGGTCTGATTGGCGCCATGGCGGTTGAGGTGGAGGCGCTCGAAAAGAAGCTCGAAGGGCGCAGGGAAACGACGATTGGCATGGATACGTTCGTCAGCGGCAGGCTGTTCGGGCAGGACGCGGTATTGGCGGTGTGCGGGCCGGGCAAGGTGAACGCGGCGGTTTGCACACAGAAGATGATTACGGCGTTTTCGCCGGATTGGGTGCTGAATCTGGGCGTCGCGGGCGCGGGCACGGACGGCGTGCACATTGGCGACCTCGTGGTGGCGACCGCCGCCGTGCAGCACGACGCGGACACGTCCCCCCTGGGCGACCCGGTGGGCATGGTCAGCAAGGTGAACCTCGTCGAGCTGCCCTGCGACGAAGAACTCCGCGCGCGCCTTGTGGCGGCGGCGAATCTGACCGTTCATGAAGGCATTATTGCCACGGGCGACCAGTTTATACACGACGGCGCAACCCGCGCGCGCATTCATCATCTCTTTAACGCCCTGGCGGTGGAGATGGAGGGCGGCGCGGTGGCGCATGCCTGTCTGCTCAATGGGGTCAAGTGCGGCGTATTGCGCTCCATCAGCGATCAGGCGGATGGCCACAGCGACATGGACTACCCGACCTTCACGGCGCTGGCGGCGGCGCACTCCCAGCAGGTGGTGGAAAACCTGCTCCGCGTATGATCGCCTATATCACGGGCGCGTCAAGCGGGCTTGGCGCGTACACGGCGCAAGCACTGGCGGATAACGGCTGGACGGTCGTCGCGGGCGCGCGCTCGTTTACGGGGGAAACCGACGGGCGCATGACACGTCTGCCACTGGACGTGACGCGGGACGACAGCGTGCGCGATTTTATGGAACGCGCGAAGCAAATCGGCGCGCCGGATGCGGTGATTCACTGCGCGGCGGTGCTGTGCTTCGGCTCGTGCGAAGAGACGGCGCTGGCGGATTATGCCCGCGTGATGGAGACGAATTTCCTCGGCATGGTGCGCGTGAATCAGCAGGTACTGCCGCTGATGCGGGAAAAAGGCGGCGGCAAAGTGGTGCTGTTTTCGTCCATCAACGGGCTGATGGGGCTGCCGTTCCAGAGCGCCTACACCGCCAGCAAGCACGCCATCGAGGGCTACGCGGAGTGCCTCGCGCAGGAGGCGGCTCCCTTCGGCATTCAGGTGATGCTGATTGAACCGGGCGACCACCGCGGCGGCTCGTCGCGCTGCCGATTGACCTCCGCCGCGATGACAGACGCGTCTCCTTACTGGGCGGATTTCCGCAAAGGAACGGAAACCATCCGCCGCGACGAGGAAAACGGGTCTGACCCGGCGAAACTGGGACGGCGCGTCGCGGAGCTTCTCACGCGCGAGAAGCTGCCGTTCCGCAAGAAAATCGGCAGTCCGGCACAGATGCTCGCCCCCGCGCTGCACAAAGTTCTGCCCGGACGCGCCATGAACCGCATCCTGCGCCAATATACCCTTGGTGGCAAATAATTCGCCAAATTATCATTGCATTATTGTGTTTTCCGAAAAAATGCGGTATAATAGAGCCGGATCGACACATGAATTTGGAGGCTTGAAGGATGTACAAGCTCTTACTGGCGACGAATGACCCGGCGGTTGTCGAAGCGTTCAGCGCAGTCAAGTGGGAAGAACTCGGCTTTAAGCAGCCGCGGGTGGTCTCCACGGCGGAGGAAGCGCTGAGCAGCTTGCGCGTCAACCATGCGGACGCGGTGGCAATTGGGCTGCCGAAGGAGCAGGATGACCTGCTGGTTGAGCAGCTGCTGGAGAAAAATCCGATGCTGCCGATTATGGCGGTCAGCACGAAGCCCGGCGTGATTGAAAGCTATGCCGTGGAACTGCGCCGACTGCTGGGGCGCATCAACGCCGATGTGAGCAACGACGCGTTCTCCACGGCGGACTTGCTCAAAGAGTGCCGGCATGAGTTTTTCCGCGCGCTGATGGACGGCAGGGCGACGTCGGAGGAGGATGTGCTGCGCCATTTGCGGCTCATCCGCAGCAAGATGGATCCGACAAAGCCGTGCGTGGTCGCGGAACTGGAAATCCCGGCGGATAACGACTTTCTGCGCGGCCGCTGGCAGTACGGCAGCGACCGGCTGGAAGTGGCGCTGCGCAACATTTTCGGTGTTGAGGCGCACGGGCTGCGCATTCTCGCCTGCGTCCTGCCCGGCGACCGCATTGTGCTGCTCGGCTGCCCGATGCTCTTCCACGAAGGCCCGGACGAGGACGCGTCGATTACCGGCATCCTGTCCGACCACATCCGCGACAGCATTGAGCATGTGGACGAGTATATGGGCATTGACCTGCGGATTGCATCGATTCGCGTGCTGCCGTGCCTGACGGCGCTCGCGCATAAAGACTGATGGCGTAACATACAGTTATGATTAGACAGCAAGGAGGCAAATCATGGGCATTTTTGACAGCATCGGCAACATCGTCCGCGGACAGTTGATTGATGTCATTGAGTGGACGGACAGCACGAACAACACCATCGTCCACAAGTACGACATGAACGGCAAGGAAATCATGATGGGCGCGCAGCTGACCGTCCGCGAGAGCCAAGTGGCGATTTTCGTCAACGAAGGCAAGCTGGCGGACGTGTTCCAGCCTGGCCGCTATGAGCTGTCCACCGCCAATATGCCGGTGATGACGGCGCTGAAGGCGTGGAAGTTCGGGTTCAACAGCCCGTTCAAGTCCGACGTGTACTTTGTGAACACCAAGCAGTTCCTTGACTGCAAATGGGGGACGACGAACCCCGTCATGATGCGCGACGCCGAGTTCGGCATGATTCGCCTGCGCGCGTTCGGCGCATATTCCTTCCGCGTTGCTGACCCGGAGGTTTTCCTGCGCGAGGTGTTCGGCACAAGCAGCGAATACACGGTGCAGGATGTCGAAGGGCAGCTCAAGCGCACGCTGGTATCCGGCCTGTCCGACGCGATTGCGGAAAGCAAGCTGCCCGCGCTCGATTTGGCGGCGAACTACGACGAAATCGGCGATTATGCGCTCAAGACCATCAACCCGCGCATTGAGAAGCTCGGCTTGACGCTGGCGTCGTTCGTCATCGAGAATATCTCCCTGCCTGAAGAAGTCGAAAAGACGATGGATAAGCGCACGTCCATGGGCGTGCTGGGCGACATGAACCGCTACACGCAGTATCAGGCGGCGGAAGCGATGCGCGAGGCGGCGAACAACCCCGGCGGCATGGCGGGCGCGGGCGTCGGCATGGGCGCAGGCGTG
>ENA-ORNQ01001404-ORNQ01001404.1-human-gut-metagenome-genome-assembly--contig:-NODE-1404-length-18958-cov-2.905147_pt1 | contig 18958 bp, 15 predicted proteins | sample MGYA00242116_ERZ509024 | MGnify/ENA primary metagenome ERZ509024 (study PRJEB26280, sample SAMEA2338697) | human gut metagenome | biome: human gut; feature: human-associated habitat; material: faeces...
GTTAGAAAGATACAATTCTCGTTCCACCTCATTTTTAAATTCGCCAAAATAAATCAAAAGCACATTTTGCCAGACCACGTTCAGGAAATAATGATACTCCTTCTCCTTCACAAGGGTGCAGATTCTGTCCACCCATTCCTTCGGCAGTCCGCTTGTCGCACGGTATCGCTTATCCTTCACATCATACAGCACCGCCCCATCCATCGCGATAACAGGCAGGCGCAAATCAAGCCCCTTTAAATCCGCCATCAGCGAAGCGGGTGTACGCTCTGTCGCAATGGTAAACGGCAGGCCATCCTGCAAAAGCTGATTCAGCTCAAAGGAGGCATAGGGCGAAATACCGTTTTTTTCATCGTATAATGCCCCGTCAAAGCCCGTCACAAAGAGATAGTTCTCTGTCCTTTTCCGTGGCAGATGCAGATTATTGACCCCCAGAGAAACCAGAATCCCGATAATCGTTTCAACAGAACGATTGATTGCCCCCTCCAGCGGTGTATACCCCACATTAGAGAGGCAGACACTCAGCAGTACAATCCCTGCCAGCGCAGAAGCACCCGTGCGCTTCAATAAAACCGTCACATACATCACAGGAATGACCGCAAAGGAAATCACCAGATATCGCAGGATACGCACCTGATAGGGAATATATTGGATCAGATACAGCACCAGAAGCGCAAAGACTGCCCCCAGCAGTGTGCCGATAATACGGTTTATGGAAACCTGTATGCTGTTTTCCGCATAGGGCTGCATACAGATAATCGCGGCAATCGTAGAAAAAATCGGTACGCCTTCCTCTCCGCGCAGAACATAAAGAAAAAAGCAGATGGCAACCGCCAATGCTGTTTTCACCATACGCATACCGACTCTCGGAATATTTGCAACCATAGGATTTCACTCCTTTTCGCTGTTCTTATTGGCAAAGTATAGAGGAAATCCCTTCTTTCTGTCAAGCTATCTGCCAAAAAAATGCAGGAAAATGCTTATTTTACACGGTTTCCCCCTCACATAACAAAAAAACGCAGAATTTTCATCTGCGCTTTTTTTATAAATATGCCGTACCCTCTGCCACGATAGCAACGCTGCCCGTAATTTCAATTTTCGTAACCGCTCCATTCTGATAGGAAGCTGTTGCGCGCATCACGCCGCCGGGCTGCTTGAGGGAAACGGTAACATCCTTCTTCTCCCTTGCCGCCAGATATGCCCCGACAGCAGAGGTTCCGCTGCCGCAGCCTCTTTCCCAGATGAGACTGACATCCTCCACCGCAACCAACGGTTTCAAGCTTTTCTCCTGCTCATCAAACAGCAGAAGCCCAAACACAGGCGGCAGCTCCTTCGCCCAGACCCTTGCCGCGTGTTCCGCCTTTTTTGCGGCATTCTCGCCCCAAAGGGACGCAGGGACGAGGATATGCGTAATGCCTGCGAAAACAACTACGGTCAGCTCAATTCTTTCGCCGTCCAGCGTAAATGCTCTCTTTTCGATTGTCTGCGGTAAGGGCATTGCCACTCTGCCAAGAAAGCGATGCTCCGCTTCTCGTTTCATTTCGCAGCGAACAAGCTCCTCCGCACCGGAAACCTCAAGCGTAATTTCCGTTTTTTCGCCAATCTGCAGATTTTTCTTCTGCAAACCATTTTTCTCAAGCTGTTTCGGAATCAGATAATCTTTTCCGATGTGGAACCGCTCATTTTCCGTATATCCGGCGATGGAAATTAATTCCATTCGGTCAAGAAGCGGTCTTGGAATCGTTTCTGTCGTATTTGCCGTACAAATAAACAAAACATCCGACAAATCAACCGGCAGTTCAATATAATGATCCACAAAATTCCGGTTTTGCTCCGGGTCAAGAATCTCTAACAAAGCCGATGCGCAATCCCCTTTGTAATCACTTCCGACTTTATCAATCTCATCCAAAAGCATCAGCGGATTTCTCACTTTCGCCTTCTTCAGCCCTTCAACAAAACGTCCCGGCAAAGCGCCCACATACGTCCGTCTGTGTCCACGAATTTCCGCCTCATCGCGAACACCGCCAAGACAGATACGCACATACTCTTTATCAAGTGCTCTGGCAACCGAACGGGCAATCGATGTTTTACCGGTACCCGGTGGTCCCACAAGACACAAAATCGGGCTCTCACTCTTATCCGTCAGACAGCGGACAGCCAAAGATTCCAAAATGCGCTCTTTGACTTTTTTAAGTCCGTAGTGATCCTCTTCCAAAATCTGCTCCGCATGCACAATGTCATTGCGATCAATCGAAGCTTTGTCCCACGGAAGTGCCAGAAGATTTTCAATATAGGTGCGCTCTACAATATGTTCAGATGAGCTTGTTGGAATTGCATCCAGACGCTTGATTTCTTCTGCAATTTTCTGATATACCTCTTCGCTGCATGAAAGCTGTTCTAACTGTTCTTTGTATTTTTCCTGATATTCCTCCGCAGACGCGCCATCGCCTAACTCATTGCGTATCACTTTCATCTGCTCACGAAGGAAATATTCTTTCTGGTTTTTATCAACTTCTTCTTTCACTTTGCGGCGGTATCCCTCACGAATCCGTGAAAAATTCACCTCATCCGTAAGAATCCCTGCCACCATTTCATAACGAAGTTCTAGGTCAAGGCACTCTAAAATTTCCTGGCGTTTGTCAAATCCCATATTGATATGCATCGCAATTAAATCCGTCAGTTTTCCTAAGTCCTTCATACCTTGGATTTTTTCCAAATCACTCCGGCTTGCCCGCGGATTTTCATTCAAATAAATCGTGTACACATCTTTCAGATTACGGCACATCGCCTCTTTTTCAAGTGCCCCCGGACGCAGTTCTTCGTCACCCCATTCATAAGGAACAACTTCTCCCTTAAGAAATGGCTTTGTCTGGTTCAAACTCAAAAGATTTCCGCGCTCCTTCGTCGAAATCATGACACGAAGCACGTCATCCTTTACTTTTATTTCCTGCTTTATTTTTGCAATCACACCGATTTCATATAAGTCATGAAATGACGGTGTCTCAATCGATTCATCGCGCTGGAGAGTGAGGAAAATACTTCCATCCTCTGCCATTGCTTCTTCAATTGCTCGTTTTGTAATCTCTCTGCTCACATCTAAATGAACCAACATGCCCGGCAGTACGCACACATCCCTCATGGCGAGAATCGGCATCGTCTTCATTTGCTGTTCACTCATAAGTATCACCTGTCCTTGTTTCTTTTCAGGCACTTTCACTTTCCTTTTTCTCAGGTTCTTCTTGCTTTTCTTCAAGTGCCGGCACTTCTTTTCCGGCTGCCAAAAGTTTTGGCTCTCCCTCACCGGTAATTACATCTTTGGTAATAATACATTCTGTCACATCTTCTCTGGATGGCAATTCATACATATATTTCATCATACTCGATTCAAGAATCGCACGCAGTCCTCTGGCACCCGTTTTTCTCTCATTGGAAAGGCGGGCAACTTCCGTAATCGCGCCATCCTCAAAATCCAATTTCACGCCGTCCAGCGAAAGCAGTTTCTGATACTGCTTCGTAATTGCATTTTTCGGTCTTGTCAAAATTTCTTTCAACGCCTCTTCATCCAAAAGGTCAAGTGCAACGGTTACCGGCACACGACCGATAAACTCCGGAATTAAACCGAATTTCACAAAATCCTGTGGCAATGCCTGTTTAAACAACTCACCGATATTCTGCTCGGTCGGATCTGCTATGTCCGCATTAAACCCGATGGATTTTTTATCAATACGGGAACTGATAATCTTATCCAGTCCGTCAAAAGCACCACCGCAGATAAACAAAATATTTGTCGTATTGATATGGAAAAACTCCTGCTGCGGATGCTTGCGTCCGCCCTGTGGCGGAACACTGGCTTCTGTTCCCTCCAAGATTTTCAAAAGTGCCTGCTGTACGCCTTCACCGGAAACATCACGGGTAATGGATACATTTTCTGCTTTTTTTGTAATTTTATCAATCTCATCGAGATAAATAATACCATGCTCAGCACGCTTAATATCATAATCCGCTGCCTGAATGATTTTGAGAAGAATGTTTTCAACATCTTCTCCGACATATCCTGCTTCCGTCAATGTCGTTGCATCTGCAATTGCAAACGGAACATTCAAAATTTTAGCAAGCGTCTGCGCCAAATATGTCTTACCGGAACCGGTCGGACCTACCATCAAAATATTACTCTTTTGCAGTTCAACGTCCATATCGGCGCCATTCATAATTCTCTTATAGTGATTGTAAACTGCTACAGAAAGTGCTTTTTTTGCATCCTCCTGTCCAACTACATATTCATCCAAAAAGGCTTTGATTTCTTTTGGTTTTAAAAGATTGATTTCTGTTTCCTCTTCCGGCGTATCAAAATCGTCCTGAAATTCTTCCGCCAAAATTTCATCACAGAGGTCAATACATTCGTCACATATATATACTCCATTTGGTCCTGCAATCAGCTTGTGAACCTGCTTCTCTGTCTTTCCACAAAAGGAGCAGTGAACCATTGGCATATTGGTATCGTTATTCTTTCCTGCCATCGTTTTACGAGCCTCCATCCATCTTATATGGCAAAATGGCGCCGGCGTTTCGGCGGCACCATTTCACTTGTTTATTCTTTTTCTTTTGCTGCGTTACGGCTTTCTACGATTTCATCAATCAAGCCATATGCTTTTGCTTCTTCTGCGCTCATGAAATTATCACGCTCTGTATCTTCTGCAATCTTCTCTACCGTCTGTCCGGTATTTGCTGCTAAAATCTCGTTTAACTTTTTCTTTGTCTTTAAGATATTTTCAGCAACAATCTGAATCTCAGTTGCCTGTCCCTTGGCCCCACCGGAAGGCTGGTGAATCATCACCTCTGCATTCGGAAGTGCCAGACGTTTGCCCTTGGCACCACTGGATAACAGAAATGCGCCCATGCTGGCTGCCATACCAATACAGATTGTAGATACATCACATTTGATATAATTCATTGTATCATAAATTGCCATACCGGCTGTTACGGAACCACCCGGACTGTTGATATACAGCTGAATGTCCTTGTTCGGATCTTCCGATTCCAAAAACAAAAGCTGTGCAACAACCAAACTTGCGGTCTGGTCATTTACCTCGTCTGCGAGGAAAATAATTCTTTCTTTTAACAGGCGGGAATAAATGTCATAAGAACGTTCACCGCCACGACTTGTCTGTTCAATCACGTAAGGTACTAATGCCATTGCGAGATACCTCCATTCTTTTTGAATTGATTATTTCTCTTCTTTGTCTTCTTCTGCAGGCTCTACTTCTACTGCATTTTTCACAACAAAGTCAACTGCCTTCTGAACAGCAAGATCTTTACCAATCTGCTCTTTTTCAGCATCACCAATCATTTCTTTAATCTTGTCCACTTCCATCTGATACATGTTTGCCATGTTCTCGATTTCTTTGTCAATGTCTTTTGCTGTTGCTTTGATTTTCTCAGCGTCAACAATTGCTTCAAGAGCAAGACGAGTGCGGATTCTCTTCTCCGCTTCCGGTTTCATCTGTCCCATCAAAGCATCTACTGTCATGCCGGTCATCTGCATGTACTGGTCAAAGGAAAGTCCCTGACTTGACAATCTTCCGGCAAACTCCTGAATCATCTGCTGTGTCTGCTCATCAACCATTGGTTCAGGCAGCTCTACTGTAATATTCTCTACTACTTTTTCTACTACTTCGTTTTCTTTTTCTCTCTTTGCTTCTTCTTTTCTGCGCTCTGTCAAGTTTTTCTTAACACTTGCTTTATACTCTTTGAGTGTCTCAAATTCAGAAACTTCGCTGGCAAATTCATCATCCAGTTTTGGAAGTTCTTTCTTCTTAATCTCTTTTACTGTAACTTTGAAAAGTGCTGGTTTACCTTTCAAAGAAGCTTCATGATACTCTTCCGGGAAAGTTACATTTACATCAACTTCCTCGCCGGCTTTTTTACCAACTAACTGGTCTTCGAATGTATCAATAAATGAGTGACTTCCGATTACCAAAGAGTAATCCTCGCCTTTGCCGCCCTGGAATGGCTCACCATCTACAAAACCTTCAAAGTCGATGACTGCTGTATCATCTTTTTTAATACCGCGGTTTTCAACAGTAATCATACGACTGTTCTGCTCACGTACTTTGTCGATTTCTGCATTGACATCAGCCGCCATAACTTTTACCGTTTTCTTCTCTACTTCGATTCCTTTGTAGTCACCAAGAGTAACTTCCGGTTTTACGGCTACTGTAGCTGTAAATACGAAATCTTTACCTTTTTCGATTTCTACAACATCAATTTCCGGACGAGATACGATTTCCAAGCCACTCTCTTTTGCTGCTTCTTCGTAAGCATCCGGAATTGCAAAGTTTGCTGCATCTTCATAAAAAACTTCCGGTCCGTAAAGTTTCTCTACCATTTTACGTGGTGCTTTACCTTTACGAAAGCCCTGAATGCTGATGTTTTTCTTGTTTTTGTTATAAGATTTTACCATTGCCTCTTCAAATGCATCTGCATCTACGGTAATGGTGATTTTTGCCATGCTCTTTTCTAAATTTTCTACTGTGTAACTCATTTTGTTTTCCTCCAATTTTCTTTCCTTAATAAATTCGATAATTTCCACTTAATGCTAACAATGCAAACAAATACAGACAATTATCATAATATCTTCTCTCACCTTTACGAAGCGGTGTATTCCAGAAACGCTCTACACATTCTTTCGCGTAAGGTCCGTTTGCAGCCAGAGACGCCTGTGCATTCGTAGCAATCATAGCTACCGGATGCAGTGCCGGTTGTTCAATCACCGTACCGTCAATCTCGTATATTTTAAATTCTTCATCTTTGTGCGTTTCACAGAAGAATTTCTGCACTTTGTTATTATTTTCAACGTTCCACTCATCTGCTGCAAACCACTCGTAATCAAGGCCAATGTTTGCAATAACACGGTAGGAATCGCTGTAATACCAGTCGTGGCGTCCACCGAAGACATCCTGCTCTTTCTCGTATGGTGTTCCATCATAGTAAGCATACTCAGCAGCCAGTCCGGTGTCTTTATGACACGCTTTTTTCAAATACTCACGACTTGCCTTTGCTGCCTTTTTCCAGAATGGACGGTCTTCTTCATTTGCCCACATACTGAATAACTCATAAAAATGAGCACAATGATAGGATGGGTCACTGAACTTACGGCTCGGAATGAAGCGAATCAAATAATTCTCCGGCTCCATAATCGGATCTCCCGGCTCTTTTTCACCGTTGTGGATACAAGCACTTAAAATGTTTCTTGCTTCCTGTGAGTAATTGAAAATGCCTTCGCCGTCGCCCCAGCGGTGGGAAGCAAAAAACAATGCCATTGCAAAAAATTCTTCTCCATCCGGTGCTGGTCCTAAATCATTCTTTTCCCCGGTCGTCTTGCATGACCATGCAAAATATCCTTTATTATAACCATCTTCCATGTACATATAAGTTCTTGCCCATTTCCAAACACGGTCGAACTCATTTTTCATGTCCATCTGTACACACATCATCATAGCATATGACATACCCTCTGTACGGGCATCGAAATTACCGGTATCTTCAAAATATCCCATATCATCGCCGGCTTCAAAATAGAATTTTTCATCATCCGGACCATAAAATACAGTATGGAATGCATCTTTGAGTTTTTGATCAATTTCTTCCTGTGAATGCCCCAGTTCCGCGAACACATTGCGGTACTGTCCTGTGTAAAACGCACCTTTCATTCGTTCCTCTCCTTTATTCTGTTTCTTTCTATTAATCTGGTACATGACCTTTTTCATGTAAAACTTTAACAATCTTATCCACATTTTTCCTGCACATCTCATCGGTCTCAGCTTCTACCATAACACGAATCAATGGCTCCGTACCGCTCTCGCGAAGCAAAAGCCGTCCGGCATCTCCAAGGCTTTCCGTTACTTCTTTCGCAGCCTTCTGTACATCTTCGTCTTCTCTTGCTGCCACTTTATCCTTTACTTTGACATTTTCCAAAAGCTGTGGATAAATCACCAGATCGCCTGTCAGCATCGACATCGGCTTTCCATAATGAAGCCATGCTTCCATAATCATAAGAGATGTCAGAATACCGTCTCCGGTTACTGCATGCTCCTTGAAAATGATATGACCGGACTGTTCACCGCCAATCACATAGCCGTTTGCCATCATATTCTCGCAGACATACTTATCGCCAACGGCAGTCTGCTCATAATGAATCCCCAGCTTATCAAAAGCCTTATACAATCCCATATTTGACATAACTGTCGTAACTACGGTATCGTCCTTTAACTTGCCCTGCTCTTTGAGGTATTTGCCACAAAGATACAAAATGTGGTCACCATCAATCACCTTGCCATCATCATCAACAGCAAGACAACGGTCTGCATCACCATCATAAGCGAATCCGATATCCGCACCGGTATCATAAACCAATGCCTGAAGGACTTCGATATGAGTGGAACCACACTCACGGTTAATATTGGTACCGTTTGGCTCATCGTGGCGGGCAATTACCTGTGCCCCCATCGATTCAAAGATTTCTTTTGCAATCATAGAAGCAGAGCCATTTGCCAAATCCAACGCAACCGTTTTTCCATCAAACGGTTCTTTCACCAAATCTTTCAAATACTCGATATACTCGTCTCTTCCCTTTGTGTAATCGAAACAGCGACCAATTGCTTCACGTTTTGCCATCGGAATTTCTTCGCTTTCACCATCGATATACTTCTCAATCTGTTCTTCAATCTCCGGCTCTAACTTATGACCTTTGCCATTGATTACCTTAATACCGTTATCAAAATATGGATTGTGGCTTGCCGAAATCATAATTCCACAATCAAAGTTCTCTTTTCGCACCAGATATGACACACTCGGCGTCGTAGTTACATGCAATTCATATACGTCCGCACCGCTTGCTGTCAATCCACTTGCCAGTGCAGTTTCAAACATATAGCCGGATAATCTGGTATCTTTTCCGATTACCACACGTACCTTATGGTCTTCTTTCTGAAAATAATTTCCTAAAAAGCGGCCAACTTTGTATGCATGTTCCACATTCAAAGTCACATTGGCTTCTCCGCGAAATCCATCCGTTCCAAAGTACTTCATGTCAAACTCCAATCTGCCTTTATGGCACAACAATTAAAATGGGCATAGTCCACCCAAAATCTCATATGTACTACATTATACACAAAGGAGATTAAAAAAGCAACCAAAACTTACCGAAGTGCTTTGCACCCGTCATTTTAGCTGCTTTCTCTTTCTTTCATTTCTCTCATCACCCGCAAAATGACGGGAAAGGAAAAACCTTTCCTCGCCAAATAAGCGATTATTTTATTCAACTGTGTATACTCCATATCGGACAATCTCTGTCCTTTTATCTTTTTTTGAATTAAGTGCTCAATGGCAGCGGATTCGTCTTCTGTCTCGTATCCTTCCATCGCCATGGAAAGTATTTCCGGTGGAACTCCTTTGTTTTTTAATTTAAACGAAATCTCCTTGCGGCTTCTTCTTCCTTTATGAAAAGAAATGTAATTTTCTGCATAGCGCCTGTCATCCAGATAACCAAAGCCGGACACATACTGCATCGCTGCTTCGGATGCCGTTTCCGAAAAGCCGGCACGGTACAAACGGTCTCTTAATTCCTTCTCCGTCCTGTCCTGCTGCAAAAGCAGACGCATCGCCTTTTCTTTTGCCTTTCTTACTTCTTCCGGCTCTTTTGCCGCTTTGTCCATCGGCTCGTTCTGATTCATCAATTACTCATCCTTTTTGGCTGTCTTCTTTGCTGGTGCTTTTTTTTCTTCCTCTGCTGTTTCTTCTTCCTCTGATGCATTCGGCAGACACTTCGCACGGACTGCTGTATCAACTTCAGCAAAGACATCCGGATGTTCCGTCAAATACTTCTTCGCATTCTCACGGCCCTGTCCGATCTTCTCTCCATGATAGGAATACCACGCACCACTTTTAATAATAATGTCATTCTTCGCTGCCAAGTCAAGTAAGTCTCCCTCGCGCGAAATCCCTTTACCAAACATGATATCAAATTCTGCTTCCTGGAATGGCGGTGCCACCTTATTCTTTACTACTTTTACGCGAACACGGTTTCCGACTTTTTCTCCGCCCTGGGATAATGTCTCGATTCTTCTTACGTCCAGACGAACAGAAGCATAAAACTTCAGTGCACGACCACCGGTTGTCGTCTCCGGATTACCAAACATGACACCAATCTTTTCACGAAGCTGGTTGATAAAGATAACGGTACAGTTTGATTTGTTAATTACACTTGTCAATTTACGAAGTGCCTGGCTCATCAAGCGGGCCTGCAATCCCACATGAGAATCTCCCATTTCACCGTCAATCTCCTGTTTTGGAACCAAAGCAGCCACCGAGTCCACAATTACAATATCCACTGCTCCGGAACGTACCATCGTCTCTGTAATTTCCATCGCCTGCTCTCCACTGTCCGGCTGGGAAATATAAAGCTCATCAATATTTACTCCAATATTCTTTGCATAAATCGGATCAAGTGCGTGCTCCGCATCAATAAACCCTGCTATACCACCCTGCTTCTGCACTTCTGCTACCATATGAAGCGCAACCGTCGTCTTACCACTGGACTCCGGACCGTAAATCTCCACGATACGTCCCTTCGGAATACCACCAACTCCCAGTGCTAAATCTAAACTCAAAGAACCGGTCGGTACTGACTCTACCTGCATGTGTCTGGTATCTCCCAGTTTCATAATCGAACCCTGTCCATAATTTTTCTCAATCTGTGCAATCGCTGCCTCCAGCGCTTTTACCTTATTTGGATCTTTCTGCATGTTCATACCCTCCTGATTATCCGAACGGATGTTCTGTATGTATCTATACTATCCTATCCGCTCTTTGTTGTCAACTATTTTCTTCATTATAAAGTACAATCTTCCCCATTTCCAGTGTCGTCTGTCCGTTTCATCCCCTCTGAAACGACTGAATCAACTTTTTACACCAAGGCGGTACGAAGTTTTTACCTTATATTTGTCAGAAACGGTAATGACTTTTCCATCCCATGGGTCAATCGCCACCAAATCAGACACTGAAATCCCGCTGCCACCCCCTGTCTTTTTACAGCCGATGATCGTTATCCAGTGCTGTGGTGTATTTCCGGTTACGTGAAGAATAGAAGGTTTTCCTGCCATTAATTCATTGTATGCCGCCTGCAAAACAGCTGCCTCTGAAGCGTAAGATTTCGTCGTATAGCCACCTTTGCTCCACACGCAGTCTACATTTGTAGAACTACTCCAATAACTGTGTGGACTTGTTACCGTACCGGTCAAAATAGCGTTACAGTATGCAAGTGCATACGAAGCACACGCCTTTTTCTCAAGCGCCGTTCCATTGCTCTGGTACCCGACTGCCGCTATCTTTGCTGCGTCATAAGAAAGTGTCATATTGCTTCCACCGGATAAAGCCCCTACAGTAAATTCCCGGTTAATCAATATGATGTCTGTTTTTGTCACATCACGGATGGCTACAAGATAACGGTACGTTCCCTCTGTCAGTTTACCAAATGTAATAGCCGAATCGGCAGTAGAAACCGTTCCAAAGCAACTGTCTCCATTCCATTTCTTTTGCAGCATAACCTTTCCCGATTTGTCATATACCGAAACACTAAATAAGGAAATTGAATATCTGGAAGCAATCATCCCTTTCAGTGTAAAAGCATGTCCCACTAACAGTCTTGCCGGGTATGTGGCACCGGAAACAAATGCTGCCGGTGTCGGTTTTGCGATTTTCTCCCAGACAAAACGCCATTTTTTATTTCTTTTCCGTGTACCTAACGTAAGCGTATTTCCCTCGGCACATACAAACGCCTTGGCTCCAACACACTTCAGATACGCGCTTCCCCCACTTCCCTGATAAAGGGAAAATATCTGATTGTTATCTTTTTTACTATATTTTTTCTGCACCAGCGAATTTGACGCTTTATGACAAGTAAGATAAAGACTGCTGTTTTCATTTTTCAGGCGAATCTTTTTACCGCCGGCACTTTCAACCTTCCACATACGGCAGGCATTGTCACCCTTGGTCCACAGAGAAACCGCAGCATTTTCTGCCATGGAAGAATTCTTCACTTCCATGACAAACTCTTTTTTCTCCTGTGAGGCAATATAATAATATCCCGCCGATTTATGTACCGTCTGATTTATCGTGATTTCATATTTTTTCTTTTCAAAATACAAATGCGTCAATTTCTTTTTCCCTGAAGTTGTTGTGACGCAGAGTGTGTACCAGCCTTTCTTTTTTATGGAAAGTGTTTTTTCACTCTTTTTAATTTTCTTTCCCTTTTTCCATACTTTTCTTGATGTGCTGCGAATTTTCCCTTGTCGAAATGAGATTTTCTTTGTAGATTTCGCCAGCATTTTTTTCTCCAATGCCGCAACCGAACCGGCATCTTTTGCCTTTTCTTTGGCATGAGAAGGCACCGGTGCCAAAATAAGCACCAGTGCCAGAATACTTCCTATAATTCCCACGCCTGCAAACCGCAGTCTGTTTTTTATCATTCTTTTGTTTCCTTTACTTTTTCATTGAAAACTACATAATTCGATTCAAAAATTCTACATAGCCTTTTTTCGTTTCATAAACATCAGCTTTGCTTGTAATTTCCCACGGTGCATGCATATTGAGAACGGCAACGCCGCAGTCAATGACATCCATGCCATACAGTGCCATAATATAAGCAATGGTTCCACCGCCACCGACATCTACTTTTCCAAGTTCGGCCGTCTGATAAGCCACCTTGGCATCTTTTAAGATACCACGGATTTGTGCCATAAATTCGGCATTTGCATCATTACTTCCCGATTTTCCGCGGGAACCGGTAAATTTGTTAAATACCATACCGCGTCCAAAGTAAGCTGCATTTTTCTTTTCATAAGCGGATGCATAAACCGGGTCAAATGCGGCGCTTACATCCGATGAGAGCATTTTTGAATTTGCAAGGCAGCGGCGAAGGGCAAGGTCTGAATACTGTCCGCACACAGAGAGCACTTCTGCTACTGTATTTTCAAAGACACGGGAGCGCATGCCGGTCGCACCAACACTGCCGATTTCTTCTTTGTCTACAAGCAGGCAGCAGGTTGTGTATTCCGTATTTTCCACCTCAAGCATTGCCACCAAAGAGGTATAAGCGCAGACACGGTCATCCTGTCCATACGCCATAATCATGCTGGCATCCAGACCAGACTCACGCGATTTTCCTGCCGGTACCACTTCCAGTTCTGCCGAAAGGAAGTCTTCTTCTTCCATATCATATTTTTCTTTTAAAATAGAAAGAATCTGTTTGCTGACCGCCTCTTTTTCTGCACCTTTTAATGGGCGGCTTCCCACTAAAATATCAAGGGCTTCTCCCTCAATGACTTTGTTGGCTTTTTTCTCCATGTTTTCACCAGCCAAATGAATCAGCAAATCCGTCACACAGAATACCGGATCATTTTCATCTTCACCAATGCACACATCTACGATTGTTCCGTCTTTTTTTGCAATCACACCGTGAATGGCAAGTGGCAGCGTTACCCACTGGTATTTTTTGATACCGCCATAGTAATGTGTATCCAGATAAGCAAGTTCGGTATCTTCATAAAGCGGATTCTGTTTGATATCCAGACGCGGTGAGTCAATGTGTGCTCCTAAAATTGCCATTCCTTTTTCAAGAGGCTGTTTTCCTATCTGAAACAAAGCAAGCGATTTCTTCATATTAACAGCATACAATTTGTCGCCGGCTTTCACCTGTTTTCCTTCCTCTATCACTTTTTTTAAGTCAAGGTATCCGGCTGCCTCCGCCATCGCAACCGCTTGTTTCACACATTCGCGCTCCGTCTTTCCGGCATCCAGAAACTTTCTGTATGACTCATTCAATTTTTCTAATTCAGAATTTTCTGCTTCTGTATATTCTTTCCATGCATTTTTACGTTCCATTTTCATTTTCCTTTCCATTTATAATATCCGTAGATTTTCCTACGGCACTTTTCAGACGTCTTCTTCTTCAAATTCTACTACGACGTAAAATCCTTTTTCCGTGTGCTTTATTTCCTGCACAATCCCTGTCCGCGACTGCAGCCGCTCTCGGAACACATAGTTTCCGGACATTGCAACCGCCGGATTGATTGTGTAATAATAAGCACTTGGCAAAACACCTTCGGTAATGGTGACCTCGTCTCCTTCTTTTACGAGATTCGGACGCTCCATTTTAAATTCCATTCGTCTCATCCAATGCCTCCCGTCTTTTTAATCATAAAGAACCCGCACTAACGTAAGCCCTTTTGCAGGTGCCGTCACACCCGCAAGCGCACGTTCTTTCTTTGCAAATACTTCATCAATCGATTCTGCCGTTCTTTCGCCCATGCCAATCTCGACAAGAGTTCCCGTTAAAATACGGACCATGTTGTACAAAAAGCCACTACCGTAAAACGTCAGATAAATCCGATTTTCATCCTCCGTTATCGTGATGTCATACAAATTTCGTTCGGTCGACTTTTTACGTGAGGCTTTGGTGCAAAACCCTTTAAAATCGTGCTCGCCGACAAGCTTTTCCGCCGCCTGTCTCATCCGCATGACATCCAATTCTTTGTCCATCTGCCACATGTACTTTCTGCCAAATACATCAAATCCGTCCTTTTTGCAAAGGCAGTATTCATATACTTTTCCGGTTGCATTGAGACGGCTGTGAAATCGTTCGCCCGCCTCTTCTACTTTCAGTATCCGTATATCTTCCGGTAAATATTCATTTAACACATCCTGCAATTGCTGCGTTGTTTTTTCTGTATTTAAACGAAAATTTGCAACCTGCTCTTTCGCATGCACGCCTGCATCCGTACGTCCGGCTCCATCAATCGTCACCGGAAATTCCATCTGCTTTGACAGCACTTGTTCAATCCGTCCCTGAATCGTATTTTTTTCTCCCTGCTGCCTCTGCCATCCACGGTAACGGCTTCCATCATACTGTATTTTAATACGGTAATTACTCACAGTCTGTCTCCCCGGTTACTTTCATATTTTTCTCTCATACGAAGTTCCGCCATAATTCTCTCGAATCCGTCTTCGTCATCCTCTAACGACAAATCCAGACTCACGGCAATATTATTCAAAATGTGCTCTGTTAAATCATCCTGCATTTCTTCCAGAATCCGAATTTTCTCATGACACGATTCTGCATCCAAGAAGGCAAGCATCTTCTGAATTGCTTCCGGCACTTCCGGTTCTTTTGCTTCTTCCGGTTTCTCGGCTTCTGCCGGCCCTCCATCCATAATTTCTCCCTTGGAAATTCTTGGCTGCTTATTCGGCAAATCTTCTCTTTTTTCAATCTGTTTTCTTCCAACCAGTGGCAATTCTGCAAATTCTTTTACATACTCAGCAAAAAACTGCCGCTTTTCCATAACAAAATGGTCATAAGGTTTTGTCAATTCCTGATAACAGATTACTTCCTGATAAGTAGGCTTTGTCTGGGCTCTTGCAATAATCTGTACAGGCGCCCCTGTCTCCTTATGGTAAAACAATCTTGATGTCATCCCAAACACTTCCTTTATAGTTTATAGTCAATCTTATCATAACAAAAAAAACGGGAAACCGCAAGGAGCATAAAACTCTTTGCCATTTCCCGTTTTGCTTTTATTTTTTAGTATACCGTAGCGCTGCTTACGATTTTACTGGATACTTTTTTCTTACCGACTTTTGTCTGATATCTCAACTGAACATAATACGTTTTCCCTTTTTTCAGTTTCTTCTTGCCACACTTTGTAATGGTATAACTGGATTTTTTTGAGCTTAAGGATTTCACTTTCTTAAATCCACCATTTGATTTTGTGGATACATATACCTGATAACCACAGGCACCGGAAACTTTCTTCCATTTCAAAGAAATCTTTTTACCGTTACTGCTGCGTTTTGCCGTTACTTTCTTACTGGATGCATGATATGTATACGGAGACCATGCGCCGTAATAAACTTTATTTCCAACTGTCACATAAGCTCTTACACGGGCTTTTACGAAAATTCCTCTTGGGAAAGGCTTTACATAAGTGCTAGAATTTGTTGATGTAGCTCTAAAGTATGTCTTTTTGCCATTTGCAGATTTCACTTCATACTGATAACCATCGGCATTGTTTACATCCGTCCAGATGTATTTTGCTTCTTTCAGTACATCCCAATAATACTGCATAGCAATCCGGCTTACTTTAATCGGAACTGTTTTCATCTCAACACCATCACTGCGCTCACCGGTTACCGTACCGCCGGTTACGTTCTTAACAGCTGCTACAGCAAAACGGGTGCTTGTAGTTGCAGCAACACCGCTAATTGTAGCAGAATTTGTTGCTGATGTACCAATCTGTGTCCAATTGTAGTTAATATACCCATAAATCACATAAGAAGCTGCTCCTGCTGACGCATTCCATGACATGGAAACTGAATTCACACCTGCTGCTGTCTGTGTTAATCCGGTAACTTTTGCAGCTTTTGTTCCAACTATTGCTGTCTCAGATATTGCCATCACCTCATGACTTCCCGAATAATGAGAACCTTTGTAAGCAACGACGCGTGCATAATAATTTGTATCAGTAGACAGATTATAAATGTATTCATCCGGTGATGAAGAATAGCCCATGTCAGTCCATGTCTTACCATCCTGGCTGAACTGTACGTGGTAGTGGTCTGCTCCAAGCTGTGCATTCCACTCCAGATCAACAGAACCGCTGCCCGCATTTGTCTGTTTTAATCCCATGTTTGTTGCTGCTTTACTCTGCGTCCCTGCTGCAAGAAAAACAACGAAAGCAAACACACATGCGGATAAAATTTTTGTGATACCTTTTTTCATCTTTTACTCTCCTTTACTTTTCAAACTCAATCTGTGATAAATCAGATTAAATAATAATATAATAACGCCTCAATTATATAGCAGGCACATTTTATTTGTCAAGCAACAACACGCAAAATTCAGGTGAATTTGATGTAAATGATTTAACAATTCTTTTCCTTTATCAGGCGCACTAATTTGTGTCTGAATGCTTTTTCGTAAACGTTTCCGGAATCGAACGCATACTTATTAAAATCGAACCGGCTGTTTCCAATGCGCTCCCTCGTATAAAATTTGTCTTCACCGTTTTGAAATGTCACCCATACAGCACCGGTCAGTTCCTCTGTCGTATAGTCTGATTTTTCCACCATCATTGGAATTGCCTTTTTACTAAGAAGAAATACGTGAGCGTAAGTGCCTACCGTCTCAGCCAAACGATTAATATTAATCTGACGCTCCGAGTCCTCTTCTTCCACAGCCAGAATAACCGGCAGTGTACGCGAATGGTCTGCGATAAATTCACTCAACATCTCAATTTCCTTCATTTTTTCTACTTTATGAGGCTTTGTCATCATTGGAATCACATCTGTATAACCAATCTTTCTAAAAATTTCATCTACAAAACGAGGTTTGTTAAAACTGTCACGAATCAAACGGTCCGGATTATGACAATAATCACAATCCACTTTCATACGAATATAGTCGCTTCGCTCCAAAATCACCTTAGTACGCCATACCACTCCTTTACGCTCCGCATCCGCGTGCTCAAATGTAAGTTTATAAAATCCAAGGCTTATATTCCCTAGTATTTGTAAATAATATCCTGCTTCATGGTATTCATAATCAATCGGTGTATCCGGTATTCCTTCCACAATATTCTGCAGCCGTCCCTGTGCCCATCCGGCAATGAATTTCACCGCCGTTAAAAATTCTTCATTTAAATCTCTTTGCGGGTCATGCGACAAAGTCACTTTTAGCTGGAATGAAGGCGTCACATCCAAAGGATTCAGTTCCAGTCTTTCATTTCGCTGAGGCTTCTCTACCTTTAATATGTCATGACATATTTTCGCAAGTTTGCGTTTTAACTTTAGCTCGTAATCCGCTACGGAATCATTAATGACTTTTACTATTAAATTGTAAGTAATTTTTTCATGGTAACCATCTCGAAGCAGTGCAAACAATACTTCCGGTCTGTTACATCGGTACAGACAGTAAGCTGCTTCTTCATTTTCATCCAAAAATCGACAGATTTCTTCTGCCAATGGCTCTAAATCAAACCGCAGGCGGAATTTTGCCTTAAGCATCATTTCCCACTTTCGCTCGGTATAATGATAATCTGCCAGCTTTTCAAATACATTTAATGTCGTCCAGTCACAGAGTTCCAGATTGGCAAGAACGCTGTTTAAGGTTCTTGACAAATCCTCGCGCCAAAAATCATCACCATACGGTGATTTGTAACGCATATCGTGTTCAATCTCATGCCATCCCTCGAAAGAAATGGTGCGAAGCTGAACTTCAAACGTCGCATCAATCGGCAGAAAACTAATGTCTCCATTATAGACACGCTGATATTCTTCCGGCACCCAGAACACGCCATTTAACTTAGATGCCTTAAATTCTTCTTCGGTATTGTCCGTTTTAGACCACTCGCCCACCTGCCGAAATGTTTTCTCCAAAATCGTCCGCACAATATCCATATCATCCTGATAATACACAACGACACGCAGTCCAATTAGATCCTGCATCTTCTTGTCGTGTTCCCCAAATCCATACCCCGGTTTTTCTAATTTCTGTGCAATGGAAAATGGTGTCTTCGCACGGCTGAAAATGCGAAAATAGATACCTGCACGGTTCAATATATTGCGAATGTCCTCTTCCAGCCTGTCTCCAATTCCTTCCACCTGCGGTACATGCATGTTCTTTTGTATCTCGTCTACGTTATATTTCAATCCCCCATACCTTCTTTCTCAAAACAATCTTTTTCTATTTTACCATTGTTTACTTAAAAAAGAAAGCGTTTGTGGCATTTTTTCGGTTTCTCGTAATTTCGTAGAAAAACTTTGCGTCTCGTGGGCACTCCCGTTTAACAAACACGTAAGGGTATGGGCATGCAAAATACGCAAGCCTCATACCCACGTGTTTGTACCC
>ENA-ORNQ01001421-ORNQ01001421.1-human-gut-metagenome-genome-assembly--contig:-NODE-1421-length-18761-cov-10.160109_pt1 | contig 18761 bp, 26 predicted proteins | sample MGYA00242116_ERZ509024 | MGnify/ENA primary metagenome ERZ509024 (study PRJEB26280, sample SAMEA2338697) | human gut metagenome | biome: human gut; feature: human-associated habitat; material: faeces...
GGCTTAATAAGGGCTTTGATGCTAAAGAATTTTTCTTAAAATTTTATAATGCTCCAATTGATAAAATAGCAATTGAGAACCCTATCCCGTCGTGTGTATATCGTTTGCCCAAGTACAGCCAAGTAATACAGCCGTATGAATACGGACACCCATACAGCAAAAAAACGTGTTTATGGATCAAAGGATTGCCGAAACTCGAACCGACAGAAATTGTCAAGCCGATATGCTCTTGGGTTTCGGGTGGAAGCAAAAAGGCCGACGGAAGTCCTCGAGAAAATAGTGGAACAACCTTTCGAGACAGCAAACGAAGAAGCAAAACCTTTCCCGGAATAGCAAAGGCAATGGCAGAACAGTGGGGGTAATACAATGTGTACAGGAATGACAAGTTTTAACCAGCCGGACGGCTGGATCAGCGTAAAGGACAAGCTGCCGGACACAAGTAGATATGTGATTACGTGTTCAAATTTAGGAGACGTATACGAAGGTTGGTATCACACTGTCGATAAACACTGGATAAGACACGGCAATGTTGTTGAAAACATTACGCATTGGCGAGAAATTCCAAAGCTGCCGAGAATGGGGGGGTGAGATTTGAAGATTAACAAAATCAAAATTGATGTTGCATTTGAAACAAATCAAGCAATACGATTTGTTAAATCAAATCCCTGCCATATTTGTTCGTGTAAAAGTTTTTGCAATATCAAATACAAAGGAACTTGTCAGATTTGGAAAAATCTAAAAGCTGCGCTAATTGATGTTCAGGAGGTGGAAGAATGAGAGAGATACTTTTTAGAGGAAAAGAACCACAAGGCGATTGGTGCTATGGTGGCTTAATTCAAAGTGCAAACGATTTTTACATATCAATTGGAATCGATAAAGGTTTTATGTGTGCGTTTGTAAAACCTGAAACCATAGGACAATACACAGGATTGACAGATAAAAACGGCAAAAAGATATTCGAGGGTGATATTGTTTCATATTTTATAAACATCGAAAAAGCCACAAACAAAGAATTTCACGAAGTTGTTTTTGAAACTAAAGGCGAAAGCGGATATTTCGGCATTAAAGTATCGAATATCGGAACTTTGGGATTTTGCCCGGAGGTGTCTGCGAAACTTATGGAAGTCGTTGGCAACATATATGATAACCCAGAATTGTTGGAGGCGTAAGAATGAACATTCAACTGGACGAGCAGGCGTTAATGCCTGTGCGAGCACATGACACGGACGCAGGACTCGATTTGCTGTCACCGGTGGACATTGTAATTCCGGCACACGGAGCGGTGACCATTGACACCGGGGTACATATTGAGTTGCCACAAAACACCGCAGGCTTTTTGAAGTCAAAGAGTGGACTAAATGTAAAGCACGGCATTATAAGTGAGGGCGTAATCGATGTGGGCTACACCGGAAGTATCGCCGTCAAACTGTATAATCACAGCGGTGTGGATTACACCGTGCGCCGTGGGGACAAGATCAGCCAGCTGGTGGTGGTCAATATCGACACTCCGGAGCTGGTGCTGGTGGAAAAGCTGGCAGACACCGAACGAGGCAACGGCGGGTTTGGGAGTACAGGGAGGTGAGCAGGATATGCGCAGCAGCACAAATCATTTTTGCGAATGTGGAAAACGCAAAACCAGAAATCGTATCAAATTGCGTGCAATGACAGCGGAGGAATTCTGCTTATCGCACCATTGCAAAGATTGTCCGGAGAATATGCCTTTCAACAGCGGGTGTTCGTTGGATATAATCTGTACAATTTTGAAGAAAAAACCATTTGAAATTCCGTACCAAGACAAAAACGGGCGGTATATTTTGGTGCGCGCTGATGATTGATTACGCAGCAGAAATCAAAGAACGGCTTGACACGGCGGAGGTGCTGGAAGCGTATGGAATTCACATTGACAGGAAAGGGCGGGCGGTCTGCCCTTTCCACGACGACAACACACCGTCAATGCAAGTCTATTCCGGAAGCAAAGGCTACCACTGCTTTGCGTGCGGAGAGAACGGCGACATTTTGACTTTTGTGCAAAAATATTTCGGTCTTTCTTTCTTGAAGGCGTGCGAGAAGCTGAACACGGACTTTGCGCTTGGCTTACCGATTGGACAGCGCGTTTCCGTAAGAGAACGGCGAAAAATGGAGCAGGCCACCAGGGAGCGCAAAGAGAAACGCAAGGCCGAAAAAGCAATGCAGGAGCGGCTGGAGCGGGACTACTGGGCGGCGTTCGACGAGTGGGCAAGACTGGACTACCAGCTGCGAAAATACCGACCACAGGCCGTCACAGAGCCGTTAAACCCGCTTTTTGTTGAAGCACTACAACGGATAGGCTTGGCGGATGAAAGACTCACACAGGCCGATTTAAGGAGGCGAGGAAATGCTTACAGATGAACAGATACAAGTTATAGCAACGCCAGAGCAGCTGCTAAACACAGACCTGCTGCTGGACTTGTGCGAGGAGCGGCCGGAAGACCAAGCAAGGCTGGCGGCGCTGATGGCTATTAAGGCCAAAGAATTCGGCATACAACAGGAATTCAAGAGCGTGCTCAAGGCGTTTAACAAGGCCAACGAGAGCCTGGCCAAGGAGTACAAGCGTACGAATGCCAAGCTGCGCTGCGGCGTTGACTTGGATTTTGACGCAAATGGCCGGCCGGTGGCGTCGATAGACAATTTCGTTAAGGTTCTCGAGGGTGACCCAAGGTTCTCCGGCATAAAGTTTAATTTGCTTACATATAGCCCGGAAAAGACTGTCAACGGCGTGGCGGAGCGGTGGACTGACGCTGACGACGCAGAAATGCGGCGGTATATCGAGAAAAAATACGGCTTCCATAGCGTGCAGAAAAGCGAGGACGCTATGCGCATTGTGCTGGCTCGCCACGAGTACCACCCAGTGCGTGAGATCGTTGACAGCTTAGAATGGGACGGCGTCCCTCGGATTTCCTGCTTTTTGGCAAAATGGACGAAATGCGAGGACACTCCGTACACAAGAGAGGTCAGCCGCCTCATCTTTGCCGGCGGTATCCACCGACTGTACAACCCCGGTTGCAAGTTTGATGATATGCCGGTATTGATTGGTACCAAGCAGGGCGAGGGTAAGTCAACGCTGATCCGCTGGCTTGCTTTGTCGGATGAATATTTCACGGAGGTCAACGAGTTTGACGGACAGCGGGGTATTGAATCCATCGAGGGCGCGTGGATTTGTGAGGTGTCTGAACTGCTTGCAATGACACGAACGAAAGAGCAGGAGGCCGTCAAGTCCTATCTTACCCGGCTAAACGACCGCTACCGTATGCCGTTCGACAAGCGGGTGACCGACCACCCGCGGCAGTGTATCTTTATTGGCACGACAAATAAAGAGCAGTTTTTGACCGACAAGACCGGCAACCGGCGGTTCTATCCGGTGAGAGTGAAGCAGAACGGATATGAGTTGTTTGACAACGAGAAGCAAATCAAAGCAGACATCCGCCAGTGTTGGGCTGAAGCGTTGGAACTGTACAAGGCCGGCAAGCTGCTTCCGTATGCTGATCGGTCGTTGATCGACGACATACGCAAACAGCAAGCAGAAGCAACGGAGGATGACTTCCGTGTCGGAATGATTGAGGACTATTTGGAAAGCAAAACGGAGATCTGCGTGCTTGAACTTTGGCAAGAAGCTTTGCGGATGGGCGAATATTCAAAGCCCACCAAAAAGGAAAGTCAAGAGATCGGGCTCATACTCCAATCAATGACTGGGTGGGTCAAGCAGCCATATCCCAAGAAGTTTCCGGTTTATGGCAATCAGCGTTGGTGGGCGAACGAGGACAATTCCGACCAAATTGACCTTGACGACATCATTGAACTTTAGCCAAAAGCCCGCCGTTTCAGTGGTGTTTGTAGCGTTGTAGTAGACTTTGTAGTGCGACTTTGTAGTCCGAAAATTTGGCGCAACAAAGCCAAAAAAACACATTCTCTATATAAAACACTACAAACACTACATTATTTGAGAGAATAATATAAAATAAGGAAAAAAGTAAAAATAGAAATATATTTATAGCAGACACCGTAGTTTTTGTAGTTTGTAGCGGCTCGAAAGTCTAAAATTTGGCGTGGTTGAGCCAAAAATGGGTCGCTACAAACTCACTACTACATTGTAGGTTGCTTTGCAGAAAGGGACGAGATAATGGACAAGAGTTTAGAAAAAGCCGCCGCTGACGGCAAAATCTTACCGAAAGGGCTGACAGCAGCGGACAGCGCCGAGTATATCGGCCTGGTGGCTATATATAGGCTGTTCCGTGCTGGGTTGATGGATAAGGAAACCGCCAAACGGCAGAAAGAGGCGCTGCGGTACAATTGCACCCTGCTGCGGTCTGAAGCGGAGTTTTTGAGCCGAGAAGCGCTGGCACTTGAAGAGCGAATAACAGTTGCGACGGAAGCCTATAATGCTGACAAGAACCTTGACACAGCAGAGGAGTTATATCGCGCGTTTTATCATTTGCCGCCAAAGCGTTGATTTTTGGTGGCTTTTCTGCTATAATTAGATTTAGGAGGTGCGTTTCTATGAAGGTTGAAATGCGGGCGCTTGATACAATCAAGCCGTATGAAAAGAACGCGAAAAAGCACGACCAAACGCAAATTGACAATGTGGCCGAGAGTATTCGGCAGTATGGCTTCGTGCAGCCGATTGTTGTCGATCGTGACGGCATTATTGTGATTGGCCATTGCCGAGCACTTGGAGCAAAAAAGTTAGGGTTCAAAGATGTGCCGTGTGTCTGCGTGGATGACTTGACACCAGAGCAGGTGAATGCTCTACGGATTGTTGACAACAAGACGAATGAGAGTGACTGGGATTTGGATTTACTGGAGCAGGAACTGCCGGAAGTTGATTTGAGTGATTTTTGTTTTCAATTTGACTTTTTGCACAAATGTGATGATAGTTTTTTATCCGACGAAACTGCCCCCCCGAAAAAATCTTTGGTTGATAAGTTTGTCGTTCCTCCGTTTTCTGTGTTCGATACAAGGCAAGGGTATTGGCAAGATAGAAAAAGAGCGTGGAAAAGCAAATGCGACTTCACTGAATTTGACGCACGAGATGAAAGCCTGCTTGGCGATGGGCTTCGCATTCTTGCAGAAAAATACATCAGCAGTAAGTCTTTAAACGGGACTTCTTATTTTGATCCAGTTGTTTGCGAATTGATGTATCGATGGTTTAATATAAAAGGCGGAAGCATTCTCGACCCGTTTTCTGGTGGGTCTGTTCGAGGAGCAGTTGCGTGCATTCTTGGATATGAATACCACGGATTTGATTTGCGCCGTGAACAAATTGACGCAAATATGGCCGTCGCTGCAAAGAATAAAATTTATCCGAAATATTATTGCGACGACAGTGCCAATATCGACGAATACATCGAAGATTGCAGTATTGATTTTGTCTTTAGTTGCCCACCGTATGCAGATCTTGAAGTTTACAGCGACGACCCGAGAGATTTGTCAAATATGAATTATGAAGATTTTTTGAACGCGTATGCAAAAATAATACAAAAATGTTGCAAAAAATTGAAAAACAATAGATTTGCTGCGTTTGTTGTTGGCGAAGTGAGAGACAAAAAAGGTTTTTATCGTGACTTCGTAGATCAAACTAAAAAGGCTTTTGCAGACTCAGGATTGCATTTTTATAACGATATTGTCATTGTAAATGCGATTGGGGCAGGAGCGGTTCGGGCTTCTCGTCAATTTAATGCGAAAAGAAAAGTTGTTAATCTTCATCAAAAAATATTGGTGTTTTATAAAGGCGACGAAAAACAAATTCACAGCGTTTTCGGTGATGTCGATTTACCAAACGAAAGTGAAATTTTAAGTGCAACTGAAACGGAGTGATTTGTTCTTGGGTAGACCACGAGCAGAAATAAGCCAAATCGAATTTGAAAAACTCTGTGGCCTGCAATGCACGCAAGAGGAAATCTGCGGCTGGTTCGGTGTGACTGACAAAACGCTGAACAGTTGGTGCAAGCGGACATACGAGCAAAGTTTTTCCGAAATATTCAAAGAAAAGCGGGGCATAGGGAAAATATCCCTGCGCCGTGCCCAGTTTCGATTGGCTGAAAAAAACGCAAATATGGCCATTTGGCTCGGGAAGCAGTACCTTGGCCAAAGCGACCGTGGCGAGTACACTGTTGCGGTTGATAGGCGGGAAGATGACCCGCTTACTTTGGCACTGAAAGAAACAGCAAGAGCGATAGAACAGAATGAGGGCAACAATGCCGGGGTTGAGTGATAAGCAGCTGCAAATATTGGCGTTCCCTTACACGCGCTTTGACGCCTTGATTGCTGACGGCGCCATCCGTTCCGGTAAGACCGTGTGGATGATGTACGCGTTCGTTGAGGACGCTATGCGTCGGTATGACCGGCAGCGGTTCGGCATTTGTGGCAAGACCGTTGACAGCGCTGTCAAGAATATAATCGTACCGTATCTTGGAATGACTGAGCCAAGGGAACGGCTGGACATACAATGGCGGCGAAGCGACAAGCTGCTGGTGGTTCGTTGCGGCCGGGTCGAGAACTATTTTGAAATATTCGGCGGCAAAGACGAAAGCAGCTTTACGCTCATCCAAGGCCGAACGTTGGCCGGCATTCTGCTTGATGAGGTGGCTCTAATGCCCCGGTCGTTTGTAGAACAGGCGCTCTCCCGTTGCTCTGTTGACGGGTCAAAATTTTGGTTCAACTGCAACCCGGACAGCCCGCAGCACTGGTTTTACACCGAATGGGTGAGCCAGCCGGAGGTGCACAATGCCTTGCGGCTGCATTTTGAATTGCGGGACAACCCAGCACTGACGGAACACATTTTGCAGCGCTACGAAACGATGTACACCGGCGTGTTCTATCGTCGATACATTCTCGGTGAGTGGTGCGTTGCCGAGGGCTTGGTTTACGATTTCGGCGAGGACAATATAACCGACGATGTGCCAGCAAATGGCGAGTATTATATCTCTATCGACTATGGCACGCAAAATCCGTTTTCTGCTGGCCTGTGGTGCGTTTTAGGCTCAAAAGCGACAAGGGTTAAGGAGTTTTACTACAATGGCCGTCAAAAGGCCGTACAGAGGACAGACGAACAATATTGCGACGATATTGAGCAGCTGGCTGACGGATATAAAATCCGCAAGGTTGTTGTTGACCCGTCGGCGGCTTCTTTCATTGCAGCGCTGCGGCAGCGTGGCTTTAAGGTTATTAAGGCAGACAACACAGTCCTTGACGGTATCCGCCGTGTGTCGGTATATCTGCACTCTGGCAATATCCAAATCCACCGCTCTTGCGTTGACAGTATCGCCGAGTTTGGGCTATATCGCTGGGACGACAAGGCAGGGGACGATCGAGTGGTCAAAGAGAACGACCATTGCTTGACTGGTGATACCGTCGTGAATACAGTTTTCGGCTGCAAAAAGATAAAAGACCTTGTTGGAAAAATCGGACTGGTTTGGAGTTACAACGAGAAGCGGAAAAAGAAATGTATAAGACCGTTTTTTGGCGTGAGAAGAACAAAAGAAAATCAACCGATTTTGAAAATAACGCTTGAAAACGGCAAGGTTATCAAATGCACCGAAGATCACAAAGTTTTGACAGACAAAGGATGGGTAAAGGCAAAATATCTAACGCAATCAAGTAAAATCGTTGACGTTATTGACTAAATGCGCTACAATATTTGTAGATCAATATTCACGGAGGATGTAACTATGGTTCAATATGTTGACGACGGCGATCTTGCTTGCTTTGACGGATTGTCGTTCCGCAGAGATAAGAAAACTGGATATTTTTTGAATGCGAAAACACACAAACGACTTCACGTTTATGTGTGGGAGTATTACAACGATTCAGAAGTCCCAAAAGGGTACAACGTTCACCACAAGGATTTTGATAAGAACAACAACGAAATTGAAAACCTTGTGCTGATGACAGCGAAAGAACATTCTAAATTGCACGGCAGTTCATGGAGCGAGGAAAGACGAGAGTGGGCGAGGGAAAACCTTGCAAAAAATGCGAGACCAAAAGCGTCTAAATGGCATGGCAGCGAAGAGGGCAAAAAATGGCACTCGCAACACGCAATCGAAACTTTCAAAAATATGCCTTTGAAGTCTTATCGTTGTACCTTCTGCGGGAAAGAATTTGAGACAAAGGCAACGTATGGTGAGAACAAAAACCGCTTTTGCTCAAACAAATGCAAATCTGCATATCGCAGGAAGATGGGCTTTGACAATGTGACAAAAATCTGTGAAAGGTGTGGAGGGGAATATGTCGCGAACAAGTACCAAAAAACGAAATTCTGCCAATCTTGTAAAAGTGCTAAAAATCGAGAGCGCGCAAAATGAAGACGTGTATAACATGGAAGTTATCGGCACGCACAACTTTTCCGTTAACGGCGGCTTGATCGTTCATAACTGCATGGATGATATCCGATATTTTGTTAACACGATTTTGCGCAAGAAAATCGGCAAAAAAGAAAGCCCGCTTATTTTGAGCGCGGCTAAATAACAACACGAAGAAAGGGTGGTTACAATTTCTACTTACTTGACTTATCAAGACCTTGAAGCGTGCGGAGCATTTGAGGGCAAGCGGCAGGCGTTTGTCCTTTCGGCTATCCGCCAACATAAGGCCGGGCAGCTTTATCGGACCGCTTGCCGGGCGTGGGAGTATTATCAAGGGCTTAATCCGACGATAATGCGTTATGAAAAGTTGATCTACGACTTGCGGGGTGACGCTCATGTTGATAGATGGGCGCCCAATCACAAGATCACAAGCAACTTTTTCAACTTTGCAATTACGCAGGAGAACCAGTACCTGCTTGGCAACGGCGCTATTTTTGGCGACAAGAAAACAAAGGAAAAGCTGGGCGGCGGCCAGGGCGAGCAGCACGGAGGGTCTTACGATTTCGACTACCAGTTACAAAAGGCTGGCAAATCTGCTTTGATTGGTGGCGTGGCTTTCGGATTTTGGAATCTTGATCACCTTGATGTGTTCGATGTGACGGAATTTGTCCCGCTGTTCGACGAAGAGAGCGGAGCGCTGCGGGCTGGCATTCGGTTTTGGCAGCTTGCAGACGATAAGCCGCTGCGGGCGACACTTTACGAGGTGGACGGCTACACCGAGTATTTGAGCCCGACGGGCACGAACGAAAAAATCTTGATTATCCAGCCAAAGACTGCTTACAAGATGAAGGTGCGGCACTCTATCGCTGACGGCACCGAGATTTACGATTTTGAGAACTACCCGGAATTTCCTATAATTCCGCTGTACGGCAACGACAAGAAGCAGTCGGAGTTGGTGGGGCGCCAGGGTACGCTTGACGCATTTGACCTTATCAACAGCAACCTCGTGAACAATGTTGATGAAGGCAACATGATCTACTGGGCGATAACCAACGCTGGCGGAATGGACGACGAGGATGACCAGCGATTTTTGGAGCGGCTGCGTACAATGCATGTCGCGCACATTGACGACGACGGCGCACAGGTTGAAGCACACACGGTGGAAGCACCGATCAGCGCGTCCGACGCTGCGATTGATACGATCAAAGCGCGGCTGTATGAGGACTTCATGTGCTTGAATGTTCTCGATCTTTCGGCCAACTCAAAAACTGCCACGGAAATCCGGGCAGCTTACCAGCCGCTTGACAGCAAGACGGATATGTTCGAGTATTGCGTGACGAAGTTTGTCGAGAAGATTTTGCAGCTGGCGGAAATCACCGACAGCGTCAGCTTCAAGCGGTCGAAGATCGTAAATCAGTCCGAGGAAATGCAGATGGTGCTTTCCGCTGCCGAGTATTTGGACGACGAAACGATCACCGAACAAGTTTGTTTCCTGCTTGGCATTGGCGACCAGGCGGACGACATAATCAAAAAGAAAAGGGACGAAGAGGGCAGCCGGGTCGAGATTGACGACGACCCCGCTTTTGGTGGAGAACCAGGACAGGATCAGCCGGAGCCAAAAGGGCAAGACCAGCAGACAGAGCCGGACGATGACCAGCAGGGAAGCGATCAGGACAGCAGCTTGCAGGACGATGACTTGGACACCTTGACGGATGAGGAGTTGCAAGCGTTGCTGGATAAGATCACCGAAAGAATGAAAAAGAAAGGCGGAAAATAATGGGCACTGAAATTCAAGACGGCTGTGTTGTATTCTATCAGTGGTACAAAGGTAAGTTGGTCAGCATTCCATACGATGGCTCCGTAACTGCTGACCCGGAAGCGTCAAAGAACTAAAAAGGAGGCGCCAGCGTTGGCAGATAAGGCACACAGAGAGACAGACAAGGTCTTGCTTTCGCTGGAGCGCCGCATTCGGCGGATATACCGTCAGACGCAGGACGAAGTGCGGCAGGCTTGGGACGCTTATATGGCGGAAACCGAGACAAAACTGGCCAGCTTGCAAGAGCGGTATGAAGCCGCCAAGGAAACCGGCGACAAGGCGGAAATCAAGCGGGCGGGTCGTGAGTTGTCGCTCGCCAAGCGTGAAGCAACTGTGCAGAATGACCGGTTCAAAAGCATTGCGGAACAGACCGCCGAGAATTTGAGCCGGGTCAACGAGATTGCGCTGGAGTACACAAACGGCAGGCTGCCGGAAGTCTACGCTTTGAATTACAATGCGATAGGTAAAGCCGCCAAGCGAGAACTGCGTGGCTTTTCCTTTTCTTTGGTGGACGCTCACACTGTCGAGAATTTGATCTTGCGAGGCGACCGCTCACTGCTGCCGTTGCGGAAGCTGAACAAGGCCAAGGATGTCCGGTGGAATATGAAGAAGATAAATTCAGAGGTTCTGCAAGGAATTTTACAGGGCGAGAGCATACCGAAGATCGCAAACCGCATTGCCAAGGTGCAACAAATGAATATGCACGCGGCCGTAAGGACTGCACGAACGGCTGTCACAGGCGCCGAAAACAAAGGGCGTATGGATATGCTCGGCGAGATGGAAGCAAAGGGCGTGGTGGTCGACAAAATGTGGATTGCTGCGCACGACGCAAGGACAAGAGACTGGCACGCCGAGTTGGATATGAAGTCCGTGCCGCAGGATAAGCCGTTCGTTAATTCTATTGGCTCAATAATGTACCCTGGTGACCCTGCTGCTGCACCGTCGAACACCTATAGTTGCCGCTGCACACTCGGCTATAAAATCATCGGCTTTACGCCACTTAGCGAGGTGAGTAAAAAATGAGTGTAAAAATCACTTCAAAAGACAACAGCAAAGAGTTTGAGCGGGCGTTTCAAAACGCACTTGAGCGAGGACTGGAAGCCATAGGAATGGCCGCTGAGACTTATGCCAAGACTGATGGAGATATGCCTGTCGTGACTGGTTTAGCGAGAAACAGCATTACTTATGCATTGGCAGGGCAAGAACCTGGGACGAAGGAGTACAAGGCAGACAAAAAGGGCAAATATGAAAAAGAGTTGCGCACCGGTAGTTACGAGGGCACTATGGACGGCAAGAAAGGAGACCTTTTTGTCGCTATCGGCTCAAATGTCGAATACTTCCCGTCTATCGAACTTGGTGGTACAAATAGAGTCGCTCACCATGTTTTGAAGCGTGCGGCTGCCGAACACGCAGACCGTTACAAGCAGCTACTGGAGGACAGCCTGCGCAACGCTTAATCATTAACTTTTGGTATAATCATTGACAAAAAAATATGCTTGCTGTATAATTAAAGCAAGAACAAAAATCTAACGGCAAAGAAAAGCCGCCGAGGAAAAGGAGACAGGTTCTATGGCATTGACAAGAAAAATGCTCAAGGCAATGGGCATTGGCGAGGAACAGATCGACCAAATCATCGAAGCCCACGCTGACACGGTGGACGCGCTCAAAGAAGAGCGGGACGCTTTGAAAGGCAAGGCGCAGGAATTGGCAGGCGTCCAAAAGGAATTGGACGAAACAAAAAAGCAACTTGAAGCAGCCGGTGATAACGACGGCTACAAAAAGCAGTACGACGATCTTAAGCAAGAATTCGACGACTTCAAACAGGCCGCAAGCGTTAAGGAAGCACACACGGCGAAGGCGACGGCTTACCGTAGAATGTTACAGGCCGCTGGAGTTTCCGAAAAACGAATTGACAGCGTTTTGAAGGTGTCGGACATTGACAGCGTTGAACTTGACGCAAAAGGCGAAATCAAGGGCGCTGATAAGCTGACAGAAGCTGTCAAAGCTGAATGGGCTGACTTCATCGTGTCCGAGGGACAGAGAGGCGCAAACACTTCCACGCCGCCCGGGAACACGCAGAACAAGACTGTTTTTTCTGCTGATGATATGAAAAAAATGTCCGCTGCTGAAATCAACGCCAATTGGGAGAATATCAAACAGTCGTTGAAATCGACAAACTAAACTGAAAAAGGAGCAAAAAAAGATGGCTATTTCTTCTTTTATCCCGCAAATCTGGGACGCACGGCTGCTGAATGCGCTGGACAAGGCGCATGTGTTCGCTAATGTGGTCAATCGTGACTACGAGGGTGACATCAAGCAGCAGGGCGATACCGTAAAAATCAACACCATCGGTGCTGTGACCATCGGCAACTACACCAAGAACACCGACTTCACCACTGGCCCGGAAGCACTGGCCACCACCGAGCAGAGCCTTACCATCGACCAGGCAAAGTATTTCAACTTCCAGGTCGACGATGTGGACGCTGCCCAGGCTGCCGGCGATGTGATGGATAAGGCAATGCAGCGTGCGGCTTATGGCTTGAACGACGCTGCTGACGCTTACCTTGCTAAGCAGCTGGCAGACGCTATCACCGCAGGCAACGGCAACCTTGTTACCACCGACGCTGTGGCGCTTACCGCTGCAAATGTTTACGAGAACGTCGTCAAAATGAAGCTGCTGCTTGACAAGGCTAATGTGCCGACCGTAGGCCGTTGGCTGGTAGCACCTCCCGAGATGATCGCTCTCATCTTGCAGGACGACCGCTTCGTTAAGACTGGCGGTTCTATGGCTGAGGATGTACTGCAGAATGGCGTTGTGGCTCGTGCTGCTGGTTTTGACATTTACATGTCTAACAACTGCGCAAGCAAGACCGCAACCGGAACCACGACCTTTACCGTAACCGCTGGCGACGAGGGCGCCTGCACCTATGCCGAGCAGATCGTGAGCACCGAGGCTTATCGCCCCGAGAAGCGCTTTGCTGATGCTGTGAAGGGTCTGCATGTGTACGGTGCAAAGGTCGTTGACGCTAAGCGTCTGGCCGGCTTGAAGTGCACATTCTAAGCGGAACAAAACCGAATTAAGACCTAAGACAAGGAAGGCGGCGTGACTTATGCTGACGGAGATTTGTGCAAAGTTGCACAACTACTTCTTGGTGCCGGACGGCATTCATAAAGGAGAGTACAAAATTGAAGGCGGCAAGATCACGCCGCTGGACTTTTTGCAGGAAGGTCAATACTTCCGCATTGTGGGGAGCGTCTTTAACGATGGCGTTCATAGGTATGCCGAGGCCGACTTGGATTTGACCGATGAGGCTTTCAGCGGGGCGATATGGGCACTGGCGATACCTCCTAAACTGGTGGACTTATCAAGGGAAATCAAGGCGTTTTGCGAGAGTGAGGCGGGCAAGCCTGGCGCGTTTGTGAGCGAGAGTTTCGGTGGCTATTCTTACAACCGAGGAACGGACACAAACGGCGCTGCGCTTGACTGGCCTACTGTCTTTCGCGCGCGCCTAAACGAATGGAGGAAGCTACAATGAGCCTTTTGGCACAAGCAATGACAGAGTGCGTCTTTGTGCGGAAAATCGATAAACCGGACGGAGAGGGCGGATATACCACCAGCTGGGTGGATGGTGCACCGTTCAAGGCTGCAATCACTTTTGATAGCTCGATGGAAGCACGCACTGCGGAAAAGGCAGGCGTTACAAGTCTGTACACCGTCACTGTTCCAATCGGCACGCGGATTGAATATTACGATGTGTTCAAACGGCTGTCGGACGGCAAGGTGTTCCGTGTGACTTCCGACGGCGACGACAAGATGACTCCAAAATCCGCCAGCTTCCAGGTGTTCCAGGTGACTGCGGAGGAGTTTACGCCAAGCATTGGCGGTTAAAATAAGCCGTCAGTGGGCGAGAATGTAGCGTTGTAGACGGCGTTGTAGTGGCACTTTGTAGTCTGCCAAAAACGGCGCCGTTGAGCCAAAAACAAGATACTTTATATACTCTCACTACAAACTCTACAAAGTTTTAGAGAGTAATATAATAAGGGGCATATATATTGAAATATATTAAATGTAGAACCTTGTTTTGTTGTAGTTTTTGTAGTTTTGTAGTAAAGTCCAAAAGGGAGGACAAAGCAAATGGCGCAGACCAAAGCGGCAGCAGTGCAAGCGTTTTTTGAGCGTTTCCTGCCAGCGTATGAAGAGACGACAGTGCCGCAGGGTGCAGCGCTGCCGTATCTGACTTATGCGCTTGTGACAGACAGCTTTCACGCTGATGGAAGCGGCGACACCAGTATTTCCGTTTCGCTGTGGTACAGGGGAACGACTTGGAAGCCGTGCAATGCTATGGCCGAAAAGATAAGCGAAACACTGGGCTTTGACGGGTTGGTCATTTCCGCCGCTGATGGCTATATATGGCTAAAGCGGGGCACGCCGTTTGCGCAGAACATGTCCGACCCGGACGACGACCAAATACGGCGAAAGATAATCAATGTCACCGCCGAATATTTGACAAAAAATTAAGAAAGGATTTTTGAAATGGGTAAATTTGCAGTTATTCCCGAGAGCACTTTTGACGACCTGCAGCTTGACGCAGGCGTTCTGCTAAAGAATTTCACCCCCGGCACCACGACGGAGCCGGCTGACGAGGACATTATTTGCGCCACCACCGGCGGCATTAACGCAAGTTGCGTTCCGACTTATTCCGACTTTGGCGAGGATGTGGACAACTGCCCGAACGGTATGAAAGAGTTAAAGCACCTTGACAGCTGGGAGTGTAAGATGGCTTTTACTGCTTTGGGTACAAGTCCGGAGGCAATCCGGCTTGCGCTTGGTTCTGCTGATGTTGATAAAGTCGACACCACAAAGATCACGCCCCGGGCAGACATCGCACAGGCTGACTTCTCCGACCTTTGGTGGGTTGGTGACAAGGCCGACGGCGGCTTGGTCGCTATTCAGCTTAAGAACGCATTGTCAACCGGCGGCTTCTCCTTGCAGACCACCAAGAACGGCAAGGGGCAGATTTCCGTTGAGTTGACCGGCCATGTGTCTATCGCTGACCAAAAGACCGTGCCGATGGTGTTCTATTCCACCAGCGCAAGCAAGGCTGCGCAGGGCAAGGCCGCTGTGGCCAGCAAATAAGGACTTTTTCAACAGGAGGTAAAATAATATGAAAATTTCCGAACTAACAACGGAGCGGGCAGCGGATGTCCTTTGCGAAGTCAGCATTTATGCGCTTAACATTTTGAGCGATAAGGAACTGCTGGCTTCTCTGCGTATGCAGCTGGAGGGCACGGACGGCGACAGCACCAAAGCGGAGATGATCGCCGTTGCAAGCGAAAAAATCGCCGAACTTGTCCCGCTGCTGCTGAAAAAGCACAAAGACGATGTGTTCGGCATTGTCGCAGCTGTGAATGGGCTGACGCTCGAGCAGGTGCGGCAGCAGAAAATAATCAAGACAATGAACGCTATCAAAGAGATGGCGCAGGACAAGGACTTGATTGATTTTTTCAGATCGTGCGTGTCCACGGAAAAAGCGTAACAACGGCGTTGATAAACGCGCCAAAACTAACAGTACAAGGGCTGGTTCTCGCTCTGCCGTTACTTATTGAGCGGCAGGCCGACGAACTGGCCTTTCGCATTTATGTGACAAACTGCGCAAAAATCTTGACCGAAAACACGGCCAAGTCGGCTGGTGGATCTTATTTGACTAAATCGTATTTGGACATTATCAACCCGCCGCCGCCGGAGACACGCACACCCGAGCAAGTGAAACAACAAATTCTCGGCAAGTTGAAAGACACGGCCGAAGAAAGGAATAACGACTGATGAATTTATTTGAATTATTCGTCAAAATCGGAGTTGACGACCAGGCAAGTGACAAGGTCGGCGCTGTTGGCGACAAGATCAAGAGTGGACTTGGAAAGGCTGCAAAGGTTGCGGGTGCTGCCGTTACTGCCGCAGCGACTGCTGCCGGAGCGCTCGTGAAGCAGTCAACTGAAGCGTATGCAAACTATGAACAGCTGGTCGGCGGTGTCGACACGCTGTTCAAGAAGTCGTCCCAAAAGGTACAGGCGTATGCCGCAAATGCGTATAAGACTGCCGGTCTGTCTGCCAACCAGTATATGGAGACTGTGACAAGCTTCTCTGCGTCGCTTTTGCAGTCCGTTGGCGGAGATACTGACAAGGCGGCAGAAAAAGCAAACATGGCGATCACCGATATGTCGGACAACGCAAACAAGATGGGTTCGAACATGGTGGATGTAGAGAACGCATATAAAGGTTTTGCGAAACAAAACTATACGATTAAGTTTATCTATAGTCCGGCGGCGTAAGTAATTCGCCGTTGAGTGTGAGTGAACCTTACCAGGGGTGTGGGAGAAATCCTGCTAACGGGGGAAATCTAAGTGCAATAGCATACGACAATCCCGTGCCAAGTCCTAAGATATAAACAAATTTACTTGTATAACAGGTGAAATTGTGTTATAATATCTAAGGAAAGGTGTAACGACTATCGGTTCGTCACCGAGTACATTATCTATTGGTACGATAGTGGAAGTGCTCACTAACCTTTGACGGAGGAATTGACTATGGAAATTTGGAAGCCTATTGAAGAATTGCCCGGTTATTCTGTTAGCAATAAGGGCAGAGTAAGAAAAGACAGCAACGGCCAAATAATGGTGCTTAATAAAAATGGTGGCTATTGCAGGATCACCATAACAAAGCACGTTCATAGACTTGTTGCAAAAGCGTTTCTTGATGAACCTGAAAAAGAAAAAAAGTGTTGGGTAGACCACATTGACGGAAACAGGTCAAACAACGATGTAAGCAATTTGCGATGGGTTACGCCATCCGAAAATTGTATGGCTTTTGGATATAAGAGCCGAATTGAAAACAAGAAACGAAAAGTAAAGGCTACAAATATCGATGGTCAAACAATCATTTTTGAATCTCGACAAGCGGCGGCAAAATATTTTGGCTGTAGCGATACTCTTATTGATTACGGTCGTTTGTATAAAAGAGGAAACAAAAAGGGTTGGTCTTTTGAAAAGGTTAAAGATATAGTCTAATCCCCTTAAAAAATATCGGGAAACCGAGGGTATAAAATGGTTAGATAACCTAAAACTGGGCTACGGCGGCACCAAGGAGGAAATGGCTCGGCTACTGCAAGACGCGGAAAAAATATCCGGAGTAAAATACGACTTGTCGAGCTATTCCGATGTCGTCGACGCAATACATGTTATCCAAACGGAAATGGACATCACTGGTACGACACAGCGCGAGGCGGCAACGACCATTGAGGGCTCTGTGAATTCCGCCAAGGCAGCTTGGCAAAATCTGCTGACCGGAATGGCGGACGACAACCAGGACTTCCAGGGGCTCGTAAACCAGTTTGTCGACAGCGTTGCGACCGCAGCAAACAACATCCTGCCGCGAGTGCAGCAAGCGCTTGAGGGCGTCAGCTCACTGATTGAGAAGCTTGCGCCTGTGATTTCTGAAAAACTCCCGGAACTGATAACGGCAGTGTTGCCGTCGCTGGGTGAAGCCGCTCTCGGTATCATCCAGTCACTGGTTGACGGCATAAATCAATCTTTGCCTGCGCTGCTTCCGGCAGTGGTCAGTGTTGTAACAACTCTCGCAACCGGCCTTATCGAAATGCTGCCGACCATTCTACAAATGGGGCTAAACATCATCACGCAGCTGGCACTCGGAATTGCCCAGGCTCTGCCGGAACTTGTGCCGACGATAGTCAATGTCGTTTTGCAGATTGTAACAACGCTGACTGACCCCGAAACGCTGAACAACTTGCTGAACGCCGCTGTTACGCTGATCACAGCGCTGGCAACCGGATTGATTAACGCGCTGCCTGTTCTTTTGCAGCAGGCTCCGGTCATCATTGGCAACTTGATCACTGCGCTGAATGCAATGTTGCCCAAGATCCTGCAAATGGGCATAACGATTATCGTCAGCGTTGCTCAAGGGTTAGTCGCAGCACTGCCAAAGATCGTAAAGGCGGCGCCGCAAATCATAATGTCAGTCGTAAGAGGCGTCGCTGGGTCTATATCTTCTCTGTTTCGGATAGGCAGCGACATTATACACGAAGTCGGCGACGGATTTAGCGCAGCCGTTGATGGTGCCCGCGATTGGGGTCGAGATATGATCGACAATTTCGTGTCGGGCATTCAAGAAATGTGGGGAAATCTTGTAAACACAGTAAGCAATACGGCGCAGAAAGTCCGTGATATTTTGGGCTTTTCCGAGCCTAAAAAAGGCCCGCTGTCAAACTTCCACACATACGCTCCGGATATGATGAAGCTATTTGCAAAAGGTATCAAAGAAAATGAATGGCTTGTACTTTCGCAGATACAAAAATCGTTTGACTTTGGCGAGCAGACAATCAGCGCTGGTTACAACATTAAGGGCTCCGGCGCTGGTGGCGTTGGTGGTGTTGGCAACGTCAATGTGACGCTTGGCATTGACCCGAACGCCAGCTTGAACGCACTCGCTCGTGCTCTGCTGCCGGTTCTTAAAGTCGTTGCAAAGGAGGTTGGTTGATAATGATTGCAATTAAAATCAACGGCGTCACTTATGAGAATGTGGGGACGATCAAGCCGTC
>ENA-ORNQ01001422-ORNQ01001422.1-human-gut-metagenome-genome-assembly--contig:-NODE-1422-length-18751-cov-11.166399_pt1 | contig 18751 bp, 9 predicted proteins | sample MGYA00242116_ERZ509024 | MGnify/ENA primary metagenome ERZ509024 (study PRJEB26280, sample SAMEA2338697) | human gut metagenome | biome: human gut; feature: human-associated habitat; material: faeces...
CGGACGCCATCCTCGGTGCAGGTAGCGGGCTTCGTGACCTCGCTGGTGATCGTCGCATTCACGACCTGCGTGTGGGTAGCATCATACTCACAGGTGAAGGTCGCAGTCGCGCTTTCAACGCCAGTCCAGCTCCAAACCGGCTCGCCGTACTTGTGCTCGACCTCGTCCTCGATCTTGATGACCTTCTCGTCACCCTCGACCGGGGAAACTTCGTTGCGCTCAAGCGCCTTGACGGTGATCTCGGTGTTGACGTAGTCGCCGTAGCTGAACGTCAGGGTCGCAAGCGTGGTGTTCGCAGCAACTGCTTCCTCAGCAGCAAATGCGAACGTGATCTTGCCGGTCGTCTCATCGACGTTGAAGCTCTTGTACGTCTGGCTGGAGGTCTTGCTGGTAAGGGTGACCTTGGCCGGATCGTACTCGACAACGTACTTACCGTTGGTAACAGCAACGTCGTCGCTGATGGTGACAGTCAGAACGCGGTTCGCAGCATCGCCGGTGGAAGGCTTGATGGACTGCGGACGCTCGGTCTGCTTGACCTTGAGTGCGTTCAGGCTGCCGGTGGAAGCGTTCACAGCTTCGCCAGCAGATTCCAGACGCGCCTTGCTGCTCATCTCGGAAACATCCAGAGCAGTCATAACATCGCTGCGCATCGAAATGAGTGCGCCGGTCTCCACTGCGTAGCCGTCCTCTTCGCCCTTTGCAGGAGCCTGAACCTTGGCAACGCTCACAGGAGCCTTGGTCTCAATGCCCATCAGCTTCAGCAGGTCGGCGGGGATAGAATCACCAGAGGCAGTGGGAGCTGCGGAGTACAGGCCGGAGATACCGGTCACGCCGTCCAGCTTGCAGACCTTGCCGGTGGGGATAGCGTGGGTTTCGGGATCCTGCTGCGTGAGGTTTGCATAGTAGATGGAGGCGTCGGTCGCATCAGCGATCAGCAGGCCGTTGCTGTCAGCCAGACTGATGTAGTCCATGGACACATTCATGGTGTCCTCGAACGTCACGCCGATGTTGCCGAGCAGGCCGCGAACGAGCGTTGCGCTGACCTCTTCACCGGCCGCTGCCGTGGTGTCCCAAATAGGAACCGTGATGAACTGATACAGATCGCCATCCGCGTTCAGGACATAGTAGACATGGCAGGTCGTACCGGAGTCACACTCGGTGATTGGGCTGGAAGCGGGAAGCATGCTGTTGACCACATCCACAGTGATGTCGCCGATGTAGGCGATCGCAACCAGATCAGCATAGTTGGAGTTTCCGCGCCAGCCGGAGATGCTGCCCTCTGCGAAATCGACCAGCTCATACAGGCCGTCGGTGTTGGAGATGTAGATCGGATCGCCGAAGGTCGTTGCGGTATGGACATTGTCCTCGCTCTCGGTCAGCGTGAAGCTGACAGCGGGGTTCTCAGCCACATCGCGGATCGCGTAGCTGGTGGAGCACTCGCTGCCCTGAGATTCCTCAAAGGTAGTCGCGTTCACCTTGTAGATGTGACCAGCTTCGTCATAGATATCGGTGCCCCACAGTGCGCCGGCGGAGTAGCCTGCGCCGTAGAACTTCGTTGCGGTGTAGCCGCTCTTCGCGGTGATCGCCTTGGTGCCGAGATCGATCTGGCTCCAGGCAGTGCCGTTTTCGTTGGTGACCTGTGCATTGACCGTTGCGTCAACATTGACATAGCCCTTGACGGTGACGTTGATGTCCTTGGAGACATGCTCGCCGGCCGCATTGACAGCAACGGTGGTAGCAGTGACAGTCGTGGTGCCCTCGCCAGCGCCGGTGATGACACCGTTCTCAACGGTCGCAACATCGGTATTCGCGGAGCTCCAGGTCAGTTCATTGGTGGAGCCGAGGATGACCTTGGTGGAGATCTCCTTGCTTTCGCCAACATAGATGGTGACGTCCGTCGGGTTGACCTTCAGGGTCAGGTCGGTCGCTCTGTTGTACTGATACAGGGAGACAACAGGCCAGACCTTTTCGCCGAAGTTGCCGATCTCAGCCGGGATCAGCTTAGCGGGATCGATGGCGTACAGCTTCGCAGTCTCGCCGTCCTGATAGGAGGAGACCAGCAGATAGCCGGTAGCCTGATCGCAGATCATGGAAGCGTACTGGCCGCCGGTGACAGCGGAGACGTTGGTCAGCTCCAGACCGGTATTGCCGAGGTCTTCCATAACCATGGAGTAGCCCTCGCCACCGTCGTAGGTGAACATATTGAACTTATACAGCTCGCCGCTCTCGGTCATAGCATAGTAGAAGTTCGCCGGGCAATCGGGATAGCTGTACCACAGGTATTCGTAATCGTAGGTGCCGCTGCCGATGAAGGCAATGGTAGCCAGAGGATCGTCTGCAAAGCCCTTCGTGGAAAGATCCCAGTAGGACAAGGTGCCCTCAACCGGGTTGAGCATCTCCAGGTAGGTGCCGTTCATGCAGATGCCGACCATTTTGCCAAACAGGCCTTCCTCCACTGCGGGAGACGCAGCTGCGTCGGACCACTGCCAGGAAGAAGCGATGGTGCCGTAGGAAGTGACCTCGAACGTGTCGGGATCAATACCGAACATCGTATTGCCGCTTCCGTTGTGGACCAGAAGCTCGCCCTCGTGGAGTGTACCTGCGACATAGCTGGAGCCTTCGGCGACCTTCGTCCAAGCAGCGGTGTTGTCGGTGCTGAACTCAGACCAGTAAGCCTTGCTGTCGTCGCCGTAGATCAGAGCGCTTGCCTTGATCTCGGGCAGAGCCTCAACGGTGACGTGGCAGACGTCCGTGAGCGCCGGGTTTGCCTTGGAGGCAACCGTGATGTTCGCCTCGCCGACTGCCAGCGTCTTGATCTCGCCGTTCTGGTCAACAGAGACAACGTCGGTGTTGCTGCTCGTCCAGGTGACGGTCTTGTCGGAGGCCAGCCACGGGATAACGCTCGCGGAAAGCTGATAGGCGCTGCCCTTGAGGAGCGTCAGCGCATGCTCGCTCAGCTCGACCTTGGTAGCCTGAGCCGTAGTGGGCAGGGTAACGGTGTTGGCAGGAACAACATACAGACCCACGAGGTGATCGTAGAACTGGTTTGCATTGCTGCCGCTGACGAGCTGCGTAGCTTCAGGAGTCTCGGGGTTGATGACCCACAGCTCGTTATCGACGTCGCCGCTGCTCTTGACGCCGTAAGCGCCGGCCAGATACAGTGTGCCCTTCGTCTGATCGTAAGCCATGGAGGCGTAGCTGGTGACATACATACCGGACTTGCCGATCTTTTCGCCGTCCAGCGTCAGAGCGCCGTCAACGATCTCATCCAGCGTGTACTGATACAGACAAACGTTGCTGCCGCTTGCCGCGTTGACGCCGTAGAACTTGCCGTTGGCGTCGATGGCCAGCGTGCGCAGTGCATGGAATGCAGCCGAGCTGCTGGTATGATTGACCGTGATGTCGGCGACCTTGGTCAGCTCGCCGCTCACAAGATCCATCGTATACAGCTTGTTGCCGGTGTTGTCGGCATCGATGGTGCCTCTGGTGATGTCAGTAACATGGTTGGTCAGGACGTACATGGTCTGATCCTTGGGGTTCATAGCCATGTCGGCGACCATTTCATTGGCGTCAAAGGTTGCCGGGAAGGAGGCGACCTTCTGCGCGTTGTCCAGCTCGTCCTGCGGAGCGGCATAGAAGCCGTCAGCGGTGGCGAAGAAGACATACTTGCCTGCGTACTCGGCAGCATAGACCTCCATGCTGGCATCAGCATAGTCGGTCATGCCCTCGGTCTTGGTCAGCGTGGTGGGATCGATCTCGACCCAGCGCGGGCCGTTGCCGCGGGAGGTGCCGGAGGTGAAGCCGAACATTCTGCCCGTGAAGTTCTCGGGCGTGCCGCCGTATTTGATCTTGTAGCTGACTTCGTTGCCCGCGTAGTCAGCGACCGTAACGGTGACATATTCGCCGGCTGCGTCGGTCAGCGGGAATACCAGACCGCATTTCTCGCCAGCCTGATCCTGAGACGGAACAGCAGCCATCTGCGTGCCATCGATCGTCAGGATCTTCTTGCCGCTTGCATTGTAGAGGCCCATGAAAGCGATGTACTGGTTGTCCTTAGCGACAACGGTCAGCGCACCGGTCATCATGTCCTTCTCAACGTCGAGCAGCTCAGGAGCCGTATTATCGACCGTGTAGGTGTTGGCGAAGTAAGCGCCATCGCCCAGCTTGTCGGAGGTGATCAGCTTTTCGATCGCACTCTTATCCAGTGCGGCGCCGTCCTCGTAATACTCGGGGATCAGAGCGACGCCTGCGGTGATCTTATCGCCTTCCTTGAGGCCAAGGGATGCGATCTTCTGGTTGGCCGTCAGGCTGGCTGCCGTGTTGCGCCATGCGGCGCCATTGGTGTAGTAGTAAGCACCGAATACCTGATTCGTGACGCCGCCCATGTAAAGGATCTCGTTCGTGGCCTCATCCTTGACGAAGTAGACCGCGGCCGCAGCGTTGCGGATCACGCTCACCGCGTACTTTGCGAGGGTGCTGTCGGAGTTAATGGCGGCACGATCGTAGGGGATCTCGTCCTCGATCACATACGGGTTGACCGTATAAATGGTCTCGTTCTTCTCGCCCGGATACTTGATCGTGTTGTAGTTGGTGTACGAGGACAGGCCCAGATAGGTGGGACGGGTGTCGCCGTACAGCTGCTCAACCAGCGTGGAGGTATCGAGCATGGAAGCATCGGACCAGTTGCCGTAGAAGCCGAGCATCGGGATGGAGTGTACGGGGAGCATTGCGCCGTCGTCGGTGTTGTTGGTGCCAACATAGACGTAGCCCTCGACATACGCGCCATTGGTGTAATACTGGTCAAGGGAAGCCTTGGTCTCAGCCGTCAGCTTGATGGTGACCTTGACGTTGACAGGCGTTCCGACCGGGACCTGCACGGCATCCGTCTTCATCTGAGAGAGGAAGAGGTATGCGTCGTAGGAGTTGACCTTGCCGTCCTTGTTGATATCGGCGACCGTCAGGTCATAGGTGGAGCCGTCGTTCGCGCCGGTGGTGTAGTCCAAGATCGCCTGGGCATCCGCCGCGTCGGTCTTGCCGTCCTTGTTGACGTCGCATTTATAGCCGGCCGTGGGAACGAAGGTCTTGCCGTCCACATCATAGGTCACGTCGGCTGCCAGAGGAGCAGTCAGGGTGTCCATGAAGACGGCGGAATTACCGGCCGCGTTGTATGCACTCTGGAAAATACCCTGCGTGAACACGTCTGCGGAGAAGGTGTACTCCTGCACGGTGCCGGAGAGGTTGTTGATGGAGAACTCGAAGGTGTATTCGCCGGTACGCGCGGGGTCGTCGCCGAATTCGGCCTTGACCTTGCCGTCAGCGGCAGTACGGCTCAGGTTGTCCTTCATCAGGATATAGCTCGCCGCGCTGACAGCGTTGCCGACATTCGCAAGGCCGGCGCCCTGATTCATAACAGAATAGGTGTATTCGCCAGCATTGTCGTCGTAGCCCTTGAGCGGCGTTGCGGTGGACATCAGCAGGCTGTTGATCAGCGCGCGGGCGTCCAGACCGGTCTTTTCGTCGAGCTTATTCTCACGGATGTACTGGCCCATCACAGCCGCCATACCGGCGACCTGCGGGGAGGCCATGGAGGTACCGGACATCGTCTCATAAGCGGTGTGGCTGGTATGAGCGCCTTCGCCGTTATGCGCGCCGTTGACGGAGTAGATGCTGCCGCCAGGAGCGGTGATCTCCGGCTTGAGCTCCAGAGAGCCCGGAACACCCCAGGAGCTGAAGGAGCTCATGGTGTAATGATCGGAGCCATAGACCACAGAGCTGATGCCCTTGTTGATGGTCATGGAGCCGGTCGCATACGACTCATCCTCAGCCTTTGTGGAGGCGTCCCAGATCGCCAGGCCGTCAGCCATCGTGATGGAGACGAACGGAGCGGTCTTGGTATAGTCGGACAGGTCCATGTTGATAACGCCGGCTGCGTTGTTGTAAACGACGGTTGCGATCGCGCCTGCGTTGACCGCGTTCTCGCCCTTCAAATAGAAGGAGATGCCGCCGCGCTGCACGAACACGACCTTGCCGGTCACATCGATGCCCTCGAAATCCTCTGCGTTACCGGCGACGCCTGCGGGCAGGATGACATAGTCATGCGTACCGGCCAGCGTTTCCAGCTTGGCGTTGGAATAATCGGTCTCGTTCCAGAACACGTTCACGTCACCAACGGTGAAGTAGCTGCCGGTGAAGCCGTCGTTGTCAACGGAAGCCACCGCCAGAGAGTTGGTGAAGGATCCGGGAGAGCCGTCCATCTGCATGGAGACATCGTCCGCATACAGGTAGCCGAGCTGTGCGTTCTCAGCCCAGTAGCCGGAGTTGCCGGCGGACATGCTGACAACGGTGCCGCAGTTGGCGAGGCTCGCCATGATCTCGGCATAGTCACCGTCGACACGGCTGAAGCCGGGGCTGCCGGAGCCGAGGGACAGGTTCACGGAGTCGCAGCCGAGCATGACAGCGTCTTCGATTGCGACCATATAGTCGGAATCATACGCGCCGCCGCCCGAACCAAAGACCTTCATGACAACGAGCTGTGCGTCCGGAGCAACGCCCTGCACCTTCACGGTGTCCAGTGCGCTTGCGAACGTGCCGTCAGCCTGCTGGATGTAGGCGTTGGCCGCCGCGATACCCTCAACGTGAGAGCCATGCTCGCCCTGCGTGTCATGCACATGGTCGATGGTGTAGTTCTTGTCGATGTAGTTGTAAGCAAACGGGATCTTGGCATTGACATAGGCCTTGTCCGCGCTGATCTTGCCGCCGGCAGCGTTCAGCTGCGACAGAACATCAGCGGTCAGGTCGGCCTTCGTCAGAATGCCCGCTTCCTTCTTGTACTCGTCAACGCTCATGCCCTTGAGACCGGCAATGTGCGCGATGGAGTACTCATAGCCAGCAGCCGAGAAGGACTGCTGCTCGTAATCGATACCCGTATCGATCACGGCGATCTTGCTGCCAGCGCCGGTGTAGCCTGCTGCCCAAGCAGTGCTGGAGCCGATCTGCGCAGAAGAGGTAGCCATGTTCGGATCATTGGTCTCGTTCTTGTCGACCACCATGGGTTCGTAGCGGTTTTCAATGAAAACCTTCTTGACGCCCTGAACCTTTGCGATCTCTTCGATTTGCTCGTAGCGGACGTTTGCCGAAATGATGTTGCCGGCAAAGGTCAGGTTCCAAACAACGTCGATGCTGTCTTTCAGAGCTGCGTCGATTTTCTGGACCATGCTGTTCTGCTTGCCCTTCAGGCTGTCACGGTAAGCGACAGCTGCGGAGCTCAGATCAGTAGACCCAAACTTTTCGACAGTGGAGGCATCTTCCAGCACGATGGAGACACGAACGATTTCGCCCTCCGCGTACTGCGTGTCCCTGCCGCCGTCAACGCTTTCTTTGTCCAGTGCGGACTCCAGAAGCTTTTCGGAAACAGGATCGTCCAGCTTTTCAAACTCCAGGCTTGCAGTCTGGCTGCTTCCTGCGGCGAACGACGGAACAACAAGTCCGACGCACATCGCAAGGACGAGGAGCATGGAAAGAAGACGGATCGGGAGATGTTTCTTCATATTCTTTCCTTCTTTCAAAAGACTTTTACCATGCGTGGGCAGGCATGGCTTGTTCCCGCCGCAGAGCATTTCTCTCCTTGCCGGGATATTACCGCCCAAACTGATAGGTTATCGTTTTTCACACCGATACCTACAGCTCTAAGCGTGAATATTTTACCAAGGAAGTAAAACCTATGTCAACTATTTGCTTCGCTAAAAAATTAACAAAAATGATGTGCGGTAGATTCACACAATTCATAGTATTTATCCAGTTTGCCAGCTTGAAATGTTGGTTTTATCCACGCACGACATGCATTTTGGTATTTGTTTTTGCATCTGCTCCATCAAAATAATATGCGGTACGCAATAATCCTATCGATTAATATACAGATATTTGCCAAAAACAGCCGTTTTTCAGCAAAATATAAACTTTTTTCTGGCGCACCAAACTTTTTTCAGGCCTCAAAATGCAAGTTTCCGTTTTGCGTCCTGCATTTCCTGCTTTCCTCACAAGCACACGCCGCCGCACGCCGTGCGGTCGAAAACCGTCGAATATGCATTCGTGAATTTGCCGAAAGGCGGATACGCGGAAATAGCGGCGGCTTCGGGACCAGAACCGTCTCCGAAGCCGCTCTTCATGATATTCCCCTGCTGGGAAGCGCATTTTTTGTGTGCGTTCCGGCGTTGCGTCTCAACCGAGCGTTTCCCGCTCAACGCGGAGAAATTCCTCTACCGCCGACGGCATTCCCGCAAGGAACGGGACCTTGCTGGCAAAATTCAGCGCGCCCTTTCCGTCGCCGCGGACAAAGCGTGCGCCGGTCTCCTGTAAAAGCGCCGCCGCGCCTGCATAATCCCACACGCTGAGCTGCGGAGAGTAATATGCCGAGCAGCGCCCCGCAGCCACATAGCAGATCGAGAGCGAGGCCGTTCCCGGCTCACGCAGATCCATCGTATGGTCGGAGATCGCCCGTGCCAGCCGGAAGGCGTCGTCGCGCAGCTCCGGGCGATAGGGCGCCGTCCCGAAGATCACGACGCTGGAGGAAAGCGGGCCGTCCTGCGGCTGAAGGCGCGTGTCGTTGAGATAGGCGCCCCTGCCCTTTTCCGCCCAGAACATTTCGCCCCGATAGGGGTTATAGACCACGCCGCCCACGATCTCGCCGTCGAGCACAACGCCGACAGAGATCGCGCTGTACTGGAAGCGGCAGATAAAATTTGTCGTGCCGTCGATGGGGTCGATGATGAAGGTCAGCCCGCGCGCTACCGGATTTTCGTCGCAGCCGGCCTCCTCTCCGATAAAGTGGCAGCCCTCAAACGTCTCTGACAGGCGTTTCATCAGGAATTTCTGCACTTCCAGATCATATTTCGTGACGTAATTGGCCGTTCCCTCTTTAGCCATGGTATTTTCCGCAATATCGCCCGCGCGCTTGATGATCTCGCTTGCCTCACGCACGATCTGCTTTACCTGTTCGATCATGTCTCTCCCTGCTTTCATATGGTGTTGAGAATGTGTCCCGGCGAGAGGCGGTACCCGCTCTTGAAGTCCTGCGGGTTGACGCCAACGATCCTGCGGAACACGGTGCTGAAATATTTTGTGTCCTGATAGCCGCACCTTGCGGCAGCCTCATAGATTTTGATGTCCGGATCCTCGGTCAGCAGGCGTACCGCCCGCTTCATCCGGAAAAGCGTCAGATATTCCTGAAACATCGGCCCGCCGCTGCTTTTGAAGAGCTTTCCGAGATAGCTGTCGCTGATCTTCAGCTCACTCGCCACATGGCGGAGCGTGATCTGCTCGTCGCAGTGCTCCTCCATCCACGCGCAGGCACGCTGCAAATAGCGTTCTGCGGTGGTGTTGCCTTCGTTGTAGACCAGCGCTGGCTGTGCTCCGGCGCGCTTCTGCTCCAGACTCCGGATGGCGCTCTCGAGCACGGTGCGCAGCTCTTCCTCGTCCAACGGCTTGAGAATATAGCCCTTGACGCCGAGAAACACCGCTTTTTTTGCATATTCAAACTGATCGTAGCCGGAGAGGATGATGAACTCGCAGCCGCAGCGTCCCTTCATCCGCTCGATCAGCTCCAGCCCGGAGCCGCCGGGCATATTGATGTCGGTGATCACGATGTCTGGCCGCAGCTCTACGATCAGCCGCTCCGCCTCTTCGGCGTTGTAGGCCTTTCCCGCCACGGTGCAGCCGTAGCGCGCCCACGGTGTGGCCATGCACAGCCCCTCGAGGATCAGCGGTTCATCCTCCACCAGAAGCACCCGGTACATCATCATCCTCCTTCCTTTTTTCTGTTTCCGGCTGCGGCAGGACCGTCAGCCATACCTTCGTGCCTTCGCCGAGCTTGCTCTCGATGCGCAGGCCGCAGCGCTCGTCTCCATAGAGCTGCGCACGCTGCTGCACGTTGCTCAAGCCGATATTGTACATTCCCTGCGACTTGAGCTGGCGTACATGCTCAAGCCGCTCCTCACTCAGGCCAACGCCGTTGTCCTCCACCAGAAAAACGAGATAGCCGTCCTCCCGGCGGGAGCTGATGCGGATCCTTCCGACGCCCGGCTTCCCTTCCAGTCCGTGGACCAGCGCGTTTTCCACCAGCGGCTGGATCAGGAGCTTGGGGATGCGCTCCTCTTCAAGCGACTCGTCCAGCTGCATCTCGACCTGAAGCCGTTCGGCGTAGCGCAGCTTCTGAATATCGATGTATGCGCGCACCATATCCATTTCCGTGCGCACGCAGACCATGTCATCGCGGTTATTGAGGATGCTGCGCAGGAGCTTTCCGAAGTTGACCGTCACCTGCACCACGACATCGTTTTTCCCAAGCCTGGCGCACCATCCGATCAGGTCAAGCACATTATAGATGAAATGCGGATTGACCTGAAGCGAGAGCGCCTGCGCTTCTGCGACGCGGAGGCTCTCCTGCTCCTGCTGAACGTGCCCCACCAGCTGTTCGATCTGCTCCGTCATAAGGTTGAAATCCGCCTCAAGCTGGCCCATTTCATCGCTGCGCTGCACCGGCACGCGCGTATCCAGCTCGCCGTTTCGGAATTTCTCCATAGACGCACGCAGCTGATGCACCGGCCGGCTGATCGTCTGCGCAACGCGCCACGCAACCAGCACGCTGACGAGCGCTGCCGTCGCCAGTCCCAGCAGCAGTGCGCCGAGCAGGCTGCTGCGGAAATTCAGGATCTGCATTTTCGGCAGCTCGACCAGAATCAGCCCCCTCAGCAGGTCGCTGCGGCAGTAAGCATACGCTCCGCCCCAGAGCGTCCCGCTGCGGCTGCCGCTCCATGCCTGTTCGGTGCTTTTTCCGTTCGGCAGTTTTCCGAGGCCCTCCGCCTCCGCTCCTGCCGAGCTGTAAATCACGGTATCATACGGGTTGAGCAGCAGCGTTTCCGACGCATAGCCCGTCGATGGCATATGATAAAGCGCCGCCAGCGTTGTGCGCGGAGCCTCCAGCAGCACATAGCCGAGCTTCTGCCCGTCAGCACCGCAGACAACCTTTGCCAGTGCGAGGCGCGTCGTATCCTCCAACACGGCGTCCTTCGCCGTCAGATGGACGGCCACGCCGTCCGTCTCATTAGCCTGCCGGAACACGCTCCAATTGAGCGAGTCCGTCTCGCCGGGGGCCAGCGAGGATGAGCCTGTACTCAGAACATCGCCGGTTTTCAGGCTGATAACGGAGATCGCCGCCTCTTCCGTAAAATCATTTTTGTAGCCGTACATCTGCCGCAGCAGCGAAAGCCCGCCGTCCTCCGGCGGCGACTGCGTGAGCCACTGTCTCGTCAACCTCCCGGCGGCAAGCTCGTCCACTGCCGTGCTGTAATCCATGAGCGCCGATTCCAGCCCGCCGCAGATCTCCGCTGCCGTTGTCTGGCCGCGCGAAGAAAGGCTGCTCAGATAGAGCGTACCATAGGAGGTATAGATCACGGCCGCAAAAACGACCAGCGCCGCAATGATCGACAGCAAAACCATCCAGAGCAGCCGCACAAAATAGCCGCTGTGCAGCATCTGTTTCCATTTCCGAAGCATTTTCTCGCCTCCCTCCGGTCTCAAGATACAAAAAACGCGCGCAAAAAGCAATCGGAAAATACGCCGCAGCCAAAACAAACGGCAGGGGGGCATCCTGCAGCCGATCGCCGCAGTCCGCCGCCGGAATTGCCGATATCAGCCGACGACGCTCTTGCCGCCGGAGATCTTGTTGAACAGGATCAGGCACAATACCGTTGTCAGCGTCAGGATGGTGGACAGCGCCGAAGCCTGTCCGTAGGCGTCGTTGTTGACGCAGTTGAAGATGGCGACCGGGATGGTAACGGTCTTGCCCGTGTACAGAAGCAGCGTCGCGCTGAGCGTATTGATGACGCTCACGAAGCTGAGCACCGCGCCGGACAGCACGCCCGGCAGCATCAGATGCACCGTCGTCTTGAAGAACGTGCGCATCGGCGGCACGCCGAGACTGATCGAGGCCTCCTCCACGCTGTTGTCGATCTGATACAAAATACCCACGCTTGAGCGCATCGTATACGGCAGCTTGCGGATAATAAAGGATATAATGATGATCCACATACTGCCGGTCAGCAGGATCGCGCCGCTGTTGAACGCGACGATCAGGCAGATGCCGAGCACCGCGCCGGGGATGACATAGGGGAACATGAGCAGCACGTCGATCAGATTCGTGAAGAAGCTCTTCCTGCGCACGATCAGATACGCGCCAAGCAGCGACAGGACAATGATGATCGCCAGCGCAATGACCGCGTAGAGGAAGGTGTTGGTGATGCTCTGCTTGGCCTTCGACCAGACAGCAATATAGCTGTCAAAGCTGAAACCGCTGACAAACAGCGGGCCGTTGGTCTTGCGGAAAGATTGGACGGTAACGGTGATCTGCGGCAGGACGGACAGGAACGAGACGAGGAACACTGCCAGCGTCGCCAGCAGCTTCTTTCCGACCGGAAGCTCCCGCACTGCCGGCGGACGGAGGCTGGTCATGTTGTAGCGCTTCTTGTCCACAACGCCCTTCTGGATAATCAGGACGACCACCGCGATCAGAATGATGACCACCGACAGCGCGCTCGCAAAGCCCGTATCGGTGCCTACCTCATTCAGGAATTCCTTATAAATGACGACCGGGAGCGTCGTGTAGCCCTCGCCGATCAGGCGCGGCGTACCGAAGTCAGCCAGCGCCGTCATAAAGACCATCAGGCTGCTGGAGAGGATTGTCGGCATGATGACCGGGAACGTGACCTTCATCACGCGCCGGATCCCTGCCACGCCGAGGTTTTCGCTGGCCTCCTCGAGCGAGGCATCAATGCTGCCCAACGCACCGGAGACATACAGATAGACCATCGGATACAATTTTAATGTAAAGACCAGCAAAATGCCCTTCAGGCCATAGATGCTGCCCAGCTCAATGCCGAGCTTCGCCAGCAGATGCGTGATGAAGCCGTTGCGCCCGAGCAGCGTGATCCATGCATATGCACCGATAAACGGAGGTGAGAGCATGGACAAAACGACCATGATGTTGATGATCCGCTTGCCGTAGAGGTTGAAGCGGGTGCCGAGATATGCCAGCGGCACGCCCAGCGCCGTGGCAAAGATCGTCACGGCGAAGCTGATGAACAGGCTGTGCCACAGAGCCTCCTGATAATACTTCTTTTGGAAGAATTTCAGGTAATTCGCAAAGGTGAATGCATTGGTCGAGGGGTCCTGAAAGCTTTGGATAAAAAGCTTCGCAAACGGATAGATAATAAAGACCAGTGAAAGAATGATGATGAGAAACGTCATACTTGTCCAGAAATTGAACCGGTCCATATGGAGCTTTTCATACAGCTTTTCTTTTTTCTTTTTCGCTTCCATGCGGCGTTCTCCTTTCCGGCTTATTGCATGATCGACTCTTCTGTCTCCGCGTCGAAAACATTGATGCGCTCCTCCACGAAGCGAAGCCCGACCTCATCGCCAACGCTGCGCACAATGCGCATCCGGTCGGTATATTCGTTGGCTTCGATGATCTGTCCGTTGGAGAGCTGTATCTCATAACAGATGAAATCGCCTAGGAAGGTCGCCAGCGTAATGGTCCCGCGGATCGCGCCGTCCGTGGGCTTGCTCTCAATGATGAAATGCTCCGGGCGGACGGAGACCTTCACCTTGTCCGCAAACGCCGGGTCAACACGGGCATTGACGTCTGCCGCATCCAGGATGCGGACCTTGCCGTTCTTTGCCGTGCCGTCGAGGAAGCAGGACGTGCCGATAAAGTTCGCCACGAACATATTGGCGGGGTTATCATAGATCTCCCGCGGGCCGCCGATCTGCATGACTTTACCGGCGCGCATGACGGCAATCCGGTCGGAGATGGACAGCGCCTCCTCCTGATCGTGGGTAACGTAGATGGTGGTGATGCCAAGCTTGCGCTGGAGCTTTTTGATGGAAGTGCGCATGGTCACGCGGAGCTTCGCGTCCAGATTGCACAGCGGCTCGTCCATCAGCAGGATATCCGGCTCGATGACAATGGCGCGCGCCAGCGCGACGCGCTGCTGCTGGCCGCCGGAGAGCTGTCCGGGCATACGGTCGGCCAGCATCTCGATCTGCATCATCTCCATGGCCTCGCGGGCCGCGCTTTCCAGCTTCTCGCCCTTGATCTTGCGCGCCTTGAGACCGTAGGCCACGTTGTCCTTTACCGACAGATGCGGGAAGATCGCGTAGTTCTGGAACACCATGCCGATGTTCCGCAGATGCGCCGGGATGCTGTTCAGTTCCCGCTCACCGAAGAAAATTTTGCCGTCGTCGATCGTGTTGAAGCCCGCGATCATGCGGAGCAGCGTAGTCTTTCCGCAGCCGGACGGGCCGAGGAGCGTGAAGAACTCGCCCTTCTGAATGTCCAAACTCACATGGTCGCAAGCCTTAAAGTCGCCGTAGACCTTGGTTGCGCCGTCGATTTTTACGCTTTGACTGCTCATGTATCTGATCCTTTCTGCGTGAGATTGGTGAGCGGCGGCTGCCGTTCACGGAAAACAGGCGCCGGGCAGGCGTCCCGAGAACCGGAAATGCCCGCCCGGCGGAAACTGACTCAAATTTTAGCCGGTGATGTAATCACGCCATTTCTCGTTGAACTCTTCGGTATGCGAAGCGGTCCAGTCAAGATCGAGCGTAACGAAATTGATCTGATCCCACGGAGTCATGGTGTCGGGATCGGTGACATCCTTGCGGACGGAGCGGCGGTTCAGATCGCCCAGCTTCTCCTGCACTTCCTTGCTGGAGAGGTAGTCGATGAACAGCTGTGCGCTCTTGGGGTTCTTGCAGTCCTTGATGATGGCGCAGCCGGACGGGCTGGAGGAGGTACCCTCTTCGGGGTAGACGATGGCGATGCTGGCGCCGGAAGCAATGTAGCGCAGCGCAGCCTCTTCATAGGTCAGGCCGACCAGATACTCGCCGTCGGCAACTCCCTTGTAGACGCCGGAGGAGGATTCGATGACCTTGCCGTCCAGATTCTCGACCAGCTTTTCCACGAAGTTGTAGCCTTCACCGTTGTCGGTGCCGTAGGCCAGAATGATGGACATGATGCATGCAAACGCGGAGGAGGAAGCCGTCGGGTCAGCCGTTGCGATCTGTCCTTTGTACTTCTCGTCGAGCAGATCTGCCCACTTGGTGGGAGCGTCCTCCGGGCTGATGAGGTCGGTGTTGTAGATCATGACCATCGGGCCCATGTCAAAGCCGGTGTAGTAGCCGTTGGGATCGACTGCGGCGTCCTTCAGATCGGCAACATTGGAGGAGGTGTAGGGCTGGAGCATATCCTGATTGGCGCGGTAGGTGTCGATGACGCCGCCCCAGATCACGTCTCCCTGCGGATTGCTGGCCTCGGCCTTGACGCGGGCAAAGAGGGAGGAAGTGCCGTCCTGAACGAGATTGACCTTGATGCCGGTCTTGCTCTCAAACTCCTCGATCAGAGGATCGGCCCATTCGGTGGAGTTGGAATAGTAAAGCGTCATTTCGCCGGTATCTGCCAGCTCGGTCTGGCCGGCTTCTGCGGGCGTTTCTGCCGGGGTATTATTCTGGGGAGTCTCTTTCGCGGCACAGGCCGCCATGGAAAGCAGCATGACAACTGCAAGCAGGAATGCGATCCGTTTTTTCATGATTTCTCTCCTTATTTCTTTTTCGGCACGGTTTGGTACCGTAGTTTTACTTTATCACGCGGTTTTTTACCTGACAAGGTGAATGAACCGCACTTTAGGGCGAAAAAACAGCATATTATACATTTTTATTTGTTGTGCATAAATGTTTCCTGTTGATATTGTACAAACCTCACAGTTGCCTGCACGGCTCCTTCCATACGCGCACTTCTCCTGGTCTCCTGCGCGGCCCTCCCCCGCCGTCTCATCGCTCTGTCTGCCGCCTCAACGGCCTCCGGCGGGCGCATCCGGAGGGACACAAGACGCCTCTTTTTCCGATAAAATGAAAAAAGAATCAAAAATCTACTTTTTTTGCGGAAAAGCATTGCTTTCTTTCCTCCATGTCGCTATGATGTATACATAATTTTCCACCATAACTGTATATCTCCGGCACACACTATCCTTGGAGGATTTCAATATGAAATTTGAACTGAATGATCTGACGCCGCTGCTCGACCTTCTGGCGCAGCCTGCCTTCTGTACGGAGGGCGGCGTCGTCTGCTATTGCAACCGCCCCGCGCGGGATCGTGGTCTGAAAACGGGCGTCAGCGCTGCGTCGCTGCTTGGAGCCGGTGCGGAGCTTCCCGCCCCCGGCGGCGCGCCGCGTCAGGTGATATTGAACCTGCCTCGGCAAGCGTCCTTCCGTCCGAGAGCGGCTATCTTTTCCTGCTCTCGCCCGCAGTCTCGGCGAGCGTTCCGCCGCAGGCGCTGCTTGCCGCCGCGCAGAGCATCCGCACGCCGCTGTCCAACCTCTTCGCCGTCGCCTCGTCGCTGTTCCCGGCGCTTGAGGAGGCCGAGGATCCCGCACTCCAGATGCAGGTCGCATCCATGAACCGGGCCTATTATCAGCTCCTGCGTCTGGCCTGCAATCTGACGGATATGCGCTGCGTGCTGGACGGCTCGCTGCATCTGCGCCGCGAAAAATCGGAGGTCACGGTCTTTTTCCGCGACCTGTTCGAACGCGCCGTTCCGCTGTGCCGCGCCGCCGGCATCACGCTCACCTATTCCTGCTCGGCACGGCCCTTTGCGGCATGGATGGACCGGCCCCGGCTGGAGCGCGCCGTCTGGAATCTGCTGTCGAATGCGATCAAATTCACGCCGAAGGGCGGAAGCATCTCCGCCGAGCTGGAATATACGCCGCAGGCCGCGCGTCTGCGCATCCGCGACAATGGCGACGGCATCGGCCCGGACCTGCTCGCCACCGCCTTTGATGCCTACACCCGTGACATTCCGCTGGGCGACCCGCGCTGGGGTGCCGGACTCGGGCTTTCGCTGGCCGGACGTGTTGCCCAGCTGCACGGCGGCTCGATCTTCCTCGAGTCCGATCCCGGCAGCGGGACCTCCGTCGTCCTGTCGATCTCCCTGAACACGCCCGCCACGACCGAGCTTCAGCTCCGCAGTCCCACGGCAGGGATCGACTACACCGGCGGCTATCCGCACGAGCTGGTGGAGCTTTCCGACGTTCTGCCGCTGCGGGAATTTGACTCTTCGCACATTAACTGATACAATATAGGAGAATTCTGAAACGGGAGGAGATGCGTGTTATGTCTTTCTGCCCATCCTGCGGAAATGCAGCTCAGGACGGCGCGAAATTCTGCCGTTTCTGCGGAAAGCCGCTTCCTGCCTACCCTGCAAGCGCCTCTGCCGGGAGATGCAGCCGCTGCTCCAGCTTTCTGACCTCCGGCGCGGCCTTCTGCATGGTCTGCGGCGCACCGGCTCCGAAGCAGCCGCCCGTGCCCAAGCCGCAGCCACAGCCGGAGCCCGCACCTCCTCAGCCGAAGCCTGTGCCGAAGCCGAAGCCCTCTCCCAAGTTCAAAAACACAAAGCAGCTCCTGTTCAATATTCTGATGGCCGCCGCAGCGCTTCTGGCACTGCTGGGCGTCGTGGTCGGCGCGCTCTATGTGACGGGCAATCTGGGCTACGTCACGGATTTCGTCCACGACCTCATCCACCCGGAAACGCCGGATGCTCCGCCCACTGTGCCGGACGGCGACCTGCCGAATGGCAGCAAGCAGGATGACGCCCTGCCGGATGGCAGCAAGCAGGATAACACCCTGCCGGATGGCAGCAAGCAGGATGACAGCAAGCAGGATAACAGCAAGCAGGATGACACCCTGCCGGATGGTAGCAAGCAGGATGACACCCTGCTGGATGGCAGCAAGCAGGATGACTCCCTGCCGGATGATGTGGCGCCCACGCCGCCCCCCATCGACACGCTCTCCGCAGAGGAATTCGAGGCAGCGATCACACACATCCGCGAGCTGTACAACGAGATCGAGTCGAACCGTCAGGCCGGTACATACGACGCCTACGACCCCGAAAACGGCGTGGTCTACTACTTCTCCGACGACGATCTGATCGCCATCACCACGCAGCCCAACGTTGAAAACAACGCCTACCGCCGCTTCTATTATTATCAGGACGGTGTGCTCTTCTTCGCCTACTACGAGGGCAGCGACAGCTACCGCTTCTACTTCTGTCAGGGCCGTCTGATCCGTCTGCGCTATACGCCGGATACCGCCGTTTCCAACACCGCCGCGAACTACGATCAGGCCACCACCTCGGCCTATCTCAAGTGGGAGGAACGCGTTCTGACGGAGGATGCCCAGCTCCGGCTGGAGCTTTCCCGCCTGTCTGCCGCCAGCGAGAGCGATTCGGAATATCTCCTGGCCGACAGCGACTCGCGCTATCTGACAGAGGACGATCTGGCAGGCTTCACGGCCGAGCAGTGCCGTCTTGCCCGCAACGAGATCTACGCCCGCCACGGCCGCCGGTTCAAGGACCCCGCGCTCCAGCGCTATTTCGATTCGCTCAGCTGGTATAACGGCACCATCGAGCCGTCTGATTTCAACGATAACGTATTCAACAGCTATGAGCGTGCCAATTGCAGTCTGATCATTGACTACGAACGGGAGCATGGATACCGCTGATGAAACACATTTGGAAACATCGCGTCTGCACCGCGCTGCTGGCGCTGACGCTCCTGCTGACCGGCTGCTCGGCGGCTGTGCCGTCCGCATCGCCGGATAGGGAAGCCGCGCAGCCCTCCGGCGAGGTCCCGGACACAGCGCCGG
>ENA-ORNQ01001426-ORNQ01001426.1-human-gut-metagenome-genome-assembly--contig:-NODE-1426-length-18721-cov-13.077949_pt1 | contig 18721 bp, 19 predicted proteins | sample MGYA00242116_ERZ509024 | MGnify/ENA primary metagenome ERZ509024 (study PRJEB26280, sample SAMEA2338697) | human gut metagenome | biome: human gut; feature: human-associated habitat; material: faeces...
GATGGCGGAAAAGACATCGCCAGACGCGCCGCCGAATTGTGCGGTGGTGCCTTAATTGCAATGGATAGGGGCGAATCAAAATGAAACGCATTTTTCTGACGGTTTTGGATGCCTGCGGTGTCGGTGAGCTGCCGGACGCGGCGGATTATGGCGACGTGGGCGCGTGTACAATCGGTCACGCGGTGGATGCCTGCCATCCGTCGCTGCCGAACATGGCGCATATGGGGCTGGGGCAGATTGCGGGCGCGCATTATCCGGCGGATGAAAACGCGGTCGGCGCGTTCGGCATGTGCCGCGAAGCCAGCAAGGGCAAGGACACGACGACGGGACACTGGGAGATTGCGGGCGTGACGCTCGCCAAGCCTTTCCCGACGTTCCCCAACGGCTTCCCGGCGGATTTTATCGCCGCGTTTGAGCAGCGCATCGGGCATAAGGTCATCGGCAACAAGCCCGCGTCTGGCACGGCGATTCTGGACGAACTGGGCGAGGAGCATCTGGCGAAGCGCACGCCGATTGTCTACACCTCCGCCGACAGCGTGTTCCAGATTGCCTGCAACGAGGCGATTTTCTCCCGCGAGGAGCTGTACGAGATGTGCCGCATTGCCCGCGAGATGCTCACGGGTGATTTGTGCGTCGGGCGCGTGATTGCCCGCCCGTTCGTGGGGGAAAAAGCAGGCGCGTTCCAGCGCACCAGCGGCCGCCGCGACTTTTCCGTGGAGCCGTTCAGCCGCACGCTGCTTGATGCGGTGAAGGATGCGGGCATGGAATCCTACGGCGTGGGCAAAATTGAGGACATCTTCGCCCTGCGCGGCTTGACCGGCTCGAACCACGCCGCTGGGAATCCCGCGTGCATCGAGGCGTGGCTGGACTACATGCGCAAGCCGTTTGACGGGCTGTGCTTCACGAACCTGGTGGATACGGACATGCTCTACGGTCATCGCCGCGATCCGCAGGGGTTTGCCGATGCGCTGGCGTATTTTGACAGTAAGCTGCCGGAGATTATCGACCTGCTGGGGGATGAGGATCTGCTGGTGATTACGGCGGATCATGGATGCGACCCGACGTTCAAGGGGACGGATCATACGCGCGAGCATATCCCGCTGCTGGTGTATCATAAGGGAATGAAGGGCTTGACGGACTTGGGGGTTCGGAAGACCTATGCGGATATTGGCGCGACGTGCGCGGAGTGGCTGGGACTGCCGGAACGGTTCGGCGCGACATCGTTTATGGATAAACTGAAGTAATGAGCAATGCGGAATAAGGCATCCCGGTACACAAACGAAAACCTTCCAATAAAAGACAAGTAACAACCGGAGGGCGATGCGAAGGAGTCCAGAGGGCGACCGCGGACTTCGTCCGTTTTCATTGCCCTCTGGAAGCATGGATATTACCAGTAAGTTAGAAAAGTCAAGCATGACTACAAGAAAATCCACATCAGCGAAAGGAATCATCACCATGACAAACACCACCCTCATGCAGCGTTTCCAAGCCGCCGCCGAAACCATCCGCCAGCGCGTCGGAGAGGCCGAAATCGGCGTTATCCTCGGTTCGGGGCTCGGCGATTACGTCGATGCCCTCCAGGACGCAAAGTACATCGACTATAAGGACATCCCCGGATTCCCCGTGTCCACCGCACCCGGTCACGCCGGACGCTGGTGGACGGGCACCCTCCACGGGCAGCGCGTGTGCATGATGCAGGGGCGCTTCCACTATTATGAGGGTTATGACTTGCAGGATGTCACCATGCCTGTGCGCGTGATGGCGCTCCTTGGCGTGAAGACGCTCGTTGTCACCAATGCGGCGGGCGGGGTCAACCTGAATTTCGCGCAGGGCTGCCTGATGATGCTGACCGACTTCATCAACATGTCCGGCCATAACCCGCTGACGGGCAAGAACCTCGCCGAATTCGGCACGCGCTTCCCCGACATGACCCACGCTTATGACGTGCAGCTGATGGAAAAATGCCGTCAGGCGGCGAAAGCCCTCGGCATCCCCCTGCAGGAGGGCGTGTATATGTGGATGAACGGCCCGACGTACGAAACGCCCGCCGAAATCCGCATGGCACGCATCCTCGGCGCGGACGCGGTCGGCATGTCCACCGTGCCGGAGACAATTGTCGCGCGGCACTGCGGCATCCGCGTGCTGGGTGTGAGCTGCATCACCAACATGGCGGCGGGCATCATCGATCAGCCGCTGGACGAGCAGGAGGTCATCGAGACGGCGGCGCGCGTCAAGGGGACGTTCCGCGCCCTGCTGGACGAAACCATCCGCCGCATCGGGGAGGAATAAGCCATGCGGCGAATTGCCCTCATCAGCGGCGGCAGCAGCGGCATCGGCGAGGCGTGTGTCCGCCTGTTCGCAAAGGATGGCTGGGCGGTTGTGTTCCTCTGCCGGACGCACCCCGAACGCGCGCAGGCGATTACCGACGAATTGCGCGGGAAGGGGCTGGACGTGGCGTTCCGCACCTGCGATATTGCGGATTCCGAGCAGGTGAATGATACCGTCGCGGCGATTTTGAAGGACTACAAGCACATCGACGCGCTGGTGAACTGCGCCGGAATCGCTTATCGCGGACTGCTGACCGACATGCCGGACGCAACATGGCATCACCTGCTGGCAACTGATTTGGACAGCGTGTTCTACTTGCAGCGCGCCGTCCTGCCGGGGATGATTTCGCGCGGACACGGCGCAATTGTCAACGTCAGCAGCATGTGGGGCGAGGTCGGCGCGAGCTGCGAGGCGGCGTACTCCGCGGCGAAAGCGGGCGTGATTGGGCTGACGAAGGCGACGGCGAAGGAAGTGGGCCCCAGCGGCATCCGCGTCAACTGCGTCACGCCGGGGGTCATCCGCACGCCCATGAATGCCGAACTGTCGGACGATGATTTGGCGGCGCTGGCGGATGAAACCCCGCTGGGGCGCATTGGCGAACCGGAAGAATGCGCCGAAGCCATCTTGTTTCTGGCATCGGAGAAAGCGTCGTTTATTACGGGGCAAGTGCTGGGTGTCAGCGGCGGTTTAATCATATGAAGAAAGGGGAGCGTCCTGCGCGGACGTTCCCCTGTTTTCAATCATTGCTCCTTTCCCCTTACCGCCAATTGCGAAGAATCCGCAGCAGCCCCTCGATGAACCCCGGCCGGGGAACATCCTGCGCGGCGACGCAGTTCAATTTCGCAATCACCTGCCCGTCCAGCAGCACATCTACCAAGCCGATGACATCCCCCTGCGCAATCGGGGCATTGACGCTCTCCGGCAGCTGTACGGACAGCGACAAGCCGCTCTGCTGCCCGTTTTTCAACAGCATCGAAAGCCCGCTCCCCAGCGCCAGCGGAACGCTCTCCGCACTGCCGCCGCGAACCTCGACATTTTGCCCCAGCAAATCGCCCTTGTTCGCAATCACCACCCGGCGATATGTCGCGAAGCCGTAATCCAGCATCTGCCGCGCTTCGTTGAACCGCGTCTGGCTCACGGGCGTCCCCAGCACGATGGCAACAAGGCGCATCCCGTTCTTCTCCGCCGTCGCCGCGAGACAGTATTTTGCCGCGTCGGTCGAACCCGTCTTGTAGCCGTCGCAGCCCTCGTAGAAGCGCACGAGCCGATTCGTGTTCGTCAGGTCGGTCACGCGCCCGCCGGGGTGGGTCAGCTTGTCAATCCAAACGGACGCATACTGGTTGTAGCGCGGATGCTTCGCAATTTCGCAGCATAATCGGCACACGTCGCGCGCGGTGGTGTACTGCCCGCTCTGCGGATAACCGGTGCAGTTGACGTAGTTCGTGTTCGTCATGCCGAGTTCGGCGGCGCGGCGGTTCATGCGGTCAACGAAATTCTCCTCGCTCCCGGCAATGTATTCGGACAGCGCGACGGCGGAGTCGTTCGCGGACGCCATGATGGTTGTGCGCAGCAGGTCTTCCAGCGGATAGACGGCGCTGGCATCTAAGAGGGCCTGCGAACCCTTCATTGCCGCCGCACGCGGACTGATTTGCACGCTGTCCGTCAGCGCGATTTCGTCCCGGTCGAGCGCCTCCAGCACCAGCAGTGCCGTCATCAGCTTCGTGATGGACGCGACTTCCCGGCGCTCGTCGGCGTTCTTCTCGAAAATCACTGTGCCGGTCGCTGTTTCCGCCAGAATCGCGGATGGGGTCGTGAGCGTCATCGGCGTGCCGGATTCCAGGGGCTGTGCCGCCTGCGCCGTCGGCAGGAAAATCATCAGCATACAGCATGTCAGCGCCCAAAGCCGTTTGCCTGTTTGCATTGCCTGTTCCTCCTCTAAAATGCGGGTTTGTCCCCATTGTATCGGCGGAGGAAGGTGATTATGCAGGGGAATTTCGCCTCTGCGGAGGCGACCAAAGGGCTTTCCGATCGCCCTTTGGAAACCTTCGGGGCACCGCAACTCTTGGGGTTTGCCTATGTTGGCTGTGACCGGAAGTCTTTCTTGAATTTCGGCACATTTTCATTTGATAAAACGCGCACCCCGCAGGTTGTCTCTGCGAAGCGCGCGCGAATCCGGATTTACTTGTTCGCCATCTGGCGCTCGGCCTGCTCAATCAGGCGCTTGACCATGTAGCCGCCGATGGATCCCGCCTGACGGGAGGGAAGGTCGCCGTTGTAGCCCTGCTTCAGGTTGATGCCCAGCTCACCGGCAATCTCATACTTCATGTCCTCCAGCGCCTGACGCGCTTCGGGCACCATGCCGCCGGGCTGGCTGGTCGAGGGATGCTGGACGGAAGCGTTGTTCAGGTTCGGCACCTGCGTCTGGTTCTGATTCTTCTGATACATGATGAGACTCCTCCTTCACATGCTTGTCGCTTACTTGTTGGAAAGCTGACGCTGCGCCTGCTCGATGAGCTTCTTGGTCATCGAACCGCCGATTGCGCCGTTTTCGCGGGCAGTCAGGTCGCCGCCGTAGCCTTTGACATCCACGCCGAGTTCGCGGGCAATCTCGAACTTCATGTCGTCCAGCGCCTGACGCGCTTCGGGAACCATTTGGCGGTTATTGTTCTTGCTGGCCATGCTTTTTCACCTCCTGTCGCTGGTTTCAAGGGTTAGGATGCGCCGGAGGAGGCGAAGCTACGCTGGAAATGGTTGCAAGCCGAGGCGGAATGCCCGCCATCGGACGAAATCAGAAGGAAACGTGTCTTTTCCGCGATAGCATTCCACACGGAAAAGGTACGCTTCGTTCGGGGCGGCTGCTCCGCCGCGTTATGCTTTGGCACGGCTCGCGGCGTTCATCGTTTCGAGAATCTTGTCCAGCTCCGCTTGCAGGGACGACATGTCGCTCACGCTGTCCAGACGATCCTGCAAGGCTTCCAGCGCGTCCATGACGGTTTTGTCCGTCGTCAGGGCGACGGTGTCGATGCCGCCAATCACGCCGTCGATGCGCTCGCGGACAATCTTGCGGAAGCGGTCGTCAATGCCTGCCTTGTACTGGTCGTCGAAGGTCAGCGCGACGGCGGCTTTGTGGCCCGCAATGATGACGTGCGCCTCCTTGACTTCGGAGAGCCGTTCGAGTTCCTCTTCCAGCTGCTCGATGACGCGCCGCGCCTTGTCCATGCTGGTCACGCCGGTGGCTTCGCGGGTCGTGGAATCATTCCTTCCGCCGTCGGGCAGAATGATGTCATCGTCCAGACCGGGCAGCACCGTGTTTTCATCCGGCGTATTTGTCGGACTGATGGACGGAACAGGCTGCGTCTGGGTCACGTCGGGTTCGCCGGCGGAACAGGACGCAAGCAGCGTCGCGCAGAGCGCCAGCATCAACAGCAAATGCGTTTTCTTCATAGCTTTTCGCCTCCTCGACGGCTATTGTGGACGGCTTTTTCGCCGCTCAAACATGTAAATTTTGCTCATGACCGCTTGCAAGTGGCGGAAAAGAAGCTATAATAGAAGAGAAGGGCAGTTCTTCGCGAAAAATTGCCCAAGGAGGTACTTATGGCTTCTTTGCTGGAAACGCTTGCCGCCTTAGCGACGGCAGGTACGATGATGATTTCCTCGTCGCTGGACGCAGCCGCGCCGCAGAACGATGTGGACGGCTTTTTGTTTTTGCAGAATCGGCAGTGGCTGGCGTCCCGCGCCTATGAACCGGAGACGGTGACGGCGGATGTGCCGGGGCAGATTCGCCAAATGCGGCAGGAGGCGGCGCTGGCGCTGGAAGAAATGTTTGATGCGTGCAAGAAGGATATTGGCATCACGCTCAAAGCCGTCAGCGGCTACCGCAGCTATGCGCGGCAGGAGACGATTTACAATAACAAGCTGGAGCGCGTGCACGGCAGCGTCGAAAAGGCGGATGAGTACGTTGCGCGTCCCGGCGCGAGCGAGCATCAAACCGGACTGGTGATGGACGTTGGACAGAAGTCGGACAAGGTGAACCTGACGGGCGGCTTCGGCGCGACAAAGGGCGGCAAGTGGGTCGCAGAGCACTGCTGGGAGTACGGGTTCATCATCCGCTACCAGAAGGGCTGGGAAGAAATTACCGGCTACGAATACGAGCCGTGGCATGTGCGCTACGTTGGCAAGGAGAACGCGCGGCGCATCCACGAGCAGGAAATGCCGCTGGAAGAGTACCTGCAAATTGTGCGCAACGAGCGGCTGCTGGGCATCGTCGAAGGGACGTATCTGGGCGAAGTGGAAGTGGAGGAATCAGGCGAATGAAGCAGTGGAAGAAGCAGCTTTCGGCGGCGCTGTGCGCGGCACTATTGCTGGGGTGCGTGTCGATGCCTGCGCTGGCGGAGGAAAACGAGGAGTACGACCTCAGTGACATTCCCGGCGTGATTATTGAAGATCCGCGCATTGACCCGCTGGAATGGAATTTCGCCCTGAGCCTGAGCGACCTCGACCCGGAGCTGGTGAAGCTGGCGAACAAGGAATGCCTGCTTTCCTCGACCTATGAGCCGTCGTCGAAAACGAAGATGAAGCTGCGGGCTGCCCCCGGCGCAGGAACGATGTACTTGCAGTCGGAATGCGCGGAAGCATTGGCGGAGCTGTTTGCCGGCGCGGAGGAGGCAGGCTACAAGCTGTACTTGAAGAGCGCCTACCGCGCCTACAAGACGCAGAAAACCATGTATAACAATCGGCTGGAACGCAACAACGGCAAGGATGATGGCTGGGTGAGCAAGCCCGGCGCGAGCGACCACCAAACGGGTTTGGGCTGCGACGTTGTGCCGGGGTCGTGGAAGGACAAGTCCATGAACTCGAACATGGCGTCCACGCCGGAATGCCAGTGGATGGCGGAACACTGCTATGAGTACGGATTCGTCATCCGCTATCCGGAGGACAAGCAGGACATCACCGAAATCAACTACGAGCCGTGGCACCTGCGCTATGTGGGCAAGGAAGTTGCGCGCTACATCTGGCGCAACGGCTTGTGCCTGGAGGAATTCCACGAGCAGCTGCAAGTCGCGATTGACGCGTACCTCGCAGCCGGGGGAGATGCGCGCCGGGTGGAGGATTTGATTCAGACATCGGCGGAATAATCCGCATTTTCCCTTGACAGAACCCGATTTCTGTCGTATGCTGGGGAACGGCAAAAGAATATGGCAGCCCACTGCCATGCAGGAAAGGAAATCACTTCGCATGAATAAGGAACAAAAGCAATTTCTTCTCACCAGCCTGTTCTCCGGCATCATGATCGGCATCGGCTGCACCGTCTATCTCTCGTGCGTGAATAAACTGGTCGGCGCGCTGCTGTTCTGCGCCGGGCTGTTCTTCATCCTCACCAACGGCGGCACGCTGTTCACGGGCATCTGCGGGCTGAAAACGCCGGTGAAGAAGCTGGCGTGGGTGTTTGTGCTCAACGGGCTGGGCACGGTGATTCCCGCCATCGTCAGCTGGTCGAATGTCGTCGACGGCGCGACGAAGTTAGGTGCGACCGCCGCGGTGCTGATGCTCGGCAAGCTCAGCATGAACCCGGTTTCGTGGCTGCTGAACGGCTTGATGTGCGGCGTGCTGATGTATCTGGCGGTTATCGGCTACAAGAAGGCGAAGGACAGCCTGCACGGGATTGCGGCGGTGCTGTTCGCGATTGTGGGCTTCATCGTCTGCGGCTTTGAGCACTCGATTGCGGACATGGGGTATCTGGCGATTGCGATTCCGAACCTGTCGTTCTGGCAGATTTTGCAGTGCATGGGCATGATTCTCGTGATTATGCTCGGCAACGTGTTCGGCGGCAAGCTGATGCGCATGGTGCTGGTGGACTGGCAGGAGAAGGACGCGTAAGGTTCTCGTATAAACACGCGGAAGTTGTATGCAGTTGTGACCAACTCAATCGCGCGAAAGGGGTCAAGGGGGGGACTTCGTCCCTTTTCGTCTGCCCCTTGCAGAGTCCAGAGGCAGCGCCTCTGGTGGGGTCTGGGGCGAAGCCCCGGAAGGAGGTCAATTATGCAGGAAAAGTACGCGCAGCTTGCGCTGGAAAATACCGTGCGGCTGCTGGGAATTGACAGCCCGTCGGGGTATACGGAGAATGCGGCGAAGTATGTGCAGGCGCAGTTCGCCCAGATGGGGTACGACGCGAAAATCACCCGCAAGGGCGGCGTGCTGATTGATTTGGGCGGCGAAGACGCGCAGGACGCGCTGCTGCTCGAAGCCCACACGGACACGCTCGGCGGCATGGTCGCGCAGATTAAGGGCAACGGCCGCCTGCGCATCACGAACGTCGGCGGCATGAACGCCAACAACGCCGAAGCGGAGAACGTGCGCGTGATCACGAAGTTCAGCGGCGCTATTGACGGCACGGTGCAGCTCTGCGACGCGTCCGTCCACGTCAACGGCAATTACAGCACCACGCCGCGCACGTTCGACACGGTGGAGGTCGTGCTGGACGAGGACGTCCGCTCGGCGGAGGATGTTCGCAAGCTCGGCATCGACGTGGGCGATTTCGTCTGCTTTGACCCGCGCAGCCGCATCACCGAAAGCGGGTACATCAAGAGCCGCTTCCTGGATGACAAGCTGTCTGTCGGCATCTTGCAGGCGTTCGCGCAGTATTTGAAGGACGAGAATCTGACACCGAAGCGCCGCGTGTACGTCCACGTCACGGTGTATGAGGAAGTTGGGCATGGCGGCTCGGCGTCTGTGCCGGACGGCGTGACGGAAGCGATTTCGGTGGACATGGGCTGCGTCGGCGAGGGCGTGCAGTGCACCGAACGGCAGGTGTCCATCTGCGCGAAGGACTCCGGCGGGCCGTACAGCTATGATGTCGTGCGGAAGCTGATTGCCGCCGCCAAACGCGAAGGGGCGGACTATGCGGTGGATGTGTATCCGCACTACGGGTCGGATGTGGAAGCGACTTTGCGGGCGGGGTATGACATTCGCCACGGGCTGATTGGCGCGGGCGTGTATGCGTCGCACGGGTATGAACGCAGCCATCGGGATGGGGCGCTGAACACGCTCAAAGTTATTGAGGGGTATCTGTTCGAGTAAACAGCATTTCCATGCTTGAATTTTGCCGGGGCAGGGGGAATCGCCTCTGCGGAGGCGACGAGGGGGCTTTCCGATCGACCCCTTCGGTTCGACACTCCCATACTTTTGGGGTTAAGTTACATTGGTTATAATCAAAAAAACTTGGCATAGGTCAGCCGAAAACAGCATAAGTAAGCAGGACGAATCAACCCGGAAAGGGGAGCGATTCGCCCTGCTTTTTTGTTGCGTTTTACTATACAAATGGCGTTTCTGGGCGATAAAAACCCGGATAAACCAGCACTGTTTTGTTGAAATCGTACAAAGATGCAAAATGACGAAAAAACACTCTTTTCTTTTGGCGAAAATCATGATATAATCAAAACAACATCCGGGAAAAAGCCGAAGGGCAGCCCGGAAATAGGATAAAAACATGAAAGAATTTGAACGGAGGAGAGTATCATGGCAGACTATATCACGACAAACATTCGCAACATCGCCCTCATAGGACATGGCAGCGAGGGCAAGACCACGCTGACCGAGGCCATGCTCTACGCTGCCGGATTAGTGGATCGTCAGGGCCGTGTGGAAGACGGCACGACCATGACGGACTTCGACCCCGAAGAAACGCGCCGGAAGTGCTCCATCAGCGCCGCAACCGCTCCCGTGGACTGGAACGGCAAGATTATCAACGTGGTGGACGTACCGGGTTATTTTGACTTCGTGGGCGAAATGATCGGCCCTCTGCGCGTGGTGGAGACGGCCGTTATCGTCGTCGATGCTGTCGGCGGACTGTCCGTCGGCGCGGAAAAGGCGTGGGATTACGCCGGTGCGCATGGTCTGGGGCGCATGTTTATTATCAACCAGATGGATCGCGATCACGCGGACTTCGACAAGATTTCGTCGCAGCTGCGCGCGAAGTACGGCAACTGCGTCGTGCCGATTCTGCTGCCGCTGGGCAAAGGCCCGACCTTCCGCGGCGTGGTGAACGTGCTGGACCGCAAGGCGTATGAAGGCGCGTACAAGAAGAGCGTCGAAGTGCCCATGCCCGAAAACATGAAGGGTCAGCTGATGGAATGCTACTCCTACCTGATTGAGCAGGCGGCAGCGGCGGACGAAGAGCTGATGGAAAAGTACTTCGAGACGGGCGAATTGACGTTTGAGGAAATCAAGGCGGGCTTCCGCAAGGGCATGAAGGACGGCTCGATTGTGCCGGTCGTCGCCGTGTCCGCCGCAACGGGCGTGGGCATCGCGCGTATGCTCGACCTGATGGCGAAGTATTTCCCGTCCCCGGCGCACAACGGTCTGTACTGGGCGGGCAAAGATCCGCGCACGGGCGAGGACATCACCCGCATCTGCAAGGACGACCAGCCCTTCTCCGCGTTCGTCTACAAGACCATCGCTGACCCGTTCGTCGGCAAGCTGTCCCTGTTCCGCATCTTCTCCGGCATGCTCAGCGGGCAGACGACGCTCTACAACCCCGGCAAGGACAAGACCGAAAAGTGCGGCGGCATCTACATTCTGCGCGGCAAGAAGCAGGTCGTCAAGGAATCGCTGCACGCGGGCGATATCGGCGCTATGGCGAAACTGCAGTACACGTCCACGGGCGACACGCTCTGTGACCCCGCGAACCCGGTTATCTATCCGCCGATTGAGTACCCGAAGCCCTGCATTTCGAAGGCTGTTTACGCCGCCAAGCAGGGCGAGGAAGACAAGGTGTTCTCCGGCCTCCAGCGCCTGATGGAGGAAGATCCGTCCGTCACGCTGAGCAAAGACCCCGAAACGATGGAGACGCTGCTCTCCGGTCAGGGTGAAATGCACCTTGATGTTATCCGCAGCAAGCTGGCGAGCAAGTTCGGCGCGAACTGCGTGCTGAAAGACCCGAAGATTCCGTACCGCGAGACGATTCGCAAGACCGTGAAGGTGCAGGGACGCCACAAGAAGCAGACCGGCGGTCACGGGCAGTTCGGCGACGTGTGGATTGAGTTCAGCCCGGTGACGGACGGCTCGACCGACATCGTGTTCGAGGACGCGGTCGTGGGCGGCGTTGTGCCGCGCAACTTCATCCCCTCCGTTGAGAAGGGGCTGCGCGAATGCATGGTGCACGGCGTGCTGGCGGGCTATCCGATGGTCAGCGTGAAGGCGAAGCTCTACGATGGCAGCTATCACCCGGTGGACTCCTCCGAAATGGCGTTCAAGACCGCCGCGCGTATCGCCTACAAGAAGGGCTGCGCCGACGCGAACCCTGTCCTGCTGGAGCCGATTATGCACGTCGAAGTGATTGTGCCGGATGACTACATGGGCGACGTGATGGGCGACATGAACAAGCGCCGCGGTCGCATCATCGGCATGGAGCAGTGCGAAGGCGGGCAGAAGATTATCGCCGAAGCCCCGCTGAGCGAGATGTTCAAGTACGCGACCGACCTGCGCTCGATGACGCAGGCATGGGGCCGCTTCACGATGACGTTCGAGCGCTACGAGGAAGTACCCGCCGACGTCGCGAAGAAGGTTATCGCCAGCGCCGACAAGGTTGTGGACGACGACGAATAAGCCAATCCCCCCAAGAGGCTCTGCCATGCGCAGGGTCTCTTTTTCGTGCCTCCAAAGCAACAATCAAAAGTGCAGTGCGAAGCAGTTCAGAGGTGATTGGCTGAAGGTCGCTCCGGCAGCGAAGCGCCAGTTCTCCGCCGCGGCGGACAGCAGCATCACCTATGTGTGCATTCAGGTGAAGGAAAATTCGCTCGGCGGTGTACTAACCGCAAAAAAACGAAAAGACTCTGCCGGGTTGGCAGAGCCTTTTTGCGTATCCTCTTATGGCAGCCGATAGACCGCCAATCCGTCGCAGATTCCGCAGTCGCGGAAGCCTTTTTTGCTTGCAATCCGCTTTGTAGCCTCCTGCGCCGGAGCGCACTCAATCACGACGCTTTTCCGCTCCTGCCGCGCCCGGTCAATCAGCCGATCGGTCAGCGCCAACGCATAGCCGCGCCCCCAATATTCCGGGAGCAGCACCCAGACGATTTCCACGCTGTCCTCATCGTACGCGTGATAAATCACATAGCCGATGAAATCCCCGTTGGCTTCAGCGGCATACACAAGCGGCGGTTCAGTCAGTCCCGCGTGATGCAGAAACGTTTCTGTTTTCTCCCGGTCGAACGGCGGCTCCAGATGCCGCATGACTTCCGGGTCAGAAAGCAGCCTGTACAGCGCGTCCGCGTCACCGGGCTGCATTTTGCGAATCGTGATATTCACCGTTTCCCTCCGCTGAACTTGAACATGCTCTGCGTTCCGGAAAAATCAGCTTAGTCAAGGAATTTCTCGTTAATCGTCACGCCGAAATCATGCGCAATCGCGCGCAGATCGTCGTCCGTGATGGTCTGGCGGATTTTGCCCTGACCCGCGGACAGCACCTTGATGTAGATTTCCGCGCTCTTCTCGATGGTGTGCGCCAGACCGAACGTGATGTCAAAGTCCGGGCCGGAGGCAAACAGCCCATGCTGCGCCCAGACAGCCGCCTGATAGTGCTTCATCAGCTCGGACGTCGCCATGGCAATCGCCGCACCGCCGGGAACCATCCACGGGCAGACGCCGACGCCTTCCGGGAACACGACCGGGCATTCCGTCGCACTCTGCCACAGGGCGCGGGAGAAATCGCGGTCGGTCAGCGGCAGAATGTAGGTCATGGCAATCACGTTGGTGGCGTGGCAGTGGTAGATGACGCGGTTCGCGCCATTCGTCGCCGCCTTGCGGACGGAGTGGTTCATGAAGTGGCTGGGGAACTCGCTCGTCGGGCGCGCGCCGCCTTCCAGCCCCCAGACGATGCGCCAGCTGTCGCCCTTGTCGTTGATTTCGACGATGCCCATGTTGTGTTCGGGGTCGAGTTCGACGTTGCGGAAGTACTTGCCCGAACCGGTGGTGATGAAGTATTCGCCCGCGAGGTTGTCCGCCTGAACGCCCATGTTCACCCATTCGCCGGGGGTTGCGCGGAAGTAGGGACGGCACTGCGCGACTTCCTCGTCCTTCATGCGGTAGGTGAGGTTGCCGCCGTTGCGCTCGTGCCAGCCTTGATTCCAGCCGTCGGTGCACATGCGGATGTAGCCTTTGATGATGTCCAAATCGAGAATGCTCATGATTGTTTATCCTCCTATCCTGATAAAGAACTGTTTCTTGGTTTTGATTTTTGCAGGGGAATCGCCTCTGCGGAGGCGACGAGGGGGCTTTCCGATCGCCCCCTCGACCCCTTCGGGGTGCACACTACTGTTTATTGGCTGCTATTGTTGCAGGAAGTTTCGCGCCTGCGGGCGCGACCAAAGGGCAATGAAAACAGACGAAGTCTGCGGTCGCCCTTTGGAAACCTTCGCATCACACGCGCTTGGAAAGCACGTCGTGCTCGTACTTCTGCACCGTCTCGAACCAGTCCATGCCGACGGGAACGTTGCACGAACGGCAGTATTCGTCCCACACGTCGCCGAAGGGCATGGTTTTCAGGGCTTCCTGACGCACCATCAGCTCGGTGAAGCGCTGCTCGTCCTGCAAGGCACGCAGGGCGTCGTTCGGGGTCAGCAGGGCGGACAGGAGAGCCTTCTGCACGTTGCGGAAGCCGACCGTCCACGCGGAAATGCGGTTGATGGAGGCGTCGAAGTAGTCCAGCGCGATGTTGACGCGCCCATTCAGCCCGCCGCAGCGCACGATTTCCTTGCAGATTTCCTTCGTCTCGTCGTCCAGCAGCACCACATGGTCGCTGTCCCAGCGAATCGGGCGGGTGACGTGCAGGGCGATTTCCGGGAAGAACGCCAGCAGCGCGGGAATCTTGTCGCTGACGACCTCGGTCGGGTGATAATGACCGTTGTCCATCAGCGGGATGCACTTGTCGCGGTTGTATGCGGCGTAGGTGAGGGCAAATTCCGCGCTGCCGACGGTGTAGGCTTCCACGCCGATGCCGAACACCTTGCTCTCGATGCAGGGCTTGACGAGATGAAAATCATACGGCTCAGAGAGAATTTCGTCGATGCTGGCGCGGTAGCGGTCGCGCGGGCCCTTGCGGTCGGCAGGGACGTCCTTGAAGCCGTCGCCCGTCCAGATATTCATCGTGCAGGGCTGACCAAGCTCCTCGGCGAGGTACTGGCTGATGCGGATGCACGCCTTGCCGTGGTCAATCCAGAAGCGGCGGGTCTCCTCGTTCGGGCTGGAGAGCGTCAGCGGGTCGCACATGGGGTGGGAGAAGTAGGTCGGATTGAAATCCGCGCCCAGCCCGCGCGCCTTGCAGAAATCCACCCACTTGCGGAAGTGCTTGGGTTCGAGCTTGTCGCGGTCAACCCACGGGTTTTCCTCGTCGAAGATGGCGTAGGAGGCGTGGAGGTTGATTTTCTTCGTGCCGGGGCAGAGGGAGAGGACAACGTCGATGTCCGCCATCAGCTCTTCGGGGGTACGGGCGCGGCCGGGGTAATTGCCGGTGGTCTGGATGCCGCCGGTCAGGGGCTTATTGGGGTCGGTGTCGAAGCCGCGGACGTCGTCGCCCTGCCAGCAATGGAGGGAAATCGGCACGGTTTTGAGGCGCGCGATGGCAGCGTCGGTATCTACGCCGATGGCAGCGTATTTTTGCTTGGCTTCTTGGTAGCTCATGGGGAATCCTCCTGTCTGTTTTGATTTTTTGGCTGGATGCCATAGTTGACTTTGCTAACTTACTGGTAACTTCCATGCTTCCAGAGGGCAATGAAAACGGACAAAGTCCGCGATCGCCCTCTGGACTCCTTCGCGCGCCTCCCGGATGTTGCTTGATTTTTATTGGAAGGTTTTTTTAGTTTGTGTACCTTTTTCCCACTAACTAAATGCCAATAAACATAACCGACCAGTAACATGTGAGTGCGCCCGAAGGGGTCAAGGGGGCGAGCGGAAAGCCCCCTTGTCGCTCCCGCAGGAGCGAAATCCCCTGCATGAAAGCATTATTCTCTGGAAAATGGCGTTTGCCGCATGAAAAATGCTAAAATCAGCGAATTTCGCGCTGGATTTTGAGATTCCCCAGCGCCGTCGCTTCAATTGGCAGGGCAACAACTTCCTTGCCTGTGTACTGCGCGGTCAGCTCATTCAGCAGCGCATTCTTCGCGCCGCCGCCGGCGATGTACAGCTTCTCCCACGTCTGACCCGTCAGGCGTTCCAGTTCGCGAATTGCTTCGCCGTAGCTGTGCGCCAGCGAGACGTACACGCTGCGGATGAGGTCTGCGTCGGTTTCCGGGGCGGGAGAGAGCGCAGCGCGAATTTCCGCCGCCATGTCTTCCGGCGCGCTGAAACGCGGGTCGTTGACGTTGAAAATCTGCTCGTAATGGCTCGTCCGTGCCAGATTCACCATTTCCGCGAAGGAAATGCCCAACTGCTTCTGGATGCACTGCACAATCCATAAGCCCATGATGTTCTTCAAATAGCGGATGTACCCCACGCCGCCCTCGTTTGTGAAGTTGCATGCCATGCTTTCGGGGGTTGTAATCGGGGCGGGAATCTTCGCACCGAGCAGCGACCATGTGCCGGAGGAGAGGAACGGGGCGTTCTCCGCCATCGGGATGCCCTCGACGGCGCTGGCGGTGTCGTGCGTCGCGCAGAGGACGACACTGGTCTGTCCGCCGACTTCGCGGGCGATATCCGCCGTCAGCTGCCCAAGCACCGTTCCCGGCTGCGTCAGGCGCGGGAAAAGGCGCTCCGGCAGGGACAAGGCACGCAGAATCTCCGGGTCGTACTCCTTCGTCGCGGCACTGACCAGCCCGGTCGAGGTCGCGTTTGTGTACTCGCGCGCCTTCACACCGCAAAGCCGGTACAGCAGGTATTCCGGCACCATCAGGAAGTCGTCCGCCTGCTGCAAACGCCCGGTTTTCGCGTCCTCGTAGAGCTGATAAATGCTGTTGAAGGGCTGGAACTGAATGCCCGTGCGGCGGTACAGCTCGGCGAAAGGCATATGCTGATGCACCTCGTCAATCACCGCCTGCGTGCGCTCGTCGCGGTAGGCGTGGCAGGGGAGAAGCGCCGCGCCGTCCTTCAGCAGGACGTAATCGACCGCCCAAGTGTCGATGGACAGGCTGTCGATGTGCGGATACTTCGCAAACGCCGCCTTCAATCCCGCCTTGACGTGCTGGAAAATGCCCTCGATGTCCCAGATGAGATGCCCGTTTTCGCGCTGCATTCCGTTCGGGAAGCGGTAGACTTCATCCGTTTGGAGCGCGCCGTCCGCCTCGATGCCGACGATGTGCCGCCCGGACGATGCGCCGATGTCAATCGCCAGAAAAATGCGCTGCATGAGATACCTCCTTGGTGTCAACGTTCTGAACTGCTTTCATTATAGCGCAGGAAGCCGAATTCTGCCATGCGCAAAGGTAGCCGATTTTTTGTGAAAAGTCTACTTTGCGAAAAATGCCGACCTCGTAGAAATCAAGCGAAATTTGGTGTATAATATGGACAAAAGAGCATGGGGAGGATGCACATGCTGACCTACACGATGGATGTCTTGCCGGAAAGTATCTGGCTGCGGACGACGCCGGGCGCGTCCGCAATGGGGCAGCCGTATGTATGCACCGAGGCGGGGCAGTATCTGGCGCAGGGGCATTTTTCGACCGTCCGCACGCACAAGGAGAGTTACCTGCTGTTTTACACCCTGCGCGGCGCGGGGCTGATTGAGCAGGGGGATGACCGGGTGCTGCTGCGCGCGGGGCAGGCGCTGCTGATGGACTGCCGCAAACCCCAGCGGTACGCGACTGCCCCCGGTCAGCACTGCTGGCACCACGATTGGGTGCATCTGGACGGCGCAGGCGTGGCAGCAATGGCGGAATGGCTTATTCCGGAGGGAAAACTGACCCCGATTACGCTAACCGACCAGAAAGTGGAAGAACAGTTCAAGACGATTTTCGCCGAGCTGGAGAGCGGCACGGTGGACAGTATGCTGCAAGTGTCGCTGGCGCTGCATCAGCTGCTGACGCTGTGCGCGCAGGGGCTGCTGAATCAGGAGCAGACGGAGAGCAATCAGCAGGTGATCCAGCAGGCGGCGCAGACCATCCGCGAGAAGTACAATCAACCGCTGTCGCTGAATGACCTGCTGCGTCAGGCGCACATGAGCCGCAGCTACTTCCTGCGCCTGTTCCGCCGCTATATGGGTACAACGCCCTACAACTACCTCATCAGCACCCGCATCACGCAGGCGAAGGCGCTGCTGGCGCTGACTGACCGCAGCGTGTCCGAAATCGGACGAGAAGTCGGGTTCGGGGATGCGAGCAATTTTTCCGCGCGATTTTCCGCCGCCGTCGGGCAAAGTCCGATGCAGTACCGGAGGAGTGCGCTGCATCAGGCGGAAAAAGAACAGGAATGATACAAACCTGTCTACAAATCAGCATATGTTATACTTGACAAAAGCGCTTCTTCGCGCTACACTGTTTCGGGTAACAATTTCCGAACTGGAGGAGTAGCATGATGGAGAAGAAGCTTGACGCAAAGGAAGCACGCGTGCAGATCTGGGAGGAGCTGCTGCGCGTCGCCAAGCCGGACAGCAAGTTCAGCTGGCAGTTTTCCGAGTTCATTTGCGACTATGAGGGCAGCGAAAAGGGCACGGCGCTGCTGACCGCGACGGATATGTACAAAAACGCCCGCGTGATTTTCATTACGCCGGACAACAACCTCGAAACCCTGCGGGAACAGGCTTTCCGCGACAAAAAGACTGTCGTGATGACCAACTACGGCATTACGCGCGGCTTCTTCCTCATTCGCCCCGGTCAGATTCCGGAGGGCAAGGAGGAAATCGCGTCGCTGCTGGATGGCGTATCCCGCTACTGGAAACATCAGACGCTGGCGCAGCTGAAAGAAGCCGTTGGGCATATCGACATGATGGTGACGGGCGCTTCCGCGATTACGCCCAGCGGCATCCGCTTCGGCAAGGGTCACGGCTATTTCGACCTTGAGTACGCGATGCTCTCGACCGTCGGGCTGTGCGATGAAAAGACCGCGATTGTCGGCGCAGGGCATGATGTGCAGGTGGTGGATGTCGATGTGACGGTGGAGGATTACGACACGGCGATTGACTACATCGTGACCCCGACGCGCCTGATTGAGACGCGGCACGAGTATCCGCGCCCATCGAAGGGGATTATCTGGAGCCGCCTTGCGCCCGGAATGCGAGAGCAGATTCCGCCGATTCAGGAGCTTTGGTGCAAGGTGCATTGCAAGTGAATATAGGAAAAACCAGCGTGGGATAGATTGCCACGCTGGTTTTTCCTGTTTTGGAGGTGTGTTGTTCTATTGAAATAGGTGATTTTTGCGGCAGGGGGATGCGCCTGCGGGCGCACCAAAGGGCTTTCCGATCGCCCTTTGGAAA
>ENA-ORNQ01001441-ORNQ01001441.1-human-gut-metagenome-genome-assembly--contig:-NODE-1441-length-18595-cov-3.135275_pt1 | contig 18595 bp, 21 predicted proteins | sample MGYA00242116_ERZ509024 | MGnify/ENA primary metagenome ERZ509024 (study PRJEB26280, sample SAMEA2338697) | human gut metagenome | biome: human gut; feature: human-associated habitat; material: faeces...
CGGGCGCCGTCTGCAGCGCTCCTGCAGAATTGCTTGCGGCAGTTTGTCCTGCTATTTGAGCGTTTCCTCTATTACTTCTATTTTTAGTATATCCTGTCTGTTCCAAAATGTCAAGATTTTGGGCCTTATCCGGCGCATTTATTTCTATTCCGGCATGCCCATTTACAATAGCATCCAGTATTCTCTCCTTTGTCCGTACGGTTTCCTTTTTATTCTCCACCTCTGTATGAATCGAATCATATACCGTTTTTACTGCCTGATTATTGGTTAATTGTTGTCGCTCCTTTGCGCTCAAATTTCTGCCTTGGATATCCCTTACGATATTTCTTGCCGCCGAGCTTGCCTGCGGCGTTTCTACGCCGCTGTTTTCAAGCATTGATTGTATTTCTTTTGCTGAAACATCCGATGCTTTTACAAAATCTGTTTGATTCTGCTGCCTTATAACCGTATAAAGCGAACCTAACGCCAACGCACTGTTATTTTGATTGCTAGAAAGTCGTTCGGCCATTTTATACGCTTCTGTATTTTTGCTGTAATTTTGCATAGCAAAATCAACAAGTACTTTCCCTTTTTCAAGTTTATTTATTGCTTTACCAATATTATAATTCTTTTTGCTTTCATAGCCTGTTATTATGGAGGATGACATACCGCCTGACATAAATCCAGCGATTCCGGCCCAGGAAATATCCACCGCTTTATCCAGCAGCGCTTTCTTATATGCTTCTTCATAGGAAAGCCCCTCTTCCTGGTAGGCTTTCACCGCAAGCGATAAATCCGACTGACTGCCCATGATGATGCTGTCTGTAATCGTATTGGCGATTTCTGTGGCTACTTCCTCCGACCCCTCAATTCCTGCCTGTTTCAATACTTCCAATACTATTTTTAAAAAGGAATCGGGGTTCTTGGGCTTGATAAGATTCTCCAACGATACTTTTTCAAATACAGTCTCTGCAATACCGGCGCTCAATCCGCCCCAAAAAATTTGGCCGTTGGATGCCCCCTTTTCATACAATTCCGCTGATTTATCCGCCGCAGCGCCTGTTCCCATTGCAATAGTATATAAGTTTCCCATTGTGAGGCCGCCTACAATAGAATCTGCCGTAGACATTAAAGCATTATATACCTGAGCCATAACATTTTGGCCGAGAAATTCCCAACCGGTATTTTGTTCTATTTGCTCGCTTGTAGCTCCCCTCACATCGTTTGCAAAATTCCGGAGACCCTGCCACGAAGAATCGGGATTTATTTCCTGCCCTGATATCTGACGAACAGAATTATCAAGAAAAGCCACAGTACCCCCAATAATCTTAGCAGGTACAGAAGCAATATTCAAAATGGTACTCGCAGCAACTCCTTCTAATCCTTCCTTGGATATGGCACCTTCTATAGCTTCTTGAGAGGAAACTCTCTGTCTCTGTTCAAGAACCCCTTGCAGCTTTTCAAGAAATGTTTCCGCAGAATCTTTTCCTTCTTTCGCGTAATAGTAGTTATATATCCCAATTTCATCATTGGTCATAAACCTATATATATCAAGAAGTCCTCCACCTCCTCCGCTTGCCATTTTCTGCGCAGAATATTTTCCTCTGTAACCGTCTATATCATTGATATAATCATATGTATTATCGCCAAAAATCCCTTTTATTTTGCTTTTTCCTGCCTGTGATAACGCTGCATAATCATCGTTTTTCTTAATGGCAGATATCGCATCATATATCTCATCAATCTGTCCCTGCCCTCTATCATAACGGTTATTCTCCGCAATTAATGCATCCCTCTGTGCTTTCAATTCTTCCAGTTCGCTATCCCATTTACTAAAAATCTCTTGATCGGGAATATTCCCACGGGACGGCGCCGGCACATCTTCATTAGTAAATGTATTTCCGGTAAGTTGCATCAATTCATTTTCCTTTTGAGCTATTTGTGCTTCCAAGCCTGCGATAGTCTTTTTGTTCTGTCTGTATTGTTCTTTTCTCCACTCAATTGGCGCTTTATCATAGCCATTATTATAAAAGTTCTCCAACCATTGAATTTTTTTATCTATATCCTGCGCTTCTTTATCATACCCCTTAACCGTATAAAACCCTTTTTGCTGTTTCAACTCCGAAAGGCTGTTTTGTATTTCTTCGTAACTGCTGTTTTCATATTCCCTATAATACCCGCCGATTCTTTTAGCATTTTCATATTCATCTGCATTTTTATATTCAGAATAGAAAGAAGCTTGTTTTTGTAAAAGATCTGATAGCTCTCTATAATCTGTGATTTGTTTCTCAATTTGTTCCAGTTGTTCTTGTTGATCCTGTCCTGTATAATAATCCGCAAGATAATTTTTATAATTCTCCATGCGTTTCATCATGTTGGGTAATGAATCTATCGTTTTTTGAATCGTTTGTGCATCCTGCCAGCTATTGAAAACAGATTGTAGTTCCGTTAGCAAGTTTCTATTATCTCTTTCTAAAGTATAAATCTGAGCGCTGTTTAACAATCTTTTTCCATGCACGGTCTTTTTTATATCTTCATACGAAGCTCCTTGCGCTACCTGGGTACTTTTTTGCTCTCTATCCGCTTGAACCTGTTTCTTAATTTCCTCATAACTCAATGCCGCCATATAAATTCTCCTTAGATCCCATAGTATTCAAGCAGCGAAACTACCTCAGCTGCAGTTAATTTCCCCTGGTTATACCAACTTTGAATTGTTCCCTCTATATATTCTGCATAAGTATTATAATTTCTCAAGCTGCCATTTGTGGATGCTCGTTTTCTTTTAAGAAATTCATTTTGCGTCAAAACAGACGATTTGAAGAGTCTTGATGTTGTATATCCTACTTTCTCTAATACGGCGGCATCAGATGCATCATAGCCATACGTTTGCTTATAATTCTCCACAAATGCTGTTTTTGTTGCAAAAGGAATTTTCGAATCTGAAAGCGTTTCTATCAGTTTCTGTCTTGCTGTAATCTTCGCTGCTGTATTATCATTATTTACCTGTATTTGTTTTACCTGCGCCTCATATGCCGCTTTCTGCCGTGCGGTTTCATTTTCAACCTCATTCTTATAAACATCTACAGCCTGGCTGCGCGCATTCTGTGCATAATTTGACCGAATTCCCTCTGCCGCAGCCAGTTTACCCGCATCAAGCTCCAACATCTTAGCGGTCATCGCCTGCGCCAAGGCATCCACCGCTTTTTGCCGGGCAAGATTGATTTTTGTATTATTGTTGGCGTAAGAAAGCTGTGCTGCCGTCTGCTGGGTACGATTCAAACCTGAATCAATTAATCCTAAATTCGCCATATTCTCCGCAATCTGCCTCTCATGAATCAGCTTTTGTACTGCGTTTTCATCAAGCTGATTCTGATAAGCGCTCTTTGCCTCCTGTATCTGCGTATTATAGGAATCGGTTACCGTTTGTTTCTGCGCATCATACATTTGATCCGAAGCCGCTATATCCGCTTCCTTCTGGACTTTCGTTGTTTCTTCAATTTCCTTTAAAATCTCATCATAACTTCTTACACTCATTTGGCGCCTCCTAAAACTGTATATTGAAGCGATATCGCATCGATCGCCATCGCACCCTCGCTCTCAAAACGAATGCCGAACCGCGTATTGACTCTTGAATACGGTCTGAATTGTCGATTATGCAAATATTCCGGGGAATATTCCGCTGCCTCGCTTTCATTTAATGTTATCGTGCTTTCATCGTCCGTTTTTGATTCCGTAATAAATTTGACGGTGATCGGTGTGCCCCCGTTATTTCCGAATGTTACATTTACTATAGGAACATTTTTAAAAAACGCCGGCTGATGAAAATCAAATAATTTCGTCTGTGCCAAGGAATGAATCGTTTTTTGATACAGCACCACCTGCCACAGAGAAGAGTCATATTCTTCGGTCGATTCCGGATATTCGCCTGTATATTCAAGCGTATTCACCTCATCCACCGTTCCAAAGCCATCGATATAGAACATATTCACCATTGCACGCTGCAGCCCTACATATGTCCCAAGATACGCATATTCCAGCATATAAACAATACTGCCAATGGAAATAACAGACATCGGCTCAACCGGAAGCTCCCAGTAATACCAAGGTATCAGCATATTGGCATCCTCACTTTTGGAATATGACGAAACATAATGATACCCATAGGTATTATAATCCATCCCGTACACATGGCTGCCTACAAACAGCAAATAGCGCCCTTCCCAGTCTGCTGAATGTGCTTTTTGAAGATTTTCCGCCGTTTCCGCCCGTAGTTTTCGCTCAATCATCTGTGATATTTCAAAAACATTTCTTTCGCTGTACTGATTCTGCGAAGTCAGCGTATACACCCTGCCGCTGCTGTCAGCCCATACAAGCCGATTCCGGCAAAGCTGCACGCTTCCGGGACAATCGCAGCCAATACCCGCATGGATCTGTACCATCGGAAAATACGCCAGCTGTGCAGACAGATCGACGGCACTTTGATGGATTAATTCCTCCGCCGTCACACTGCCTGACTGATACTGCGTAGAATAGATCTCCCGTTCTTTGAAAATAATAAGGCTCTCACCCTGCCGGCCGAACGCTGTTACCGCCTGTGCCTTATCTCCCACATAGGTATAATTATTTTCAGAAAAATATAGCGGATTATTCAAATCGCTCCACACTACAAGCGCCTTTTCTTTTTCCTCCGTATTACCGCCTAAGAACAGTCTGCTGCCGCCGTTGATTCCCAACGATGTATTCCCGTACCATACGGCTTGCGTCATGTTCGTCACTTTAGCCCAGTTGGTATCGGAATTGGGGCACGGTGCGGTAATCATCATATTATTGTATATGTAATCTTCTTCCGCGACTCCTGCAGGATCCTTAGAGGAAGCACTGTTACTAAAATATAACAAATTGCCCTCTACATGCATATAAAGTCCATCACCCGGACTGGTATATTCTACTGAATTGCCGCTTGCTATCTCCACTATATGCGTATATTTAGTTCCGGTTTTATCTGTAATCTCTGCGGTTACTGTCTTGCTGCCTGTCCAAAACTCCATATTATTAATACTATATAACAAAGAGTACCGCATTTTTGTATAGGTTTTTCCATCGGGTTCTGAATATCTTTCCGCGTCCTCGCTGATATCATAAGTAGAATATATCATACGGTAATATCTTCCAAGCAGATTATACCCTTCCGCCATCGTACCGCCGCGCAGCATAAGTTCGCCCTGGGATTCATATGTACTGCTTCGATTCGGGCGGCAATTTGCAAGAATAACCGGGATATACAGGTCCGCATCGGTTAACTTTACTATATCGCTGTAAACGCCCTCGCTTAGGCGTTCAATTTTATATATTTCATTTCCATAGTGCCATTCCGGCTGCGGATATGACGTTTCGTATCGAACATAGCAGTAGATATCCCCGTTATGCTGTACCGCAAGACATTTCAAATCATAATTGTAGCCAATTTCAATCACACCAAGGGGAATAACCGATAACGCAGTATTATCAATATACCGAAGAGAAACCTTTTGTACAATGCTATACGACGATTCCGCCTGGATCTTATCCTGGCTTATCACCGTAACCTCCAGAACATGCATAACGTTATTGATTACTGCACTGTTAGCAGGATTCATCAATACCGTAATATTTCCTACACTGGTAGAAACAAATTCCTCCATCTTATCCCTATCCGCATTGGATTTTACAGCAGGTCTTGTTTTCAGTAACCCGTCCTTATACCACATATTTATGCTGTCAGTCAGCTGATTATCCTGAATCAGCGAAATGCCGTCCCTCAGATTCATCCCCCCGGAAAGCTCGGGAATATTCAGCATATATGTTGCTTTTCTTTCTAATACCGGTATCATTTATCCTCCTTATACCCCGGGCATCACATCCCGGATTCCCTCCTGTTTAGCCAATCGTTTCCGTTTTAGATTATACATATTTGAAAAATATTGCTGATTCTGCGTATCTCCCATCGCCTGCGCTATAAACGCCGCTACTCCGTAGGGCATAACGTCTGTAAGCGCTATTTCCGGCAAATCGATATCCTCTGATAAACCTCCGAGTTCTATAAAGCCTTCCGTATTATTTATATAAAACAAATCAGAATATATAAAATTCAGCGCATTTTTTGCCGCCGTCTGAAAACGGGCATCGCTTGTGTTCCCATTCATATCGTTATAACCTAACAGGAGTATTGCTTTTGCCGTAATATCACCGCCCGTCATCCTATCGCCCCCGTTTCACTCATCATCTGCTGAAGCAATTGCTGCTGCTGTGCCGGCGGCATCTGCTGAAATACCGCGTATTGCTCGGGATACTGCTGCGCAAACTGTGCGATCAGCTCCTGCCGGTTTAGCTGTACCTGCTGCTCTTGCTGTTTCATTTCATCAATAAGTCCCGTGATATCGGGAATCGTATTTTTCGGGATCCGTTCAAGATACTGCTGCGGCGTAATAATACCCATCTGCAGCAAGTTTCCCAAAGAAGATACCACGACCGCTTCGCCCCAAAGTGTGGAAGCACCTACATCTACCCGGGCATTGACAACAAGCTTCTTATATCGCTCTGCGTCAAACGGCATATATCGCGTTCCGTTCTTATCCCGTATCTTCAACGGCCGTCTGCCATACATATTCAGCCAAAAATCCGCCCATATGCGGGCCACATCCTCAATCGTACTGTAAAATCGGTTTGGGTACCCCGGCATCGGCTGCAGCGCCGCTTCCCGCATAGCAATAATCGCAGAAGCATTATCGGGCCGAACATTTCCCAACGCGGCGTCGTTTGCACCGCTGTCACTGAGCGTATTGCTGGCAATATCCGCCACAATATTTTGAAACTGCGCCGAAAACTGCGGCGGTTGAACATACGCGATTGCCCGCTGTACGTCATAATCCTGCCCTGCACTGATACGCAGTACTTGTCCCGGATCATTTGTTACCGTATCATGTACTAAATCTGTATTAACTACCGTCTTGGGCATACCCGTCATCATAGCTGCCCACACTGCCGCGCTAAGTGCCCTGTTAATCGCTATTTGGTTAGGGATAAGATAGGTGATCTCACTATCACCATAACCGCAGGAAAACCGTCTTTCCCAAACAAACTTGGCTATTGGATAAAGATGTATGCCTAAATCCCATTCCTCGCGCACTACCGCATTTTCCGTGACGCGAATAGCCTTTACGCGATGCGTATGTTCTGCCGCATCATATTCTCTCCACAATTTTGTAAGCACCGTCACACGGGTACTGTCTGTCGGCTCCTGCTGCCCCCAATCCCCTGCATTGATATCATATGTATCGTTGGAATCCGCGCTGATGCCTTCACTCTTCTGCCGATTCTCCTGCGCTTCTCTCTTTACTTCTTCCAAAGGTTTACGCTGTGAAATCATAATATACGGCTGCGATTGAATATCATCATTGTTTGGATCTCCTAAATTCACATTTGCCACATTCAGTACTTCACAGTTGATATCTCCGCAAATCGGCTGTGTTTGCCCGCTATCTGCAAACAATCCTGTTTCTACTGTGGAATCCCAATAAGTATATAGAAAGGCCGTACCGCTGATATATGCGCTTTTAGCCATTTGTTCCGTTTTATCATTTAATTTTACCCGTTCAGCCGTGATACTCTGATACTCTGACAAGGCCGCCATAACCACCGATATTTCAGCAGGTGCCGGTGCGGCATTCGGTATATCCCCCTGATACAGAATGTCTTCGACTCGCCTTTTTTCGGCACTCATATCCGCTGTATCGGGAACGCCGTCTGCCGAATAATTCACCGCAACGGGTGCGGCGCAAATGGCTGATATCTTATACTCGCCAATGCGTTTAATAATATTTCTGCGCACCAAAGGGCGGGTATTCCCGGCCTGTACACCGTGCCATTGGTCGCCAACATAAAACCGCTCATTCATGCGTGATTGTTCATAAATTCCTCTGTCACCAATCGAACTTTTATAATCGTGCGCTGCACGGTATTCTTCAAATATCTCGTTTGGTTTCTTTTTGATCTCCATTTTTTGCTCCCTTCTTTGCCTTTGCCGGCTTGGGCTGCTCATTTTCTTCTATTTGTGTGAATCCAAGGGATTTCAACCACTGAATTTTATATCTGTTCTCTGTTATAATGACTTCATTTCCGTATTCACTGACCAATTTCATAAAAACCTCCGCAAAAACAAGAACAGGGGTACATGCGCACCCCCGTTCTCCTTCAAAAATCAATTGGATGATGCTGCCGATAATGCTGCATAGATGTGATCAAGTCCACTCTTTTTTACAAAGATATCATAATATAATCTATACTGGAACAGATATGCATCCGCATCCTGATTCTGATCCGGTGTAAAAATACGAAGCTTCTCCGTCTTTTTCACAAGGCTTGCACCGTTCTTAGGCATCACCAGCATATGAATCGTCTGCGCATTCGAGGCCGCACTAAACCCTCCTGCCGTTGCCGTTGCTCCCGCATTAAAGGTATAGGCAGTTTTCATCCTGTCAGCTGCCACAGGAATCAATGCCACGTCATTGAGCTTCTTCACTTTAAGATTGATATCTCCCTGCTTAAAATCTGATACAATGATCTGCTTAGAAATTTCAGAGGCAGTCATCAGCGCCGCATAAGCGGAAGGGTCAAGAAATGCGACAAGTTCCTCTGTAAAACCCGTTTGTGCCTGTATATTGTTAATCAGCGTAATCAACTGTGTCAGCACGGTGGACGCGGCATAGGTCACCGTATGCGATTTTGTTGTTGCTACCCCTGCCAGCTTAGAAAGATTATATGCGTCCATTTCAGGTACTACTTCCGTACGTACATACTCCTGTAAAACCTGCCCTGCAAGATTCGCAATTCCGCTTTCATCCATATCCATTCGGTCAATCTGAAGCTCACGGCCGCGGTCCTTTGATAGTGTATAACTCGTATTCGTGATTGCCGTTTTTCCCTGCGGAAAACCACTGTCACGGTCATAGTCGCCCAAACCTACAAAGTCAATATCCGGGATCAATACCGTGTGCGCGCCTACAAATTGCGCCTTCATGATATTATCGGCAAAAAATCCTGTAACGGCTTTCTGCACGATCATTTTGTCAAGTTCTGCTGCATACTTCGATGCATATGCGATTGAATTCAGTGCCATATTTTTTCTCCTTTAAAATAAATTTATGATCTCAGACCTTTTACAAACGCCGCTATCAGCGGGTCATAATGGTCATCTGCCGCGCCCATCTTCCCGGCAGATGCCTTGGTTGCCGCAGCCTCGGTCTGTTTTGCTGCCGCCGCTTTGATTGCTTCACGATGCCGATACAGCAGATAAGCCGCTGTCAGATCCTTTCCGTCAGCCGCCGCCTGCTTTACTTCCGCAGGCAGTTCTGCAAAGCTTTTTATTTCAGAAAATTCTCTCTGCAGCTCCACAAATTCCATAGCAAGTCTCTGTTCAAGAGTTTGTCTTGCCTGTTTCTCCGCCGCCTCCTCAGCATTTTTACGGTCATTTTCCGTTTTTTCATATTTCGCCTTATTCTGTGAACGGTAACGCTCCATCATAAGCTCAATGACTTCGGTATCATCACCGTATTTGTCTTCCAGGTCATGACGGAACATCCTTTCACCGGCATTAATGTATTCTTTAACTAATTCCGGCGCTGTTCTGCCGTTTATAGCGGCAAGATAGGATAAATCCTGCAGCATCGGGGCAATGCTGTCATATTTCAGTCCTTTCTGTGCATATGCCACTGCCTCCTCGCGTGTCAGGTCACGATCCTGATGGTTGAATCGTACTCTGAATCCCTGTTCCGTTTGTACCTGTGCTCCTGTTTCTGCAGGCTTTTTCTCAGCTTGTGGTGTGGCCTCGGTATCAGCCCCGTCAACAGGAGCTACCTCCTGCTCCGTCTGCGCAACAGCTTCCATCGCTTCGGTATTCTCCATTAAAATCTCCTTTCGCCCCTATGGTAGGGGGCTGTATATTTCCTAAACCTTACTGGTTAATAGGCTCCTGTTCCTCCCCGGTATACTCCCAAAAATTCTTAAGCTCTCTCGCAGCCTGTTCCGCTTGCCGTTTTTGTTCTCTGGTAAGCGCAGCAGGCTTTATCTTTTTTCGCTTGCCTCCGCCATAAAAAAGGCCGATGCCGGCGCTTATAGCACAGCTCATCAGCCACAAAACAAGTAAAATCACGATTTCTAAAACGATCAAAACCATTCTCCTTTCATATCCTCCGGTGTCATTCCATATTTTATGTTATAGTACTCTTCTGATGTTGGACTGCTCCGTATTCCCGGATCCTGCGGAATAAAAAAGCGCACATCATAAAAAGCATAGCGCATGGCGTCCATCAAGTGATTGTTCGCATCCTCCGGCTCGTTCATGCCGTTCTCATTTTTGTCCTTTTTATAGCTATAGGATGATAATTCAGCTATGGTATTTTTGCAACGCGGATGAACAAATATTTTATACTCCCGCAGTGCCATAATGCCGTTCATAACGCTGTCTTTTCCCTTTACGGAGGGTTGTATACGCTGAATACCCAATCGCCTTAAATCGTCGTTGGATTTCGGCTCCGCGGCATCAGCGCGAATACGTTCCTTGGCATAGCCCTTGCGCGTGATCATATCCGCAATATCACTGTTCAGCATTTTTATCTGATAATGCTCGTCAAAAACATATAATTCCTTGGCCACAGGGTTTGATTTATATGCGATAAACGCCGTAGGATCATTGATATATCCGTAGTCAAGACCGAAAAACGATCGATACTGCCACGACTCGTCAACAAACTTTCCCTGCGCGTCTTCATAGATGCCCAGCTTATTTTTATCAAAATCAAAAATCTCCCAGTTTTCATAGATCAGCCCTTCGGCAACACCCCAATTTCCCACCCCCACAACTTCATATTTGCGCGGATTTTCACGTTTCATCCGCGCAAATACCGCTTTATCCGTTTCATCCAAAAACTCATTGCACTGATAGGTGGTAGTAAACGTCTGCGTCATACCGTCTGCATTGTCAAAAAAACGCTTCTTTAACCAATGCTCTTTACTCCATGGGTTAAAAGTAAGCGTTGTTTGCTTAAAAAGATTTTCTGAAACATCGCCCCGGGGAACGGACATATCCAGCTTATCAAAATCCGCTTCGGATTTGATCTCATAAGCTTCTTCGATCCACACCCAGCAAAGATACCCTTTCGCCACCGTAGTAGACGCCAGCTTCAGCACATCATCAAAGCCGCGGAACAAAATCTTCTGTCCGGTAGGCTTATAGGTCATTTCCATCGGCGATACAGTATTTTGCCAAAGAGGAAGTACTCCAAGCTTTTCCTGCGCCCATTTCAGCTGGGCAAAGGTCGAATCCCGATGCGTGTTGTATACAGCTCTTACCACAAGCAAATTACTTTGCGGATATTTCATCAATCGGTAAATATAGTTTAAGGCGGTCGTCGTGCTCTTTTTAGAACCCTTTCCGCCTTTAAGCACTCGATAACGCTGTTTACACCGCCAAAATTCACCGTAACCTTTCCCTATGATATCAGGCAAATACACGTTAATCTTCAATCTCATCCTCTCCGGCTATAAATATCACGCCGCCGGTTACATGAACATTTGTATGATCAAGAAAGCCGCCTGCTGCTTTTGCACGCAATTCCGACGCTTTCAGCCGATGCTGAAGCGCTGCATTCTCATCGTTCATGATCTCCGTCCAGAATTGGTTGATATCATTCATAGCAGCTATATGATCCCTGTCAAGTACATCCTCACGGTCTTTAATATACTGTGCAAGTTTTTTTACATTTTGAGAACCGATATTCTCAAACGAATGCCGGCTTTTTGCATGATACCCTGCAAGCTCCGCCGCTTCTCTCGCCGTTTTGCCCTGCTTATAATAATCAATCCATTTGCGCTGTTTGTCCGATAGCCTACCCTCTGCATACTTTGGCATTTCCACCACTTCTTTCTGATTTTGCTCGTAATACAAAAAGGACCGCTTGTTCTGCAGTCCTTCACGATATCATTATAGCATAACCCTTTGGGGCATTGGGGGCAACTTTAATGTTTTGATAAATATTTACGCATTTTTCTCGCCGCTGTTTTTCGATACATATACAATTTATCTCCGATCTCTTCCCAATTTTTTAATTCTATGAATCGCATCACCATAATACTGCGCACTTCCGGATCCTGTACCGCCTCAATATATCCGTAAATCTTTGCACTTTCCTGAATCCGTCTCTCCCTCGTCGTTTTCAGCCGTTCCTGAAGCATTGCCCTCTTAACCGCTATTCCCGCGGTCTTATCCCCTATATCTGTTCCACGCGGCATTCCGTCAAGGATTACGCTTCCCAGTCCCGCATCCTCCGGCAGCTCGTCCAGCAATTCAGTAAGCGATTCTATTTCTTTTTGTATGTAATATAAATTATTCAATTCCTTCTCCGTCATCATTTTTACCTCTCTCCCGATCAGCTTCGTTTACATACGAATACTGGTATCGCTGCACACATTTCTTTTTTCCTTTTCCATACCCTGCTGCATCAGCGCTTGCTTTGCTCTGCCAACACATTTTCCCTTCGGACAAATATCCCCCGGAAACATACAAGCAAATCGATTTCTATCCCGAAATCGCCAAACGCAATACTCTGCCATACAATAATATTTCATATTTCTTTCTCCTCCATACATTTCACCCGTTTATATCTTTCAATATCAACGAGATTACCTGATGATAATATTGACCTTTTTCATATGTCTCCTGCAAATCCTCGTCTATTCCGCTATTTCATACCCGCTCTCCTTTACACCTCCAGCTTGTCCAGATCAGTATAAATACCTTCACCATACCCCTCCCCCTGTTCAGAACACTTTTTAGAAAAATATTTTTCTTTCGCTCTGCGTTCATTTTCATTCCTTCGCCACCAATTCAATATCGTTACGTAATGATTTTTTTTTACATTTCCTTCTGCAAGCCATCCATCTAACTGCGCAATATAATCCTCACAGCTGCTTTTTCCCATTCGCTCTACCAGCTTTGCATACTCTTCTTCTGACAGCATCACTTTTTTAAACTCTCCGTAATCTCTTTTACATTCCTTATAGGCCGTTTTTTCTTTCTCTCTTTCTTTTGGATTACCGTTAGGTAATCCTTCCTTTTCATCCTCATCCTCAGGTTGTTCGGTTTGTTTCATTTCCTCTAAAACAACCTCTACTTGTTTTTGCTTGTTTTTCTTTGCATTCTGGTTTCCCATAGGTGCGCCGCCTTTGGCACCTGCTGCCGACCGTCTTTTGCACTCATTTGTATACTTTTCCTCATCCGCATCCATCTGCAGCCTGATAAAACGAAAGGCTACTTTCAGAGGTTTCGACATCTCTGGTACTTCTCCCTTTTGGCTGTATTCAAGCATTGCCCTAAATAATTGCCCAATTTCTTCGTCACTGAAATCTTTAAAGCATTCTCTGTATGAATGGTATACGACAAAGCTTTTCTTTTCAGGCATTTTCAATCTCCTCCTTATATAATCGCCTTGCAAAAATATTCCTATGTTTTAACCGCTTTCATCTATTCTTTCATTTCCCAACCAGCTAAGGCCTATCTATCTCCTTTCTGTCCAGCAGATTTGCTTTCTGCGCTTTTTCCGATATGCTTCATATTCTCTCTAAGATTCCCGATTCAAAAATATAATCAAGTTCATTTTCCTGAAACTGCCGAAAAAATCCGGTTACTTTTTCCTGTATCTCCTTTTCGCATGCCATACATAAACACTCCGTCAGCTCGCTTTCCATACAGATATCCCCGCACCGACTGCACCGCTGTAACTCGTCAAATTCCGAACTTTCACAATACGGACAGCATTCCTCATACTTCGCTATGCTTTCTGTATAATACTCATAACGCCCATGCGGTACGTCAAACACCCCTTCACATTTACTGCACTGATACACGGAATCTCTCTCCTTCTTAACTTATTGACAGTATTTTTATTGTTACCGGATATCCTGAATCCTTTTCTGTACAGATTGCCGCAGCGCCTATATACCGCACAGCAAATATCCCCAGTACAGGAACTACCGTTGTAATATACCATATGTGCCATGATGCATCTACAGCTTCGCCCTTAGATTCAAAACCGATAATTTAATATATGCCGCTTACGGCACCTTGTTCTTTTTTTATCAATTCTCCCAATTTAGCATAGTGCTCTTTGCAATATTCCATATATAACCAATACGTTCTGAAAAATCACATATATCTGCTGTTCAAAAACAATTTTTAGCAAGACGTTGATTTTTAATCACTTATTATTCAAAAAAAATTTCCTTGATTTCTTTCGATGAAAGATGTAAAATATCGACTAATGCTCCGATTTCACTGCCTTTAAACTCTTTTTTATTTTGTATTTTTCGATGCAAACTATCCGTACTGATCTCTAATTGTTCTGCTATATCTTTCAACTCTAACCCGTTCCGCTCCATCGCATCTTTTAACAATATAGTATTTGTCATTTTTTACATTCCCTTCTTGTTGATAATTTATCACATACAGATATTACCACATTCGTGATTTTTTGTCAACATCTTTTTAAAAGAAAAAATGATGTTGACCAAAATTCAACATCATTGTATTATATATATTGAGGTGGAAAATTTAAAATGAAGCTTTATGAAAATATTCGTCTTAGACGAGAAGAATTAAAAATGTCTCAACAAGAACTTGCCGATAAATTAGGTTATACCTCCCGCTCGACTATAACCAAAATAGAATCCGGAGAAAACGATTTAACGCAATCGAAAATAGAAGCATTTGCCAAAGCATTAAAGATTTCTCCTATAGAATTGATGGGATACCATACCGAAGAATCCTCAAAAAATACAAAAACGAGTTTCTCAGACTTTCCGCTCTCTGCGCATGAAAAAAAAGTAATAACGGCTTACCGCCAAAAACCTGAAATGCAAAGCGCCGTCGATACATTGTTAAATGTAGCCGAAGAAAATACACGTTCAAAAACTGCCGAAAAATTGCACAAAGTGAAAATTGCCGCACGAAATGGTAACTTTGAAGAAAAATATATGTCCGAAAAAGAAATAGAGGAAATCATAAATTTGCCCGATGTTCCTCCGGAAGATCTTCTATAAAAGGTCTAAACTGTTCATATACTTGTCGTTCCAACGGCGATGTAAGAAATCTGTTGCGCTGATACAGTACATTCATCCGTTCCATTCTATACTCAGCGGATTGCCTGCTGATCCCGCACAAATCAGAAATTTCAGAAGCAGTATGGATATTTTTCCCCCACAGAACACATGCCGGAGCCAACAGTCTGCTTGCAAAAATATTTGCTGCCTGCTCTATAGGCACATCCGTTGAAGAGGGTTCCCGATTGAAAAGAGCACATTTGCCTACATGTCCTAACAAAATATGTCCCAGCTCATGTGCTACAGTAAACCGTTGCCGCTGAACGCTGCATTTTTTGTCAACCAATATAACAGGAACTCCGTTAAGGATCATGCTTTTTCCGTCATTATCAACTGTTGATTCATAATATTTAACAGCTATCCCCATATGGCGGCATAAATCTATAATATTGACCGGAAGCTTGATAATTTTTTCTTTTATTAAAATATTCCAACTTAAGTTGCGGGAATTTTTATAAGCACCATACATCATTTTTAACCACCTCAACATAATTATGCAATATTTTCCATAATTTGTCTACTATTATTTGTGATAAAATCAAAGTTTTTGTATAATATTACCGAAAAATATTTTGAAAAAGTATAAAATCAAAAAATACAAAGGCACCCCATGGTCTTACAAACACCATGGGGCGTCATTTGAAAATTGAAAATAGTTTCAGTCTATGCTTATTTGCCACAGGAAATCAACTGCTCCATATGCGCAGCGCATTCTGCAAGAAAACGTTCCCACTCCGATGCATCAATAAAGGGATTTTTTCCCCCTTTGTCCATCAATGCTGCTTTTTCCTCGGTACGGTTATTTCACACATGATTTCCCAGTGTAATATCAACAGGATATCGGCGCAGCTTTTCCAGTCCTTGAAGGAACTCTTCCCGGCACCGATAGGAAAGCCCATAACGGTTCAAAAAAGCTTTCTCCATGGAATTTGTGCCTACGCCGCCATGCATTCCGCAGGCAAGTTTTTTGCCGTTTTCTTCAGCGGCAAAGAAGAAACTGAATGTTCCAGGCGTATGTCCCGGCGTGCTTATGCACTGAATAACCGTATGTCCAAGAGAAATGGTATCTCCGTCATAAAGCAATATATCCGGCTCAAAACTTTCATAATACTGCGCACCTAACTCTCTTGCCCAGGTAAGATCAAGAGTACCGTTTGCATACTCTCTGTCGGCTGCGCCCAAAACCGTTTTTGCCCCTGTTAATTCTTTTAATGCACGTGTACCGCCCAGATGATCATAGTGACCGTGAGAATGTACAATATATCGGATATCCTGGATAGAAAAGCCCAGTGCTGCGATATTCGCAACTACCAAATACAGTGTCTGCGGATAGCCGCTATCAAGCAAAATCAATCCTTTGCCGGTATCAGTCAAATGGGATGATACAGGATATATTCCTACAAAATAGTAATTTGAAAGAGATTTATATACCCTTCCCACGGGTTTGTTATCCTTTTCCTCTCCTGTACAGACATTAAAAAGCAAACGCTGTCTCGTGAAAACAGCCTGAAATCATGCTGTCCGGTACAAACGATGAATTACTCCATCCGAAATACTTCAGTGAGCATCGGCTGTGCGCCGGTAACCGGATCCATCTCCATAATCATAACATCCTTCATATATTCATTCCACTTATCCACCAATGGGCTTTCCGCCTGAGTTTTGGCTGCAAAGTCAACTCCCTTGGCGCACTCATAGTATCCAAACAATTCATTTCCTACGTTCCATATGCTGTAATTGCAAATCCCTGCTTGCTTTAACAGCTCTACCAACTCCGGCCATATCGCCTGATGCCTGCGTACGTATTCTTCCAAACATCCCTCTTTTACTACTGCTTTCCATGCGTATCTTTCCATAAAAGAACCCCTCCGTTTTTTTATTTTGCCAATTGATAAATTTTTAAAATATCCTCTTTCTTCAGAGGTATATAAGACAAGATTATTTTTCTGCCGTTATCGGTGGTCATATCTGCAATTTTACAAAAATCTTTTTCGTCTATGCCCAATTCGGCCATCGTTACCGGCATACCAATTTTTCTAAAAAACGTTTTCATCTGCCTGATCCCCTGTACGGCGGCAACCTCATCCTGCTGTTCGCACACACCGAATACCTCGCGCGCCAAAGCCGCAAAACGGGGTATATCATAAGAATATATATATTGCGCCCAAGCAGGAAAAAGCACCGAAAGCCCCGCACCATGTGCCACATCATATAAGCCGCTGAAATCGTGTTCCAGCTTATGTACCGGAAACAGCGTATTTTTTCCGCAGCCGGTAAGGCCGTTATGCGAAAGACTGGAGGCCCACATCAAAGCAGCCCTTGCCTCATAGTTCTGAGGTTCTTCTGCAGCAATTTCGCCAAAAATTTTTACCTGCTTTAAAAGCGATAAAGCTATAGCATCGGTGGGCTGAACGGCAGCATCCTGCGTAAAAAAGCGCTCCAGCGTATGCATCATAATATCCACTGTTCCGCATCCGGTTTGAAAACGCGGCACGGTATAGGTCAACTCAGGATTTAAAAAAGCAACATCCGGCCGCAGCAGATCATGATTCAGCGATCTTTTATAAACGCCATTTGTAATCACGTGGGAATTACTCATTTCGCTTCCGGCCGCAGCTATCGTGAGAACACAGCCTAATGGAAAATGCTTCTGAGGCATACTATTGCCGGAGATCATCTCCCAAGGATCCTTTTCATTTGCCAGCCCCATACCGATACTCTTGGCACTGTCAATCACACTTCCGCCGCCCACGGCAAGAATAAAATCAATATTTTCCTTTTTGCAAAGCGTGATTCCTTCCCGTACCAGTTCAATACGCGGATTAGGCAGCACGCCGCCGAGACGAACAGAAGAAATTTTAACTTCCCGCAGCTGTGCTTCTATTTGCTCAATCAAACCGCAAGAAAGCGCCGAGTGACCGCCAAAATGCAGTAAAACACGGGACGCTCTCCGTTCCTGCAGTGCCGTGCCAAGATAGCTCAACGCATTTTTTCCAAAGAACACCCTGGTAGGCGTATAAAACATAAAATCATGCATTTTTACTTTCCTCATATGCCTGGCGTACAGCATTGGCCAATTGATCTGAACAGCTGGTTTTCTTCCAGCCGCAAGTGATTCCATCAAGCTTTTTTTCGATTTCCTCCACGGTCATTCCGTCCACTAAAGTAGAAATCGCCTTCAAATTCCCGTTGCAGCCGCCCGTAAACTGCACATTTTTTACAACATTTCCTTCTATATCAAAAGAAATTTTTGTAGAACAGGTGCCTTTTGTCTGATAGTCATATCTCATAAAACTTCTCCCCCTTTTCTGCCGTTCAAAGCAGCACAATACCATTTTGGCTGCATATTTTCATGGTTTCTTCATCCCAGAGTGATACCTGCACTTGCCCGATATGCGCCTTTTGAAGCAATAACATACACAGCCGG
>ENA-ORNQ01001447-ORNQ01001447.1-human-gut-metagenome-genome-assembly--contig:-NODE-1447-length-18561-cov-2.507943_pt1 | contig 18561 bp, 16 predicted proteins | sample MGYA00242116_ERZ509024 | MGnify/ENA primary metagenome ERZ509024 (study PRJEB26280, sample SAMEA2338697) | human gut metagenome | biome: human gut; feature: human-associated habitat; material: faeces...
AAATTCCATAGTCTTCGCTTCCAACTGATTCATCACCCCGTCTACACGTGATATGAGATAGTTATAGGCAAAGAGTGCGATAATTCCGACGATGAGACCGGCTACGGTCGTTACCAGTGCTTCATAGATACCTCCCGACAACGTGGAGATATCGGCATTGTTTCCGGCCGATGCCATGTTATAGAAAGCCCTCACCATACCAGTGACGGTCCCGAGGAATCCCAACATGGGTGCTCCCGCGGCGGTTGTCGCTAACCACGGAAATCCTTTTTCGAGTTTGGCGATTTCGATGTTTCCCACGTTTTCGATGGCTACTAAAACATCGTTCATGGGACGACCCAAGCGAGAGATACCTTTGGCGATAAGTCGGGAATAGGGCGTATTGGTTTTTTTGCAGAGTTTCAATGCACTATCTATATCGCCTTCGTGGATATAGTCTTTGATACGGTTCATGAAATTCTGGTCTTCTTTACCGGCGCGACGGATAACCAGTAAACGCTGGATAAAGATATAACCTGCCTTTCGAAGAAAATGTAGATGGATAACAAGGAGAGCAACAAAAGGGGAATCATGATGATTCCTCCCTTGCAGGCGAGTTCCCAAAGGTTCAAATCACCTGCGGTTTCGACCGTAGGTGTCAGAACAGGGGGAGTCACAAGCGTGTCGGTAGTCTGCAAAAGCAATGTCAATAAATTCATGGCGTTCGGTTTAATGGATTATTTCAGGCATTCTTTATATTGTTTGATGGTTTCCCGCAGACCTAAATACAGAGCATCGCAGATGAGGCAATGCCCGATGGATACTTCGCTTAGGAAAGGGATTCTTTCATGCAGGAACCGGAGGTTTTCAAGGCTTAAATCGTGCCCGGCGTTTACGCCCAATCCTAAGCCGCGTGCATGCTCGGCTGCTTCGACGAATGGTTTTATCGCATCTTCTTTGTCTTGTGGATAGCGAACGGCGTAGGGCTCGGTATATAATTCGATACGGTCGGCTCCGGTTTTTGCGGCGTATTCGACTATCTCTAAATCCGGTTCTACGAAAATGGAGGTTCGTATATTCGCTGATTTACAAAGGTCGACCACTTTGGAAAGAAAATCGAAGTTGTTTTTGGTGTCCCAACCTGCATTTGATGTAATGACATCGTGTGCATCGGGAACGAGCGTCACTTGCGTGGGTTTCACTTTGAGAACCATGTCGAGAAATTTTTCGGAGGGATAACCTTCGATGTTGAATTCGGTGCTTACAGCAGGTCTTAATTCATACACATCGGCATAACGTATGTGGCGTTCGTCGGGACGGGGGTGAACCGTGATACCTTCTGCTCCGAATGATTCACAGTCCAAAGTGACTTTTAACACGTTTGGAATATTACCGCCTCTTGCGTTTCGCAAGGTGGCTATTTTGTTGACATTTACACTTAATTTTGTCATTTCTCTTTATTAACCTTATCTCGCTTTGGTGTTGAAACCTTCGGTATTGTCGGTAATAATTTTAACTCAAACAATCCGACGGGTTTGTCCACCGAAAAAATACCTATATTTGTATAGTGTAGGACTCATTTCGGCAAAGCCAAGTCGGAAATATGATTTCCGTTTGCCTTTGCACTCACCTTTCACTATATTTGTAAACACGAATATAGGATTCGGTTCGGCATAGCCAAATCGGAAATATAATTCCCTCTTGTCTCTGCACTCACCTTTCACTATATTTGCATAAAATGCGAAAAGAAGGTGCAGTCCGGCGTAAAAAGCAAACGGATTTGTTTTATCCTGCACACACCTTTCATTATTTTTGTATAATCTTTACCGCAAAAATAATACGAATTACAGAAATATGAGCAAAAAATGAAAGCAAAAGATATGATATTGCCCGAAATACCTCTTTTAACCCCGGGAATGTCGGTCAAACAAGGGTTGGCGACGATGCAGATGTCTGGATTGTCGAGTTTGCCGATTGTGGACGAGGGCTCGTATGTCGGAGTCGTTCATGAGAAAGAGCTGCTTCGGGACGATGTAGCCGGAAAGATCGGGCGTGAAAACTGGCGTACTCCGTCTGTTCGGGAAGAGAGTCATTTGTTCGATGTCGTCAATCAACTTGCTCAATACTCCGACGATATACTTCCGGTGGTAACGACCGATCGCCATTATGTGGGCGCTATATCCATTCATTCGGCTTTGGTTGCGGTCGCTCATTTGTGCCAAACCTCCTCTTCGGGAGCGATTATTGAATTGGAGATTCCGCGAGAAGATTATTCGGCTACCGAGTTGACTCGATTGGTGGAGGATAACGATTGTCGAGTGATGAATTTGATGATTCGTCCCGATGAGAAAACGGGTATATGGAAGGCTTGTTTGCGAATAGACAGGGAAGATGCCGCCCTTGTGCTTCGTTCGTTGGAGCGGTTCGATTATCGGGTAGTGAGTTGTTACCAGTTGCATGGAGTCATGGACGAGCGGATAGAACAAAGGATAAAAGAATTGATGTATTATCTTGAAATGTGAAGTAGAAATATATGAGGATCTTATTATTCGGGCATACTTATCAACCATCTCGATCGGAACAAATTCGGCATGTGTTGCAGACATTGTCCCGTACCGAGGCGGAGCTTGTAGCGCACGGGGATTTTTATGATTTTTTATCGAAAGAATTTCCCGATGTTTGTCATAGAATCGGGGAGATCGATTGTCGAGGCGATTATACTGCCGATATGGCATTGAGTATCGGCGGGGACGGTACTTTTCTGCGGGCTGCCGAAAAAATAGGCGACAGGGGTATTCCTGTTTTGGGTGTGAATATCGGTCGTCTGGGCTTTTTAGCCGATGTCCCTGCCGAAGAAGTAGAACCGGTATTGAACGAAATTTTAGAGGGAAAGTATAAAATAGAGGAGCGATCGTTGCTTCAAGTCGAGTTTAACGGTTTGTCGGAGAATTTTTGGCCTTATGCTCTTAATGAGGTCGCTGTCTTGAAGCAGGATACTTCATCGATGATTTCCATTCATACGACTGTGGGAGATAGTTATTTGAATACCTATCAGGCCGATGGTTTAATCGTGGCGACACCTACCGGCTCGACCGCTTATTCGATGAGTGTAGGAGGCCCTATTATTATGCCTCGGGCTGCCAATTGGGTTATTTCGCCTGTGGCGCCGCACAGTTTGACGGTTCGACCGTTGGTCGTGAATGACGATATGAATATTACGTTGTGTGTGGATAGCCGCAATCATAGTTATTTGTTGAGTCTCGACGGTCGTTCGGTTATGTTGGATACAGATTCGCAAGTCGTGTTGCGAAAGGCTCCGTTTTCCATAAAAGTAGTGAAACGATTGGGGCATAGTTTTTCGGCAACGCTTCGCGCGAAATTGATGTGGGGGGTCGATAAACGGGAGTGACCCGATTTTTCTATAAAGCAAGAACGCCACAAACTGCGGTTTCCCGGCAGTTTTGTGGCGTTCTCTTTCTAATTATGGAGCTTTATAGATTTAATAATGGATATTCGGGAATATAAATGAAAGTAGAGACGAATAGCCCGACCAGAGAAAGTATCCAAAGAACCAGTAGGAAAATGTTGAGTGCCGACGATTGGGCCTTCCAATGGAATATAGATCCTAACACGGCTCGAAGTATGGCATACAAAGGGATACCGAAAGTAAAAAATAGAGAGAGTGTGAATACCACCAGTTCCCAATGTCCGTTAAGAACGTGCATCTCTCCGGGAAAAATCGAGAAGAAGGGGGTCGTTATGGTTGCTGTCCCTAAGAAAAAGAAACCTAGAATACTGATGATGCAGGTAACTAAGGCTCCGATAATGGATATGGCGATAAACCCGCCGATACAAATAAATATGAATTTGAAAAGTCCACGGAATATACTCCCTATGCTTCGCCAAATCGAATTGGCGACACCTCCGTTTCGGGAGACATTTTCTTTTTCTTCTTCTACGGCTCTTTTGATATTGTCGACAGTGGGTGTTTCACCTCGCATTTCGAGTTTTTGAGAGGTCGTGCGGGCTTCGGGAATACATATCCAAAGTAACAGATATATCCATACCGATGAAGCCCATAAGGGTAACAGCAATACCATGATGACGCGAATGGCTACCGTGTCTATACCGAAATAGTAGCCCATACCGGATGCTACACCTCCTAATATGCGATTGTCGGGGTCGCGGTACAGCCGTTTGGTCGATTTATGAGATTCGTTGTTCGAAGTATCGGTCGTTTGCCCAGAGTTATCACCATCTGCATTATTGTCGGGAGCCGTCCCCGAATCGAGTGGGTTTTCTATTTCGTCCGGTTGGCCCATTATGGCGATGACTTCGTTGACCTCTTGTAGGGTGATTACTTGCATGCCGAACCCTAACCTTTCCTTGAAAAGTTCGGAAATGCGGCTTTCGATGTCGTTCATGATTTCTTGCCCGCCTTCTTCTTTTTTGAAATGGTCGTGTAGTGCTTCTAAATAAGATTCGAGGACGGTATAGGCATCGTCGTCGATATTGAAAATCGTTTTGTCGAGATTGACGGTTACGGTCTTTTTCATATAAAAGTGTATTTAGTTTATTGTTCTTTGATGTGGTCGATGACTTGATTCAATTCTTTCCAAGCGCTGTCGAGTTCGTTTAGAAAAACAGTTCCTTCGGGAGTAAGTTCATAATACTTCCTCGGGGGGCCTTGCGTGGATTCTTCCCAAACGTAAGTAAGTAATCCGGAGTTTTTAAGGCGGGAAAGAAGTGGGTATAGCGTTCCCTCCACTACAATGAGTTTCGCCTCTTTGAGCGATTGGATAATATCAGAAACATAGGCTCTTCTTTTTTGAAGGATCAACAGGGTACAATATTCCAGTATCCCTTTTCTCATCTGAGATTTAACGTTGTCTGTATTCATGTTTAGTACCTTTTACAACACAAATATAGGTATAATTTGGTAGTTTGTATAGCATAGTACTAAATAAATATGATTTTTTAACTAATGGGGTGTTATTTCGGTTTTGTTGTGGAGCGAAACTATTTTTGGGGAACCGGTGGTAAATAGATTTTACCGACAATTCTTTTCGTGGGGGAGAGCGTTTTTGGATTCAATGGAGAATTCGGGGATAGACATGAATTTTAGCGATGAATTGCTTGACGGTAGCTATATTTTAGGCTCTTCGGAGAAGGATTGAGAAGATAATAAATTATGTTTTTGAGAGTTTAACCCCCTCGCCCTGCGGGCACTCCCCCTATCTCATCTACGATGAGCAGAGGGAGAGTGTTGATACCTTGATGCGTTTCCTCTGCTGTGGATATTTAGAAGCTGTTTTAAATTTATTCCGAGACAGGGGCTCAATATGGCCGGAAAACATACCTGCCTGCAATGATAATATTATTTCTCAATAAATTTAAAACAGCTTCTTATTTAACCCCTCTGTCACTTCGTGCCACCTCCCCTATATTTTGCGTTACAAAACACAGTGGAGGAGTGAGTGCTTTGCAATGCCACAGGGTATAGGTGGGGTGGTTAAAGGAATATTCTCTTTTTTGGTATAAGGATAGATTTTACACTTCTCCCCTATCGCATATGCGTGCGCAGGGCAGGAGGATAATAGTATTCTGTCGTTAACACCTTTTTGTGTTTTTCTTGATTTAGCTCTTCCGCTTTTCGAGCACTCCCGCTATATCTCTGCGTAACACAGTGGGAGAGATTGGTATGAATTTCGCTTTCTTCCCTGCTTCGATTTTTGTCGTTGCAAAACACCTCGTAAGGCTGCGGGACGCAGAAGGGAAGAGGACTTATAATGCTGCTTCAAATATTCTTTTTCATATCTGTCTGTGAATACAAGAGAGAAGTTAAAGGAGAATCGCCTCCGATTTTCTTTTAAGCCGATATCCCGACTAATTATCGATCGAGCCATTTTTGTCCGATTTTGTTCAAGTGCTCCAATTCCATTATCTTCGCAAATGGAAAAGGAGAAAGTAGATGTTTGTTTATCGAGACGAGGAATTCGGGGAGATTTATATTCGTTCGGATAGTCGGGCGTGCCGTTTGATATTTAGAGTAAAGGATAATGGTTTGCAGATTACTTGCCCGGAAGGATATGCTGTAAACCGGGTGAAATCGGCAGTGGACGATAACCGTGAAAAACTGAGGGCGTTGGTGTCTCGGAGCGCGACGATACGGAAGAATCGAGTTTTGTCTACGGGCGATAGTATTCCTTGTTATGGAGGAGATATATGTTTATTGCCGGGTGTGTCGAATAAGTTTTTATTTCGGTATGAGGGTGATTGTTTACAGGTGTTTTGTCCTCCGGGAATCGATTTGAATGAGACGAATGTACGGAAAACGTTGTCGTGGGGAGTGGGTCGTTTCGTTTACAGAAGAGCGCAAGAGGTTTTACCTCGGAGGCTGAATCAAATCTCGTCGAGATTGGGGTTGCCTGTGGTTTCGGTGACGATAGGTCGCGGGCGGCGAAAGTTGGGGCATTGTACCCGTCGGGGAGAGATACAGTTGTCGTTTTATTTGATGTACCTACCCGAAGAGTTGATCGATTATGTTATTTGCCATGAGCTCGCTCATCTAAAATATATGGATCACAGTCCATTGTTTCATGCTTTGTGTAATCGTTATTGTGGGGGCAGAGAACTTTTGTTGCGGAGACAATTGCGTTCTTTTGTATTTTTATTATATTAAATAAGAATATATTTGTTGAAAAATATTTAAATTTTAGGTGCGAATTATCCTATTTTGGTTCATAGGGAATCTGTGGAGTTGCGTATTATATAATATTGTGCTATCTTTGTGGCGGTTGGAATGGAAGAGGGGGCAATGATGTCCCCTCGTTTTTTTCTTAGCATAGAGTCGTTATGATAGATAAAAAAGAAATAGAGGCATTTGTTGAAGAAGGGTTGACCGGAAGCGACTGTTTCGTAGTCGATGTACAAGTAAAACCCGATAATGTGATTGTCGTGGAAATAGACAACGAGGAGGGTGTGGATATAGATCGCTGCGTGGCGTTACATCGTTTTTTGGAATCGAAGCTCGACCGAGATGCCGAAGATTATGAATTGGAGGTTGGGTCGGCAGGGATTACCTCTCCGTTCAAAGTCCTCGGGCAGTACAAGAAAAATATAGGCAAGGAAGTGGAATTGTTGACCAAAAACGGCATGAAACTTTCGGGGATATTGAAAAGTGCCGATTCGGAGAAATTTGTCGTGACGATAACCAAGAAAGTAAAGAGCGAAACCAGTAAACGAAAAGTGGAGGTCGAGGAAGACCTCGCTTTTGGATATGATGAAGTAAAATATACAAAATATCTAATCAGATTTAAATAATATGGCAAAAAAAGAGGAACCCGTTAGCATGGTCGATACCTTTGCAGAGTTCAAAGAGTTGAAGAACATCGAAATAACTACGATGATTAGTGTGCTGGAAGAATCTTTCCGCAACGTATTGGCAAAGATGTTCGGGACCGATGAAAACTTCGATATAATCGTGAATCCGACGAAGGGGGATTTCGAAATATGGCGTAACCGTGAGATTGTGGAAGACGGAGCGGTGACCGACAGTAATTTGCAGGTTTCTTTGTCGGAGGCTCGGAAAACCGACCCCGATTTCGAGGTCGGCGAGGAGATGACCGACGAGGTGCATTTCGAGAAATTCGGTCGTCGAGCTATCTTGAACTTGCGCCAAACGCTGGCTTCGAAGATTCTCGATTTGCAAAAAGATGCCATTTACAATAGATATAAAGATAAAATAGGCGAGTTGGTAAGTGCCGAAGTTTACCAGATTTGGAAAAAGGAGATGTTGTTGATCGATGACGACGGTAATGAGTTGTTGCTGCCGAAAGCCGAACAGATACCTTCGGATTTTTACCGGAAAGGCGAGACCGTGCGGGCTGTCGTGTTGGAAGTCGATAACAAGAACAACAATCCTAAAATTTTGGTATCCCGTACGTCCAATGAATTTCTTCGTCGTCTTTTCGAGCTCGAAGTGCCCGAAATTCACGACGGCTTGATTTTGATAAGGGCGATTGCCCGTATTCCGGGAGAGCGTGCTAAAATTGCCGTTGAATCGTATGACGATCGTATTGATCCGGTAGGAGCTTGCGTGGGTGTGAAAGGTTCGCGTATACATGGTATTGTCCGGGAATTGCGCAATGAAAATATCGATGTCATTAATTACACGGCCAATCCATCTCTGTTTATACAACGCGCTTTGAGTCCGGCCAAGATTTCTTCGATCCGGTTGAATGAAGAGGAGAAGAAAGCAGAGGTGTTTCTTAAACCCGAAGAGGTCTCGTTGGCTATCGGTAAAGGTGGCTTGAATATTAAGCTGGCTTGCATGCTTACGGGTTACAATATCGATGTTTACAGAGATATAGACGAGGAAGAAGAGGAGGATATTTATCTCGACGAATTCAGCGACGAAATCGACGACTGGGTGATCGAGGCCTTGAAAGGTATCGGATGCGCTACTGCGAAGAGTGTGCTTGCGTTGCCTCGTGAAACATTGATCGAGAAAGCCGACCTCGAAGAGAACACCGTGGACGAAGTTCTCGCTATTTTGAAAGCGGAGTTTGAAGAGTAATCCGTTTTCGGGACCGATACAATGCGGTCTTTGTGCCTTTGTCGGAGGCATCTTTAATTCTTCCATTATTTATAAACTAAAACTGAGTATGTCGATAAGGTTAAATAAAGTAGCAAGAGACTTGAATGTAGGAATTCAGACGGCGGTCGAATTTCTTCAAAAGAAAGGTTTTACGGTTGAAGCTAACCCTAACACCAAGATAACCGACGAACAGTATGCACTGCTTGTCAAGGAGTTCAGTAAGGACAAAAATTTGAAACTCGAATCGGAGAGCATTAGTCTTGAACGTCATAAGGAAAAGAGCAAGGCTACATCGGCTACCGAATCGGAGGAGGGGAATTCTTCATCGGCAATAAAGGAAGAACCGAAGGAGCTGAAAACAATTATTCCCGAGACACAACGCCCGAAAGTGGTCGGTCAAATAGATCTCGACGCTTTGAATCGTCCGAAGTCGTCCGAACATAAAAAGGAAAGTCCGGTAGAGAAAAAAGAGCCGGTTAAATCGGAGGAGAACAAGGCCGAAGTGAAAACGAAAGAGGAAAAACCAGAATCGGCGGTGTCGGCCCGTGAAGAAGTGAAGCCTGCCGAAGAAGAGAATAAGCCGGTCGCCGAACCTAAACAAGAGGTTGTCTCTCAATCGCAACCAGAACCTCAAATAGTTGAACCGAAAGTAAAAGAGGAGACTGTCGAGCAAGAGGTTAAAGAAGAAAAGGAAGTCGAGGAATCCCATGAAGACGAGGTGTTCACCATTAATCGTCCAGCGTTTACCTCGAATATCAATGTCGTCGGTAAAATAGATCTCGATGCGTTGAATCAACAGACTCGTCCGAAGAAAAAGACGAAAGAGGAAAAACGTAAAGAACGGGAGAGTAAAGAGAAACAGAGACAAGAATCACACAAGGCTGCCGGTGGCGACGATGCTAATCAGCAAGGTGGTGAACGTAGGAAGCGTCAACGAATCAGTAAAGAAAAGGTAGATATATCGAAAAGCATTTCATCGATGGGTGGACAACCCTCCCGTGGAGGAAATGGTAAAAATAACGGAGGAAATAGACCGAATAAACAAAAACAACGTCCTATAAAGGCCGAGGTGAGCGAAGAAGATGTACAAAAGCAGATAAAAGAGACATTGGCTCGCCTTACCAATAATACAAAAGGACAGAAGAAATCGGCCAAATGGCGTAAGGAAAAACGCGAGGCTTTCTCGAATCGCGAACGTGAGCTCGCCGAAATGGAGGAAGCTGAAAGTAAAGTGTTGAAGCTGACGGAGTTTGTTACGGCAAACGATTTGGCTTCGATGATGAATGTTCAGGTGAACGAGGTTATCGCTACCTGTATGAGTATCGGCATGATGGTGTCGATCAATCAGCGTCTCGATGCCGAGACGATCAATATCGTTGCGGAAGAATTCGGTTTTAAGACCGAATATGTAAGTGCCGAGGTGGTCGAGGCTATTCATGAAGAAGAGGATAGGGAAGAAGATTTGACATCTCGTCCTCCTGTCGTGACCGTGATGGGACACGTGGATCATGGTAAAACTTCATTGCTCGACTATATTCGCAATTCGAATGTGATTGCCGGGGAAGCCGGAGGTATCACTCAGCATATCGGTGCATATAATGTGAAATTGGAAGATGGACGTCGTATCACTTTCCTCGATACTCCGGGTCATGAGGCATTTACGGCTATGCGTGCCCGCGGAGCTCAGATGACCGATATCGCCATTATTATCGTCGCTGCCGACGACAATGTAATGCCCCAAACTGTCGAGGCCATCAATCATGCTTCGGCAGCCGGTGTTCCCATTGTGTTCGCTATCAATAAGATCGATAAGCCGAATGCCAATCCTGACAAGATTAAAGAGGAGTTGGCTAATATGAACTACCTCGTAGAAGATTGGGGCGGTAAATATCAGTCGCAGGAGATTTCGGCTAAAAAAGGAACCGGAGTACATGAATTGATGGAAAAGGTTTTGTTGGAGGCCGAATTGCTCGACTTAAAAGCGAATCCCAACCGGAGGGCTACCGGTTCGATTATCGAGTCCACTTTGGATAAAGGGCGTGGATATGTTGCTACCGTATTGGTGCAAAATGGGACTTTGCATAAAGGCGATGTCGTGTTGGCGGGAACCAATCACGGAAAGGTAAAAGCTATGTTCAACGAAAGAAATGCCCGTATCGAAGTTGCCGGTCCGTCGGCTCCCGTTCAGATTCTCGGTTTGAACGGTGCTCCTCAGGCAGGTGATGTGTTCCATGTGATGGATACGGAGCAAGAGGCACGCGAGATTGCCAATAAACGCGAACAATTGCAACGCGAATTGGGCTTGCGTACTCATAAGTTATTGACTCTCGACGATATAGGTCGTCGTATAGCTGTCGGTAATTTCCAAGAGTTGAATTTGGTTGTGAAGGGCGATGTGGACGGATCGGTGGAGGCTTTGAGCGATTCGCTTATCAAACTATCCACCCCCGAAATACAAATCAATGTATTGCATAAGGCCGTAGGACAAATATCCGAATCGGATATTACGTTGGCCGCCGCATCCAATGCTATTATCATCGGATTCCAAGTGAGACCCTCCGTGGCTGCTCGCCGATTGGCCGAGAAAGAAGGAGTCGATATACGTCTCTATTCGATCATCTACGATGCTATCGAGGAGGTGAAATCGGCTATGGAAGGTATGTTGTCTCCCGAAATCAAAGAGGAAATATTGGGCACGGCCGAGGTTTTGGAAACTTATCATATCACGAAAGTCGGTACGGTTGCCGGCTGTATCGTGAAGGAAGGTAAGCTGAAACGGTCGAGCAAGATACGTTTGATACGAGACGGTATCGTGATTTATAGCGGAGATTTGGGTTCTCTGAAACGCTTCAAAGACGATGTTAAAGAGGTGACTACGGGATTTGAGTGCGGATTGAACATCACGAACTACAACGATGTTAAGATAGGCGATCTCGTAGAGGCCTATGAAGAGGTAGAAGTGAAAAAGACGCTTTAAGAAAGAAACGTTTTTCGGGAATAGAGAGGCTGCCTCGTAGGTACGGGGCGGCCTTTGTTATCGTCTTTGACGGATAATAAGGCGGAAATACGGAGTATTCAAAATAAAAAAGTAATTTTGCAGGGTTAAGAATCGGGAGTGTGAGAGATGAATTATGTTGATTTTACTATCCTATTGATCGCCGTTATAGGTTTTCTGTACGGACTTATCAAAGGGGTTATCCGTCAGGTAGGTTCGTTGGGCGGGTTTATCGCAGGTATAGTCGTCGCCCGGTTTTTCGGAAATTCGTTCTCTGCGTTGTTGAGGGAGATGTTCGATTTGCCTGAGGGTGTAAGCCGGGTTATCGCATATTCGTTATTGTTCCTTATTGTTTACATTATATGCGTTCAACTGATGAGGCTGATACATCACATTACGCATCATGTGGCATTGGGGTGGCTCGATAGATTGGCCGGGGCTTTGTTCGGCGCCGTCAAATATTTGGTCATATTGAGTATAGTGCTTAATCTTGTCCATATTATCGATCCTAAGGGTAAACTGATTCCGGAAAAAGAGACGGCTTCGTCACAGTTCTATGGATATACATTACGTGTAGCTCCGTTGCTCTTTTCGATGGCACAAGAGCAGTTCGTTTCGGAAACCAAACCGACGAGGGGATTGTTTATACCTTATTCGATATGCAACGAGCCGTATCTCTGTTGTGAAAATTGTAAAGCAGATTAAAAATGAAACAGGATAATTCGAATGAAATATTAAACGACGTTACTACTAACGATTATAAATACGGATTTGTAACCGATATAGAGACAGATATTATTCCTACCGGATTGAACGAGGATATTATCCGCCATATTTCGGAGAAGAAAAAGGAGCCGGAATGGTTACTTGAATTCCGTCTGAAAGCATACGCTTACTGGAAGACGCTCGAAATGCCGCATTGGGCGCATTTGAATATTCCCGATATAGACTATCAGGCTATCAGTTATTATGCCGCTCCCAAGACCAAAGAGGCTCCGAAAAGCCTCGATGAAGTGGATCCTGAGCTACGCAAGACATTCGACAAGCTGGGAATTTCGCTCGAAGAACAGATGAAACTGTCGGGTATAGCGGTCGATGCGGTGATGGATAGTGTGTCGGTACGGACGACTTTCCGGGAAAAACTGGCCGAATTGGGTGTGATTTTCTGCTCGTTCAGCGAGGCGGTGAAAGATTATCCCGATTTGGTGAAACGTTATTTAGGCTCGGTCGTTTCGTATCGGGACAATTTTTTTGCAGCGCTTAACTCGGCCGTATTCAGTGACGGCTCGTTCGTTTATATTCCCAAAGGAGTCCGGTGTCCTATGGAATTATCTACCTATTTCCGTATCAACGCCGCTAATACGGGACAGTTCGAACGAACATTGATTGTTGCCGATGACGACAGCTATGTGAGCTATCTCGAAGGTTGTACGGCTCCTATGCGTGATGAGAATCAATTGCACGCAGCTATCGTGGAAATTGTAGTGCATGATCGTGCCGAAGTGAAATATTCGACCGTGCAGAATTGGTATCCGGGCGATAAGGACGGGAAAGGCGGTATCTATAATTTCGTGACGAAGCGAGGCATGTGCAAAGGTGATCACTCTAAGCTCTCTTGGACGCAGGTGGAGACGGGGTCGGCCATTACTTGGAAATATCCCAGTTGTGTGCTGGCGGGCGATCATTCGGTCGGGGAGTTTTATTCGGTGGCTGTTACCAATAATTATCAACAAGCCGACACAGGAACGAAGATGATACATATCGGGAAAAACACCCGCAGTACGATCGTATCGAAGGGTATTTCGGCGGGTCGTAGCCAGAATAGCTATCGAGGACTCGTGAAAGTGTTGCCGAGTGCCGAGAATGCAAGGAACTTTACCCAGTGTGACAGTTTGTTGTTGAGTTCCGATTGCGGGGCACATACTTTCCCGTATATGGAGATTCTGAATGATTCGGCCGTGGTAGAGCATGAAGCGACTACTTCGAAAATCAACGAAGACCAAATATTCTATTGTAACCAGCGTGGAATCCCTACCGAGGATGCCGTGGGTCTTATCGTGAACGGATATGCCAAAGAGGTAATGAATAAACTGCCTATGGAGTTTGCCGTTGAAGCGCAAAAGCTATTGCAGATCTCGTTGGAAGGTTCGGTAGGTTAAGGAAAATAGTAGAGTGATATGAAAAGGATTGCGTATCGTTTTTTTCTCATTGTGTTATTGAGTGTTTTGGCTGTGGAGGTTTTTCCTGTTTCGGCGCAAGAGGACTCGTGGTTCGATGAAGGGAATTACGATGAAGAATGGCTTGACAAGAATTTCGATAACAATGTGATGATTATTTCCACGCCCGAGGAGTTCGCTGCTTGGGGGGCGGCCATGAATAGATGGTCGTGGAATTATCCGGATAAAACCGTTCGGTTAGCGGCCGATATAGATATGTCGGCACACAAATGGATAACACCTGTTAACGAGCAGTTTGGTGGTTATTTTAGCGGCGTATTCGATGGAGATGGATATACGATTAGCGGTTTGACGGTCGTGCCGGCAGAAGAAGGTGGTGGATACAGCGATGATTACAAACGTGTTACAGCCGGTTTGTTCGGTAAGGTCCGAAGAGCCGAAATAAGGGACTTGACGTTAGATGAGACTTGTCGGGTAGAAGTATCTGGAACCTATTACTTTTCTTTCGGGGACTTGGATTTGAAGATAGGTACGATAGCGGCTTCGGCAGAGGGTGATGTCCGTTTCATTCGCTGTGTGAATCGAGCCGATATTGTGACTACTCCTGTATTGCGAACTGGCGATTCACATGAGATCGTTTGCTCGGTAAGCGGGCTTGTGGCTCATGCTGATGAGGTGAAGTTCCTCGATTGTTCCAATGAGGGAAAGATAATAGTGGATATTCAAGATAACAGCGATGTGGTCGACATAAGGGTGTCGGGTCTTGTGGGTAGATGCGGACCGGTTTATGGTAAAGAGAATCGTATTGTCTCTTGTACGAACCGGGGAAATATTTTCGTATCGGGCAATACTTCGGGAAGTGTGTCGGTAGGCGGAATTTCGAGTAATTATTCATTCCGGGTGGATAGTTGCGAGAACCATTCGGTCGTTAAGGTGAATGCTTATGAAGGGAGTGCTTATGTCGGCGGGGTTTCCTCGGCGAGCATGGGTATAACGTACTGTTTCAATAGGGACTCCGTGATTTGTGAAAGCGATGGTTTTGAAGTACAGGTAGGAGGTGTTTGCTCTTATTCCTCTTATAATAGTTTGCAAACCGATTCGTTGTACACCTGTGGAAACGAAGGTGAGATCGAGGTTAAATCGAATGGTTCGATGTTGTCGGTCGGGGGAGTGATGGGTCAGAATACAGATTGCCCGGTTGTAGATTGTTGGAATCGTGGAGGTTTGAAAATCGAAAGTTCGGCTCCCCGCTCTTCGTCCAGTTGGAATGCTATTTATGCAGGTGGACTGGTCGGATATTGTGAAGAACCGGTGTACAATAGCTATAATCGAGGAAATATCTCTTTAATCGATGCACATATAGATGAGGAAGGTTCTTCACAGGGAAGCGTCGGAGGCTTGGTTGGAAAGGCTTATAAGTTATTGTGGAATAGTTATTCGACTGGTGATGTATACAGCGATGTCGCTAGTGTCAAGGTGTGCCGGTTGAGTGAGTCGAACGTGCATTTTTGTTATTATAACAGTGATGCAGTCATAGAAGGTACAGAAGTCGGCGAGAACGGTATTGCGTATAGCACAGCAGAGATGCAGTCTGCCGGAAGCGGTTTTTTGGAAGCGTTGAATAATAATGCGACGAAAGGTGGCACTTCATGCCGGAATTGGGGATATATTCCCGGGGAAAACGACGGCTATCCGGTGCATATCGACCGTATTGTCGATGGAGTGGATTCACCGGCAGATCATTCGGAGGGTCGAGTGTACGCTGCAAACGGACGTTTGTTCGTACAAAGTGATCGGTCGATGCAGTTGCCTGTTTACAAAGTGACGGGACAAATAGTGAAGATGATGAATGTAGTTGAGGGCTTGAATACCGACTATTTGCCTTGTGGTGTATATGTCGTGGCGGGACAAGTAGTCGCAGTAACGGCAGGGAATAAATAAAGAAAAGAATAAAACGAAATATCTATGTTGAAGATTGAAGATTTACATGCCAGCATAAATGGCAAAGAGATATTGAAAGGTATAAACCTCGAAGTGAAACCGGGCGAGGTGCATGCGATTATGGGGCCTAACGGTTCGGGGAAAAGTACGCTTTCCGCCGTATTGACCGGTAATCCGGCTTATGAGGTGACTCGTGGCTCGGTCGAGTTTTATGGGAAAGACCTTTTGGCTTTGATCGTTCTCACGAAGGTATATTTTTGAGTTTTCAATATCCGGTGGAGATACCGGGTGTGAGTATGGTTAATTTCATGCGCACGGCTGTGAACGAGCAACGCAAGTACAGAGGCCTCGAACCACTGTCGGCTACCGATTTCTTGAAACTTATGCGGGAAAAGCGGGAGATTGTGGAGTTGGACAATAAACTGGCCGGTCGCTCGGTAAACGAGGGTTTTTCGGGTGGAGAAAAGAAACGGAACGAGATATTCCAGATGGCTATGCTCGAACCCCGTCTTTCTATTCTCGATGAGACCGACAGCGGGCTGGACATCGATGCCCTGCGTATCGTTGCCGGCGGTGTGAATAAATTGAAGTCCGAGAAGAACGCGACGATTGTCATCACACACTATCAACGTTTGTTGGACTATATCGCCCCCGATTTCGTCCATGTGCTCTATAAGGGGAGAATCGTGAAATCGGGCGGCCCCGAATTGGCTCTTGAACTGGAAGAGCGCGGGTATGACTGGATAAAAAAAGAGTTGGGCGAAATTTAAGTCGATATGGGTGCAGTACAACAATATATAGATTTATATAGGTCTCAAAAAGATTTGATAAACAGCCATTCGTCGGCCGTGATGAACGGGTTGCGCGAAGAGGCTGTGTCTTTGTTGGAGAGTCGGGGATTACCCTCTTTGAAAGATGAGGAACACCGGCGGACAGATATAGAGTCGGTCTATTCTCTCGATTACGGGTTGAATCTGGGTCGGATAGATATAGAGATCAATCCTTACGAAGTGTTTCGTTGCGATGTGCCTAATTTGAGTACGTTGCTCTATTTCGTTGTCAATGACTCTTTTTACAAACGGGTTCAGCCGGTATCATCTAAACTCCCTGACGGCGTTTTGGTGGGTAGCCTTTGTGACATGTCCTTGCAATACCCCGATTTGGTATCGCGTTATTACGGAAAGGTCGCCGATATGAAACGAGACGGGACCGTTGCCTTGAACACGGCTTTTGCCCAAGACGGCTTCTTTTTGTATATTCCGGACGGAGTCGTCGTGGAAAAACCGATACAGTTGGTAAATATCCTTCGGGGCAATGTCGATTTTATGGTGAATCGCCGGTTGTTGATTGTCGTAGGAAAACGGGCGCAGGCCAAATTGCTGGTGTGCGATCACTCGGACGAGGCCACCGTTAAATTTCTGTCGTCGCAAGTTTGCGAGATATTCGTGGACGACGACGCTGTGTTCGACTACTACGATATAGAGGAGTCTTCGGAGAATACGTCGAAAGTTTCGTCGGTGTTCGTGCGTCAAGGGGAACGATCTAACGTATTGGTCAATGGTATCGTATTGCATAACGGAGTAACCCGTAATAATTACTATTCGGCTTTTGAAGGAGAGCATGCCGAATTGTCTCTCTGCGGTATGGCTATCGCCGATAAAGGACAGGTCGTCGATACGTATACGCATATAGATCATGCCGTCCCTCATTGCCACAGTAACGAGTTGTTCAAATACGTGTTGAACGATTCGGCGCGAGGTTCGTTCAGCGGACGCATATTGGTCCGACACGGGGCTCAGAAAACCGAAGCCTATCAGAGTAATAAGAATTTGTGTGCATCTCCGCTCGCCAAAATGTACACGAAACCTCAACTCGAAATTTATGCAGACGATGTGAAGTGTAGTCATGGAGCCACGGTCGGTCAACTCGACCAAAATGCCCTGTTTTATATGCGGTCGCGCGGTATTCCCGAGTCTGAAGCTCGCATGTTGTTGATGTTCGCGTTTACCAACGATGTCATCGAGTTGGTACGACTCGATGCCTTGAAAGATCGGCTGCGTCAATTGGTTGAGAAAAGGTTTCGTGGAGAGTTGGCGAAATGCTCCGGTTGTCAAGCATGTCATTAAGATTTATGAGAAAGGAGTGCCGTTATGTTTGATGTCGAAAAAATAAGGGAAGATTTTCCTATTCTGAGTCGGGAGATTTCGGGAAGACCGTTAATCTATTTGGATAACGGCGCTACGTCTCAGACTCCCAAGTGTGTGGTCGATCATATTGCCGATACATACTATCGGGTAAATGCAAACGTGCATCGTGGAGTCCATACGCTTAGTCAAGAGGCTACCGATGCCCACGAAGCTGCCCGCCGTCGGGTGCAACAGTTCATCGGGGCCGGTTCGTCTTCGGAAATTATTTTTACAAGAGGAACAACGGAGGCAATCAATTTGGTGGCTTCTTCTTTTGGAGATGAGTTCCTGCACGACGGCGACGAGGTTATTCTCACCGTTATGGAACACCATGCCAATATCGTGCCGTGGCAACTTTTGCAGCGCCGGCGCAATATCAAACTCCGGGTAGTTCCCATCGACGAACGTGGAGATTTGAACGTCGAAACATATAAGTCTCTTTTCAATGAGCATACTCGTTTGGTCGGTGTCGCCCATGTCTCGAATGTATTGGGGACGATTAATCCGGTGCGTGAAATGATCGCTTACGCTCATGCGCAGGGGGTTCCTGTCTTGGTGGACGGCGCACAAGCCGTACCTCATTTGCGGGTGAATGTACAGGAGCTCGATGCCGATTTCTATGTGTTCTCGGCTCATAAAGTATATGGACCTACGGGGATAGGTGTGTTATACGGTAAAGAAAAG
>ENA-ORNQ01001454-ORNQ01001454.1-human-gut-metagenome-genome-assembly--contig:-NODE-1454-length-18513-cov-14.208744_pt1 | contig 18513 bp, 11 predicted proteins | sample MGYA00242116_ERZ509024 | MGnify/ENA primary metagenome ERZ509024 (study PRJEB26280, sample SAMEA2338697) | human gut metagenome | biome: human gut; feature: human-associated habitat; material: faeces...
GCGGCAGGATCTGGTCAATATCCGTGCCGGTCGTTTTGAGCGCGCCGTCGCGGAAAGCGTTGGCAACAAAGCGCTGCGCCTCCGCGGGCTTCAGCCTTTCCTCCGCGATGAGTTGCTCCAGCTCCTGCTGCTTTTGCTGCTGCACATAGCTCTGCCAATCGCGGTCAACATCCGTTGCGGCGTTGACCGTACTAATAAAGCCGTGGATCAGATCTTTCTTGCTGCGCAGCTGGATGCTGGAGTCAATCGCCCGGTCGATGGTTCCCAGGATGCTTTTGTCCTTGCAGTTCGATTCATGGTACTTCATAACCAGCATCAAAATGTAGTCGATGTTGATCTCCACCTGCCGGATGAGTTCAATCTCGAAGGTAATATCATCGTTGATATTCTCTTTGTCCCCGTCTGTTTTCGGGCGATACACCTGATAAAGATCGAGATACACGCTCTGGTAATCCTGAAAATCCCGCTCCGGAAGAAGCTCGTGCCCGGCAAACTGGTCAAACGCGCTTAAGATATTTTTGAGCCGCAGGATATTGCCGTAGAGCTTGATAAAATCCTTCTGCTTCTGTTCGCCGGTGATTGGCTGGCCGAGCGGAAACTCGCCTGATAGCTCGTCGATCAAATCGCGGTAACCGGGAACGGCTTTCCCGTTTTCCTCATAGCCGTCATAGTACGCATCATAGCCCTTGAGCAGCACAACGCCGCTGGCCTCACGGTCACCAAAAAGCGCGATCGCGTCGTCGGTGGCTTTTTGCAGATTGCGGAAACAGACGATATTGCCGTAGGTTTTGACGGAGTTCAGAATCCGGTTCGTCCGGGAAAACGCCTGAATCAGACCGTGCATTTTAAGATTCTTGTCCACACAGAGCGTGTTGAGCGTCGTTGCGTCAAAGCCTGTCAGGAACATATTGACCACAATGAGCAGATCGACCTCCCGCGCCTTGACGCGCTGGGACAGGTCTTTGTAGTAGTTCTGGAACTTGCCCGCCGACGTGTCAAAATTGACGTGGAACGTCTGGTTGTAATCCTGAATCGCAGCGTCCAGAAAATCGCGCGCCGTTTGGTCGAGCGCGTCCGTCTCAAAGCCTTCCTCCGGCAGCGCGTCTTCGGGATCATCTTCATTCGCAGCAAAGCTGAAAATTGTCGCAATGGTCAGATTGCGGTGCTGCTCAGCCAGTTGGCGTTTGAACTCCGTGTAGTATTTCATCGCCATCGGGATAGAGCTGACGGCAAAGATGGAGTTGAAGCCCGCCATACGCTGACCCTTGAGGGTATAAAAGCTGTTGCGTTTCGTTTTCTGGTCAAAATGCTCCAGCGTGTAGCGGACGATCTCGCGGATGCGCTCTGGCGCGCCCATCGCCTTTTCAATGTCGATAGCACGAACCTGTGAGTCCTTCACATCGTCCTTTTCTTTGACGGTATTCACATAGTCGATGCGAAACGGCAGGACATTTCCGTCGTTGATCGCGTCCACGATCGTATAGGTGTGGAGCTTGTCGCCAAACGCCTGCTGCGTGGTGCGAAGATCCGGATTTTTGCCCGTCCCGGCGTTGACGGAGAAGATCGGTGTCCCGGTGAAGCCGAACAGGTGATAGTTCTTAAAGGCCTTCGTGATCGCCTGGTGCATATCTCCGAACTGGCTGCGGTGGCACTCGTCGAAAATGATGACAAAATGCTGCCGGAACGCCGCGTGGCCTTTGTTTTTGCGCACAAAAATATCAAGCTTCTGGATCGTCGTGATGATGATCCGCGCGTCCGGGTCTTCCATCTGCCGCTGCAAAACGGCGGTGCTGGTGTTGCTGTTCGCTGCGCCCTTTTCAAAGCGGTCGTATTCCTTCATCGTCTGATAATCCAGGTCCTTGCGGTCTACGACGAACAGCACCTTGTCGATATACGGCAGCTTCGACGCCAGCTGCGCGGTCTTGAACGACGTGAGCGTCTTGCCGCTTCCCGTCGTGTGCCAGATATAGCCGCCCGCTTCCATGCCGCCATACTGCTTGTAGGTCGTGGATACCTCGATGCGATTGAGAATTCGCTCCGTTGCCGCGATCTGATACGGGCGCATGACGAGCAGCAGATTTTCCGAGGTAAACACGCAATAGCGCGTCAGGATGCTTAAAAGCGTATGCTTGGCGAAAAACGTCTTTGTGAAGTCTACCAGATCAGCAATGACTTTGTTGTTCCCATCCGCCCAGAAAGAGGTGAACTCAAAGCTGTTGCTGGTCTTTTTGGTTTTGTTCCGTCCCTCGCCCTGCTCTTTGATGTGGCTGCTGCGGGTGGTGTTGGAATAGTATTTCGTGTGTGTGCCGTTGGTGATGACGAAAATCTGGACGTATTCAAACAGGCCGCTGGATGCCCAGAAGCTGTCGCGCTGGTAGCGCTTGATCTGGTTGAACGCCTCGCGGATGGCCACGCCGCGCCGCTTGAGCTCGATATGTACCAGCGGCAGGCCGTTGACGAGGACGGTTACGTCGTAGCGCGTGTCGTGGTTGCCCGCAGTCTCCTCGTACTGGTGGAGCACCTGCAAACGGTTGTTGTGAATGTGTTTTTTGTCCAGCAGGTAGATGTTTTTGGACGCGCCGCTGTCCTGCCGCAGCACCTGCACATGATCGAGCTGAATCCGGCGCGTCTTTTCCAAAATGCCGTCGTTTGCGCCCGCGATGCAGTCCCTAAAGAAGCGCGTCCACTCGCTGTCCGAAAAGGCGTAGTCGTTCAGACCCTCCAACTGGCGGCGGAGGTTGGCGATGAGCGCGGCTTCGTCGTGGATCTCCAGATATTCATACCCCTGCGCACACAAAAGCCGCAGAAATTCCTGCTCCAGTGCCGCCTCGCTCTGATAGCTGTCCGACCGGCAGGCATCCGGCGTGTACTCGGCCACGACCGTGCTCTCCGAGGTGGCGGAGATGATGTTGAATTGGGACATAGCTTCACATCCTTAGAATGCTTTTTATCGATTTCAAATTTGTGATACCCGATGATGCTATCAATTATTTTGAGACCACCGGGTTCAAGACACAGAAGATGTTCAAGACGCTTTTTCGTCCGACATTTATAAAGAGCACATTGCGTGATGTCATATTTTCTAATCGGCGCTTTATTCTTCATCTGGATCACCTGCTGCCGCAGACATACTTTGTATCAAGTGTGCCATCATGTTTCTGACAAAGGCAGTTCCTTTGCCAGACTTTTCTGCTTCATCCATGTTTTCAGAAAGCAATATCAAAGAAGATAATCGGATGCCGTACCACTTTTTCTCAAAAGCTAAAGCGTTCTGCTGTATTATTGAAAATTGCTATAATATCCTCAATGCTTTTGGCGTTGGCTGTGGCAATCATCTCGGACATTTCGATACGGTAGAACGAAAACTGTTCCGCCTGATCCCCGTAGTAATAGTCCAGTGTCATGTATCTCCACGCCCTTTCCAAAGGCCCATAGAGCGCAGCAGATCCTTTGTACACCAGCCGATGCAAGGAGACGCCCGCCCATACGGACAGCCGTCGCACTCGTTGACGGCGGCAGACGGCTTCTGCGCCGAAATATAATAGCAGCCGGTTTTGCCGCGGTAGGTGCAGCCCTCTGTCTGCTTCCAGAAATAGCAGTACCGGCAGTCTTTCGGTTTGTCCTCTGTATGTCCGTTCATTGCTTTCGCCTCCATTCCCGCCCATACCGGGCAACAAAAAAGCGCATCCTCCGGCTCCGTCGTGGAGCAAGTGGGTGTGCTATGTATATTAAGTTTTCCCGTATTATATTTGAATTTGGATGTCCAACTCCGTAGATAAAATGATATTGACTTTGATGCTGATTTCTCCTAAAATATCCGCAAGGGAAATGATACCTAACGCCTTTATTAGCTATTTCTAATTTTCTTCTAACACGGCGTCATTTTTTCTAACAATCAGGACTTATCTATTGCAATCCCGATTTGACTCGAACTAACTTCTAGCAATTATAACCGTCTGGTTTTCGCGTTTTTTCGCGCGGATTTTGAACAAATCTTGACAAGAATTGTCTCAGAGGGAAATGATACATTTCTGCTCCTAAGCGAAGGGTCGGACGTTCGAATCGTCTCTGGGGTGCCAAAAACCCGGGAATCTGAGAGATTCCCGGGTTTCTTTTTATTTGGCGGCATTTTTTGCACGCGCGGAATAGAGCAGCGCTCCGGCGGCATTTGTCAGGGGGACGGCGAGAATGACGCCGATTGCGCTGGAGACGGAACTGATGAGCTCAATGGCAATGTAGCTGGACGCCATCAGCTGATACCACGAGAGATTCAGCGAGTAGAGATAGAGGATCAGCACCATTCCGCTGCCGAGAATCGCAAGGATCAGCGTATTGGTCATCGTACCGACCATATCGCGTCCGATGTTCATGCCGGAGCGCCATAGCGCCCGCGCAGAGAGGTTGGGATCGACTGCCTTCAACTCGGACTGCGCCGATGCAATGGACATTGCAACGTCCATGACCGCGCCCAAGGCGGAAATGATGACGCCTGCAACAAGCAGCCCTCTGATGTGAACGGGTGTGCCCGTCTGGCGGAGCTGGAGAAGCGCCTCGGCGTCGGCTGCGCGCAGTCCGTCCAGATGCAGCAGCTTCTGCGTCAGGATGCCGAAGAGCATGGAAAACGCGACGCCGCCGATCGTGCCGATGCACGCGCAGAGGACTTTTTTGCTGCATCCGCCCAGAATGACGAAGCACACGACCGCGACCAAAGAACAAAGCAGGAATGCGGTAGGGATCGGCAGCCAGCCTTTCATCAAAAGCGGCAGGAAGACCATCAGGATCACGACCATGGTGAGGATCAGGCCGAGCACGGATTTCGCGCCGGTACGGCCTCCCACCGCGATCGTCACCAGAACGAATATGCCGAGTATCAGAAAGACAATGGGCGTCCGGTTGTACTCATACACGGTAGCCGTGTGGTCGCCGTTTGCATAGGTGTTGATGCTCAGCACAACGCTCTGCCCGACCTTCGCAGGCTCGCCGTAGATGGGGCCGACAAAACCGGAAACCAGCATTGTTTCGCCTTTGTACTGACCGGAGGTGACCTTGACAAGGAGCTTCTGGTCGCCGCGGTAGGCATTTTCCGCCACCTCGCTGACCTCGCAGTTGTCCATCAAAATCTCGATAACGCGGCCTTTTTCATACTCCGCGTATTCGGTTGGCTTTATCGTATTTTCTTCCGCATCATGCGCATAGAAATACAGCGCCGCAAATATCCCAAGAATCAGCACAACGACCAGCACAGACGCGGCGGCAGTGCGATTGGAACGGCTTGTGGAATTGTTCTTATTTTTCATTTCATACCCCTACCCGGTAAAATACATTCTGTCAAACAGGCATCCGCCGGGCGGATGCTTGCTTGAAAGAAGGTATCTATGTGAATGGCGCTTGTCCCACCCTGCGCGAGCGCAGGGTGGGACGTTTGTTTTTCAGTTTTGCAGACTTACTTCAGCTTTGCGTAGACAACCAGAATCTTCACGGACTCGCAGCGCTTGATGTCATCGTGCGGTGCAAGATACAGGCCGATTCGGTTCCAGTGGCGCGTGCCGCTGACGATACCCTGCTCGACAGCCCATGCAAATGCGTTCTGAGCCCATGCGGGGATACTGTCCGCATCCTTGAAGGAGCTGAGGTCCGCATTGGACGCCGGCTCACCTGCCAGACGCCAGATCATGGTGACCATCTGCTCACGGGTGACCAGTGCATCCGGAGCAAACTTGCCGTTGCCAAGGCCGTTGCTAATGCCGTTCTGCTCAGCCCAGGCGATGGCGTCCTGATACCACTCACGCGTGGTATCCGTGAAGGAGGGCCTGCCGTACACTGCGGGAGAACCGGCCAGGCGGTACAGCAGCGTGACCAGCTCCGCACGGGTCAGACCCGCCTGCGGACGGAAGTTGCCGTACTGGTCGCCCTCGACCAGACCGTTTCTGGCAGCGATCATGACATAGTCATAGTACCAGGTGCCCTTTGTCACATCGGCAAACGGGTTGGAGGACGGTCTGCCGCTGCCCGGAATGACGATCACGCCGGGATTCGGCTTGGCCTCGGGTTTTTCGGGCTTCTCAGGCTCGGTGGGCTCGGTGTTCTCCTTGCAGATGATCTCTGCGCGGTTTCTGACACGCAGACGTGCGTGGCTGTCGTTCTCGATGGCATAGGTGTCATCGTAGGACGCAAGACCGGTCGCCTCAATGGAGCAGCCGACCTTCAGACCGGCAATCTCCATCTGGCTGCAAATGTAGCCGTCGATGAATACTCTTGCAACCTCGCCGCTCTCGTCCTTCACATAGATGGACTCAGGCAGGCCGCTGGCTTCGGTGATCTTTGTCACAGTGCCCTTGATCGTTGCAAGCAGGCCTTCCTTGGAGCGGTTGTTGAGCTGCGCCGCCGTGATGACGGTCGGCTCGACCGGCGTGGTCTCGCCCAGCTTTTCAGCCGAAACGACCTGAAGCTCCGCTTCACCCTGGAAGAAGTGCGTCGTAGCGGTCACGCGGACAACGTCACCCAGCTTGAAATCACCGGCGATCGGGAAGCAGCAGACGCCGCCCGTTGCGTCCTGCACATAGATGCAGTCAAAGAACGCAGTGGCCTTGTCATAGCCGGAGGCATTCGAGGTGACAACGCCTTCGATGGTATACTTGTAGCCGGACTCCGTCTGCTTGCGCACCTCGGCGATCGGGGTGACCTTCACAGGATTGATTGCCTTGAAGATGTTCTGCAGCAGCGCATTGTTGCCGTTGGCTGCGGGGATCTGCAGATCGAAGTCATTCATGAACGTAGAGCCGGAAACAACGATCAGGCCCTTGCCGGGCAGCTGCTCGGCAGCCATGACGAGCAGACGCGCGTCATTTTCCGCGTATGCGTACTTCGGCGTTGTCTCGCCGCCAAGGCCGTCGCCGTCCTTGTCAACGGAGGTGCCGGCTGCATTCGCAAAGAGCATGGCTGCAACCGTTGCGGGAATCTCGCTGGAGACTGCGCCGGTGGCATCGACCGTGTAGATCGTGGAACCGCCGTAGTAGGAGATGCCGGTGGTGAGGCCCTGCACCAGCTTGCTGCTGCCGAAGCTGTTCAGCGTCAGAGCGAAGGAGGTGTCTTCATACAGGCCATCGTCGGACAGACGCAGAGACGAGCCGAGCTTCTCAAGCAGCGCATTCTGCGTTGCAGCCGTGTGCTTTGCACCGGGACGCTGGTCGTTGGTATCGCCAACGCCGGAGATCAGCAGGACGCCGCCGGCGGCGTTGAACTCAGCCAGAGCCTTGAGCTCCGCTTCGGTGTAGTCCTTGCCTTCCGCAACACGGCGAGAGGGCGGCGTGATGACCAGAGCCGCGTATTTGCCGTCCTTGCAGGCGGCGATCAGCTTCTCAGAGGTGTCCAGCATGTCAACGCGAACCGTAGAGTCGGCAGCAATCGTCGTGAAGTTGCCCATCAGGCCCTTGTTGTAGCCGGAAACATACTCGTTGTTGTGCGAAGCGTCAACGCCGACATAAGCGAGGCTGCTGACGTCCTGCACATCAAGATCGACGGCGGCGGAGAAGGTGTACTCCTTGCCTTCCATCTCGACCACGACCGTCACGGTGATGGTCGTCTTCTTTGCAAGCTCGGTAACGTACTTCCAGTCGATGCTCACGGAGCTGTCGGCAGAAAGGACGCGCGGCGTGGTGTCGGTAAAGAGGACCTTGGAGCCTTCGGTGGTGTAGACAACGCTCTTGATCTGCGCGTCGGAGCTTTCCTTGTTGTAAAGCTTCGTCGTGAGCGTGACCGTTTCACCGACAATGGGGTTGGTGGAGTCCACAGTCATCTCGGTGATGCCGAGCTGCAGACTTTCGCCGACCCAGACAGGTGCGGTGACCGCCAGATCGCCGTCAGCCTCCGTGACCTTGACATAATAGTAGGAATATTCGGGCTTGAGCTCTACCGTAAGGATACCGGCCGCAAGCTCCGCGGGATCGTCCCAAGTGTAGGCGACCTTACCGGAGTTGACGATCAGCTCCACCTTGGAGATGGAGTCCTGCTCGTCCGGATCCATGACGGAAACATCAAACTTCAGCATCTCGGGAACCGATTCAATGATGGTGCCCATCGGCAGGTCATTGACCGTATAGCCGAGCTCAAGGTTCTTGTCCTCCGTTGCGTAGACACGGTAGTTGCGGATCGCATCGTAGATGCCCTCCTCCGTGGCCTGCTCAACAAAAAGGACGTCGCGGGCATCGTTGGCGTTGCCCCACTTTGCCTTGTGGTTGTCCTGGTTGTTGGACGGAGCCAGATGCCAGCCCTTGTCCAGTGCCAGCGTGTACTGCTCGTAGCTGGGATAGTAACCGGACCCGCCGATCTGGCCTTCGCCGTTACCGACCTCAACGAGGTGCATGCGGCTGTCGGCTTCGGGATTCCAATAGTTGAAATCCGAGAAGTTGCCGAACATCGTGCCCGGATGGTTGAACTGGGAGATGGAGTCCTTGCCCTCGTCCTGCGCCAGCAGCGCGTAGTATTCCTTCATACCCGCGTCGCCGGACTTGTTGTTCAGCGTCTTGTTGTTACGGGAAACGATGCCCTTCGTTGCGAAGGTGTTGATGTGGCCGGGGCCGCCGGACCAGGTCATCTCAAAGCCCGCAAGACCAATGATGCCCTCATGGGTCTCATTGAACTGCGCAACGGTGTTCTTGTAGGTCGCCCAGCGCTCCTGAGAGAACGCAGTCGCCTTGGTCATGTCGTGCAGTGCCTCGGCGGGGTTGGGGGCGTCGGTCGTATCGAAGTAGTTGGAGTGGTCCGTGAAGGCAACGAAGTCAACGTTCGCGCTTTCCGGAAGGCTTGCGATGTAGTCCAGAGCCATGGACAGCGTGCCCGCACCGTCGGAATACTCGCCGTTGTGGGAGTGGAGCTGGCCGAAGAGCATCTGGTAATTGGTCTCACCGATAACGAAGTTCCAGGTCTTCGTGACGGACTTGCCGTCAGCGCGGGTGACCGTGATGGTGACGGAAACACGACCGTCCTCCATGTCGGCGGTCGGCTTGTAGCTGACCTTGTCGTTCTCGTAGGTGAAGGCGACGTCCACACCGTTCACACTCATCGTGACAGTGGGGTTCGTGCCGACGTTTGCAAGCACCGCAGAGATCTCGGGGCGCTTGTCGTTCTTGGTCTGGGCGTTTGCGATGGGGCGAACGTCGGTGATGCCGGGCTCGTCCTTGATCTGGATGTCAACCGTGGAGTCGATGGCGACGCCCTTGTTGTCGGCGCCATAGACACGGACGGTCAGCTTCTCACCCTTGATGTACTCGGCAGGGATGACAGCCGTGTAGTGGCCGTCGAGCTGCGTGTACGCAAGCTCCACGCCGTTCATAGCGACATGCAGCTCCTTCACGCCGAACAGTGCGTCGATCGTGAAATGCAGCATGTAGCGCTGACCGGCCAGAGCGTCCGCCAGGTTGCCGAAAACAGCCTTCGGCTCGTTGACGACGCCGTCAGTCAGCTTGGCGTTTGCGCAGGGATAGAAGTGATAGGTAAATACGTCGCGGTCGGTGACGTTGTACATTCCCCACGTCGTAAAGCCGCCGGAGAAGTACTGGAGGTACTGGCTCTTGTCCTCAAAGGCCGCATTGCTCTTCATGCGATAGCCGCCGTTGTAGGCTTCCAGCGTCCAGTTCGCGTCGTCCGTCAGTTCGGTGGAGTAGTAGGCGTTGTTGCCCGTGCCATAGGAGCAGAGATAGCCGAACGCCTCGTTGTGGAAGCGGTAGAGCTCGCCGCTCTTGGAGACCGTGAAGATCACGGCGCCGTTGTCGCAGAGCGCCTTGCCGTTCTTGATCTCAGCGCCGGTCGCGCTGATCGCGCAGCCGTAAATATCCGACAGGTCGCCGGTCATGCCGGACAGAACGCCCTTGGCCAGCAGGTTGTAGATGGCAACCTTGTCACCTGCGTTCGGCAGACCGGGCTTTTCGTTGCCTTCGAGCAGACGGTAGACCGTAACTGCCTTCTGGTTCTTGGGGCCATAGCAGGAGAAAATGCCTGCCGTGTTGTAGCGGATGGTGTTGGAGCCCTTGTCCGCCTTGGAGGTGATGGTCGCGGTGGTGTCCGCAGCGATATCAATGGTAAAGGAGCCGTTGATATCCTTTTCGTCCTGCGTGCGGAGCCAGTTGCTGCCCTGCGCGCTGGAGCCGAGCGGTGCATAGAGATAGCCGGTGTTGCTGCCGTTCAGGCAGTACAGCGAGAACGTTCCGTCCTCAACGCCGGACTCAAGCTGAATGATCTGTGCGCTTTCCGGCTCGTAGCTGAGCAGTCCAGTGGTCTCATCCTTGATGACCGGCGCATTGTCGCGGTTGTTCGCCTTCTGGGTCTGGCCCATTGCGTAGTCCAGATCCTTGACAACGACCAGAATGCGGTCGCCGGAGGAGAGCGTGGAGGCATCCTTCACGATTTCCGCCTTGTGCTCGCCGAGTACGGGCGGGACATAGACCGTGTATTTGAAGGTGACCTCGCGGCTGTCCTTCATACCTTCCTTGACTGCCTTCACGGTGAAAGAGATGTCCTCCGTGATGGCGATCGGAGCGGTGTAAGTCGTCCAGTCCGCAGCGCCGTTTGTCTTGTAAAGAATGGCCGCGTCTTCGGTCGCGCAGGTGAAGGTGACCTTGTCGCCGTTGTGAACTTCACCGGAACGGGGAGACGCCTTGGGCGTTGCAACGGTCTTGGTTGTCGATCCGCCGCCGCTGCCGCCATTGCCGATCGCGTAGAAACGGAAGCCGAAGTTATCAGTCGCGCCTTCGTTGTTGAAGCCCAGATAGAAGCTCTTGCTCTCCGTGCTCCAGCCCAGATGCGCGCTCATAAAGTTCTTGACAAAGAACATATCGGTGCCTTCCGCTGCGGAGATGTTCCAGTTGAACGCCTTGTCGCCCAGCGTCAGCACGACCGGTTTGCCTACCAGATACTTGCCGCCGTTTTCAAAGGTATACTGCTTGCCCTTTTCGCCTTCAATGACGCCGACCGTCCAGATGTTCTCTTCCGCATAGCCGGACATCACGCCGTCGTCCGAAACAGTTACATCCGTTCCGACAAGGTTGCTCTTCTTCTCGTTGTCCGCGACAGTGCTGGACAGCGCCATGCCGCTGGACGGCTGATAGAGCACGACCTTGTCGCCTGCCGTCAGTTCCGTGGTAAAGCCGCCGGTTGAAGTCTTGCCGGCAGAGAAGAACTGCATGGTGAACTTTGCCTTGCTCCAGCTCTGGAAAATATAGGGTGTAAAGTTGCCGTTATAGTTTTCGAGATACAGATTCTTTTCTTCAAACGTCGCCGCATTCTTGACGAGGAAGCTGCCCGCGATCTCGCTGCCTTCCTTGTCCTTCGCAGCCTCCAGCGTCCAAGTGCTGGCTTCGGAGGAAGCGCTCTCCAGAGACATATCGTTCTTTCCGTTGACCGTCAGGTAGTTTCCGTTCTCGTCCTGGAACGTATAATTGCCGTCAGAGTCCACGGTGACGGTCAGCGCAAGCATCTCCGCAGTGACCGAAAGAATGCCGTCGTTGATCTCCGCCTCAACGGAGGTAAACTGCTTGCCGTCCTCACCCAGCCCGGACATGATGCGATTCTTTCCCTTCTCGCCGGACGCCGGGTTGCAGATGTAGACCTGATCGCCGGAGTGAAGCTCCGTCAGCTGCGCCGCTTCGCCGGCTGCCGGATTGGGCTTCGGGTCGGGTTTGGGGTCGGGTTTGGGGTCGGGTTCGGGTTTCGGGTCAGGTTCGGGTTTCGGGTCGGGATTGGGCGTCGGCACAGAGCCGGTTCCACCAAGCACCCAGAAGCTCAGCGTCTCGTCCTTGATGTTGCTGGGCACGCCGCCGTTTTTAGCGCCATAGCTGCGCCAATCGGGAGTCTGGTCTTCCTTCGTCGGAACGTAAACGCCGAGCATACGATTGGTCGTATTGTCATCACTCGTGACATTGGCATTCAGGTAGCCGAGATTGTTGACCGTCCAGACTGCCTTCACGTCCTTGCCGATCACAATGTTCTTCGCCGTGGTGGTCAGAGACAGGTAATTCTCACCGGTGGTGATGTAATACCCGTTGCTGCTCTCTGCGGCGGTGATGTGCCAGCCGTACTGCGCGTCTGTGCCGCTCATGGTGAGCGTGTTGCCCTTGACGGTGCACACAAGTGCAAGTGCCGCCTTCTTCTCCGCGTCAATCGTCGTGGGAAGCGCATAGGTGACCTCACCGCGCGTCATCGTGATGGCGACGGTATCCGTCGACTTGATGTCCTTCAAATCTGTTTTTGCCCACGTCGCCGTGGACACAGGCTCATCGGCAGAGGCCGTGATCAGCATCGCCGGCATCACTGCCAGAACCATGCTGAAAACCAGCAGCCATGCGAGAATCCTGCTGTGCTGATTCTTCATAATTATCTCCTCTCATCAGCAAAAATTTTGCCCGTTTTCGGGCGCAAAAAGGGGCAAGTCCGACTTCCTGTGACTTGCCTAGAATGCTGGCGCGCGCTCAGGCAGACAAATGTTATGCGGTGCAAAAACACCGCATAACACTTGTTTGTGTTTATAGTCTGCGGTCACTATATTGAGCCCGCGTCAACGCCAAATAAGCTTATACCACATAAAAGCTCAAAAATCAAGTATGGAGATTGTAAATTTTGCTCAAAATTTTATAATTTCATCACATTGTTTTTTGATGCTTCACCCAAATGATTTGTGAAAACGCTGTCTTTTCCGTCTGTTTCAGTGTCCTTGAGGGAAAAACAGGTAAAAGTCATCCGAACAGGATCCACGTCTTTTCACCGTTCCGGCACGCTCTCACAATGCCCGCTGGCAAGCCGTCATTGGAAAAATCGTTCTTTTTTGTGACGAAGGCACTTCGCTCCCCTGTTGGCGCTTGTACTTCTTTGCATATTTCGATAACTGCCGGTAGGTACCCACCCGTCGACATTATACTGAAAAGATGCGCGAATGTCAATTTGACTTCTTCATACAGCTTGACTATTATCAGGGTACTGGCGTACATTCGGTGATGAAATCGAAGCGAAGGAAAAGCGCAAACGTGCCAACGCTGCTGCCGAGCAGAAGCGTGCACAAATTGCAGCGGACTTTGCGGATCATGTCTCTGACCTCATCAACTGGATATATCGCGACCTTGCGCATCTGGAGGGCGAGCGTGAGGATCAGGCCATCCGCACGATGCACCTTGCTCTGTATGTGATCTCCGCCGCACTCCAGACGCAGACGATTGACGAGAGTATGCGTTATCTTCTGCGCGCGTTCTGGAACGAGTTTCAGCCGACGCTGGACGAGAGCGTCTATCAGGCATTGTGCACGAAGCAGGTTCTGTTTGCGGAAATCGGTGAGATTTCCGAGAAGCGTCTCGGTTCGTTCTGGAGAAATCTACTCGACAATCTGCCGCCGGAACGTCGCGTCGGGAAAGATGATGATTTGCAGGAACTTCTGGACGATACGAGCCGACTCTACAATTATTTCAGCAGCGATAGTACGCCGATAATTGATTTTGCCAAGGAGATTGAGCCATATTGGGCAGCAATTCGCATACAGGAGGAATCCGAAGAAGCAGAAGAAGCCGAAGAATACGACGAGGATGAGGAACCGGAGGAAGAATCCGAGCCTTGGACAGATTTTTATGAAAAGACTGTGCCTGCGGGTAATGGCGGCGGATATTATCAGTTCTGCAATGTGCAGTTCAAGGACGGCGGAAACCCTTATGCCTATCTGACAGGCGGCTTGCCGCTTGCAGTCGGTGATTTTGTGGTCGTTCCGGTCGGCAATCGGAATACGGAGAAAACCGGCCGCGTGACGGACGTTTTTGTTTGCAGCGCGCAGGATGCACCGTATCCGCCGGAAAAGGCAAAGTTTGTGCTCCGGAAATCTGAGCAAACGGCATTTCCGGAGAAGAAAATCCCGCCCGTCGAGCAAACAACGACCGAAAAAACTGCGACCCCGATGCCGCCCGTACCAGTAGAACTGCCTGCGTCGGAGAAGCCAGCTTCGTTTGAAGCCGAACCAGTTCCGGAAGAACCGACGTTCACGCTTCCGCCGCTGCCGGAGCAGGACGGAACGAAGAAGCCGAAACGCCGAATTCCTTGGGGCTGGTTGGCAGCGGGAGTTGCTGCCGTCGCATTTTTCGTATTTGCCCTGCCGCCGCTCAAGAGAACTGCCGAGGCGAACCGTCAGATGGTCATTGCACAGCAGGCTGCAGAGCGGGAGAAACGCGAGCAGGAAGAACAGCGGGCAGAGAAGGCCCGTCTGGAGGAAGAAGCTGCCGCGCAGCGTCGGCGCGAGGAAAAACAGGCCAGGATCGAAGCACTTCAAAACGCCGATCTGCCTTATCCGGGAATGCCATACGATGAGATTTCCTCTACAAAACTTGGCAAAGCCAGCAAAGTGACGCACGAAATGCGTTCCGGGCAGGTTTGCTATACGTTTGTATGGCAGATCCGCGCTGGTGACTATCTCTATCCGGTATTTGTGGTAACTGCTGAAAACGAGGAGGTTCTGACCGCGGAGCAGCGAAATCTGGAATACTGGAACGATATGGCGTTGAAAGGGACAATTTATCATCAGCCGGAGTACAAACCAAGCACCCCATCTCAAAACCAAACCGGCGGCACGAACCACGGCTCGAACGGTCTGCATGACGAATACGATAATCCAGAAGATCTCTATGAGGATAATCCGGACTGGTTTGAAGATGAGGATGAGGCATGGGACGAATGGGAGGATGGCTGAATACGGTAGTTCATTTTTTCCAAAATTGGATTTTCCAACGTTGGAAAATTCAACGCAAAAAAGATATACAAATTACGGATAGAATCGATTCGATTTGAAACGGCAGCAGTAAGAGAAAAAATTTCTGCAAAGAGCCATTGACAAACGTTTGTTCTAGCGCTATCATATGGAACATAGCAGGAAATCCTGCCGACAACAGAATATTCCAAAGCGCACCATGAAACGTAATGAAGGAGCGCTGCGGCCGAAAATGGCCGCAGCGCTCCTTTTGGTGCTCTTTGGAGAAATTCGGAGGTGGAAATACACTCCCAAACAACCGAATAACCAGCAATGCGGACAACACCGCAGGTTGGGAAAAGCGCACGGCGCGCGCGAAGACCCGGAGGTAGCGAGCTTCCGGCGAGCGGGAAACGCACAGTGGGCAGCCTTGGCAGGCTGCATCATGCCGCCCAATCTGTTTGGACACACAATGTCCGGCCTGCACGTAAGACAGGCTGCCGTGGCTGGGGTTGAAAGCAGTCGAGACCCCTTCCACGAGCTGTGAGAGCTGCCAAGCTCTGTCCGCGCTGTTCCCCATCGCCGGGGCGCGAGCTGCAAATACGGCGAAAACAATTTCAAAAGAATGGAGTGTTTATGTCAGAAAACAAAAAATATTACTACATGAAGCTCAAGGAAAATTTCTTCTCCAGTGAACGGATGGTTGTTTTGGAAATGATGCCGGACGGAATTCTGTATTCCAATTTGCTGCTTAAAATGTACCTGATGTCGCTCAAGCACAATGGAATTCTCCTGCTGCATGAAAATTTGCCGCACACGCCGCAGACCATCGCAACGTTTACCCGCCATCAGATCGGCACCGTAGAACGCGCGCTGCAAATCTTCCTAAAACTCGGCTTTGTCGAGCTGCTGACCGATGGTGCGTACTATATGCCGGATATTCAGCTGCTGGTCGGGCGATCCTCCACCGAAGCGGAGCGAAAACGCCGGGAACGGCTGCGTTTACAAGCACAGAAGCTCCTGTCTAACTCAAAAGCGGACATTTGTCCACCAGAGAATAGAGATAAAGAGATTAGAGAACAGAAGTGCGCGCGGACAAATATCCGAACTTACGAAGTAACGGAGGAAGATGTCGTATGATGCCAATTACAGAAGAAGTCCATGCGTTTTTGACGGCAAATGCAGCTGCGCAGATACAGCGAGATGATGAGTATCTCGATCCCGCCGATGGATTGCTGCACTGCAAGACCTGTCATGGTTTGCGGCAAACGGTCATTCCTGCTCCCGGCGGGACAGGTTTTCTCCGACCACGCTGTCTGTGTCCTTGTCAGAGTGCTGCGGAAAAACAGCGCAAAGCGGCAGAAGAAAAACGGGAGCGTCTGGAACGCATTCAGCGTCGAAAAGCACGTGGGTTACAGGATCGCCGCCTCTACGATTGCACGTTTGCCAACGATAACGGAAAAACGCCAGGGCTGACTGCCAAAGCCAAACACTATGTGGAACATTGGGAGGATGCGGCCCGGAAAAATATTGGACTGCTCCTGTTTGGCGATGTGGGAACCGGAAAATCCTTTCTTGCCGGGTGCATTGCAAACGCGCTGCTGGAGAGGGACGTGCCGGTTTTGATGACAAACTTCCCAACAATTCTGAATCGTATGACGGGACTGTTCGGTTCTGAGCGTGCTGACTTTCTTGCCAGTCTGAATGCCTATGATCTTCTGATTCTGGATGATCTTGGTGCAGAGCGAGGAACAGAGTATGCACTGGAACAAGTCTTTGCCGTGATCGACGCCAGATACCGAAGCCGCAAGCCATTGATCGTCACAACAAATCTGACGCTGGATGCGCTCAAGCACCCAGACGATCTTGCGCATGCCTGCATCTATGACAGGATCTTGGAAATCTGCGCCCCGATTCTGTTTGGCGGCGAAAATCTGCGCGTGGAAAAAGCAAATGAAACAAAAACTGCTGCCAGAAGTCTCCTGCTGCCGGGCAATGCCGCCTGAATCGCTGCCGTAGCGACTATTGTAGCGACTACAAAAGACAAAAAATCAAATTTCGAACCGGCATAGCGACTAATGTAGCGACTACGGAATTCAAAGTGCAAAAAAAGCTAGATTATATGCGGTGTACGAAACGGCGGCAGGAGACTCAGGCTGCGTTTTAGGCTTTTCTTGCCTTGCAAGAAAAGCGCAAGCATCGCGTTTTGGTACCAAAACGCAGCTTGCAGGGAGAACCCTGACCCAAATGCCGCCACCGGACGGAAGATTAACGGCCGAACTGCGGCACAAGTCAGAAAACGCACATCGGCGCAGCCATTCGGTCCGCGGCGTGGGGCGCGTCGTGCCGATGTGTGCGGTTTTATGGGCCGACCGCGCATCCGTGCAGGTCTGCGCCACGCAAACGCCGCGTCCGCCCACCGTGCGGCGCAAAAAAACGAGGGCTGGCATCAAGCCAGCCCTCGCCTTACAAATCGAACAAAGGAGATGATCCATGACAAAACTGTGCAACCCACCAGTGCTAGAAAGATCCCGTCCGCCAGTGCCGTGTGCACACGATACCACGGTCGAAACGTTGTGAGCATCAGCACCAGGTAGACCAGCGGTATGGACAATTTCGGTTTCATCGCAATACGAATCATCAAGAGCAGCAGTTGAACCATCACGGAAAAACAGGCAGTTACCATCGGCGATCCTCCTCAAACGGTTTGTCGGATGTTAACTCTTCTGCTGCAATTTTACAAGTACATAGATTTCTGATTGGACAATTCTTCTCGGCCATTCAAAAACCAATTTTGATTCCCAGAATGGGAGAAAGGAAGCCATATGAACCAGAAACAATATCACTCGCTGGAAGAATTGCCCCTGATGATGAACATGACAGATGTTGCTGCCGTCCTTGGCATTTCCAGAGCCGGAGCGTACAAGCTCGCCCACAGTGCAGATTTCCCGGCGTTTCAGATCGGCAGGCGCATCGTAGTCTCGCGGGAAAACTTCCTCGGCTGGCTGAACCGGCAGTCCACAGAACAAAAATGTGCCTGAGCGCAAAAAGTACTCGCTATTTCACTGTGTTTTTGGTAGTTGTGTGAGCTACCGGAAAAGGAGGAATTTACATGAGCAAAAAGCGAGCCAACGGCGAAGGCAGCATCCGCAAACGGAAGGACGGACGCTGGGAGGGCCGATATACCGCCGGGTATGACAAGGACGGAAAGGTCATCACGAAAAATGTTCTCGGGAAAACGCAGGCAGAAGTCAAAGAAAAGCTGAAAACAGCGATCGAAGAAAGCCAGAAGCTTGACCCGACCCGCACGGGGCAGTACACCGTTCAGACATGGGTGACGTTGTGGTACGAGGTGTTTATCAAGCCGCAGATCCGCCCGAATACGAAGCAGTTCTACCGCAACTGCATGGAAAACCATCTCTTTCCCGCGCTGGGTGACTGCCCGCTGGAAAAGCTGAGCACCATTCAAATTCAGCGCGCGATCAACGAGATGAGCGAGCACGGCAGAAATCACTACTACAGCCACATTCCGCTGAAAGAAACGACGCTCAGCCCACGCATTGTGCAAGGCATCCTCGGAATCCTGCGGAAAAGTCTCGATCAGGCCGTCGCAGAAAAGCTCATTCTGAGCAATCCGGCAGCAAACTGCAAAGCCCCGAAAACGGTACGAAAAGAGATGAAAGTGCTGCCGGAGGAGCTGATTGGGCCATATCTGCACGAAGCGAAGCAGCGCGGCGTGTTTGCACCGCTCTATCTGGAACTGACCAGCGGCCTGCGCCGGGGAGAACTGCTGGCCCTGCTCTGGA
>ENA-ORNQ01001466-ORNQ01001466.1-human-gut-metagenome-genome-assembly--contig:-NODE-1466-length-18367-cov-2.889744_pt1 | contig 18367 bp, 17 predicted proteins | sample MGYA00242116_ERZ509024 | MGnify/ENA primary metagenome ERZ509024 (study PRJEB26280, sample SAMEA2338697) | human gut metagenome | biome: human gut; feature: human-associated habitat; material: faeces...
TCTCTTTGCCGTTTACAACCAGCTTGCCGTCCTTGGCGGATACTTCGCCGTCGAACTTGCCGTGTACAGAGTCATATTTGAGCATGTACACCATGTAATCCGGATCGATGAACGGATCGTTTACGCCTACGATTTCGATTTCCGGTTTGGTCATCGCCGCACGGAATACCATACGACCAATACGGCCAAACCCATTGATACCAACTTTCACTGCCATAATGAGTGCCTCCTTGGAGATTTTAGATTTCTAGGTTTTCAAAAAACCTAACAAAACATTTTCATACGCATATTATGTTATCAAAGTTTTGCCTAACATGCAAGCATGTTCCCATGAGAATTTCCTTATTTTTCAGGATTCAGCGCAAAAAGCTCCGGCAGGACAAAATCCCCGTCCTTACGGATCAGCACATCATCAAACCAAATTTCGCCGCCGCCGTATTCCGGCGTTTGTACCAGCACCAAATCCCAGTGAATCGCCGAACGGTTGCCGTTCCAAGCATCTTCATAGCAGGCTCCGGGCGTAAAATGAATACTTCCGGCAATTTTTTCATCAAACAGCGTATCCATAATAGCGTTATGGATATAAGGATTCAGGCCAAAAGAAAATTCTCCTACATAACGCGCGCCTTCATCGGTATCCAAAAGCCGGTTGATGCGCTCGGTGTCGTTCGCGGTGGCTTTTATGATTTTTCCGTTTTCAAAGGTAAAGCAGATATTTTCATAGGTAAAGCCATCTTCCACCGAGGCAGTATTAAAGGTTATTTTGCCGTTTACGCTTTCACGTACCGGTGCAGTGTAAACCTCGCCGTCGGGAATATTGCATTTTCCGTCGCATTTTACGGCGGGAATATCTTTGATGGAGAAGGAGAGATCCGTACCCTGCCCCTTAAGGCGCACACGGTCGGTTTTATTCATTAACTCTACCAAAACGTCCATTGCCGCGGACATTTTTGCATAATCGAGATTGCAGACGTTAAAATAGAAATCCTCAAAGGCTTGGGTGGACATCCTGGCCAGCTGGCTCATGCCGAAGTTAGGATACCGCAGAATAACCCACTTGGTTTTTGCTACGCGCAGAGCTCCGTGCACAGGCTCCCAATAGAGTTTGTTGTAAAGCTCTATATTTTCTTGGGGGACATCGCTTAATTCAAAACTGTTCTCCGGTGCGCGTACGCCGATGTATGCCTGCATTTTGCTCATAAGAGCGCCGTCGTTTTCGGCCCGCAGGCGCAGCTGTTCCTCCGTAGCCTGAAGGAGCAGCGCACGGTTTAACCGATTGGAGCGCACCCATAAATAGGGATTGCCTCCGGCGGCGAGCACCGCCTTGATCAGCTCCTGGCCGAATTCTTCATCGGCACCGATCAGCTCGATCAGACAATTTTCCCCTTTTTGCAGATTACAGGAGTAATTTACTAAATTTTTTGCAAGCGTTTTCAGACGTTCGTCTACCATTATTGATTCTCTCCCTCAGTCGTAAAGCAGGCTTTCAGGGCAGAGAGTGCCTTGGAAGCATGCAGTTTAGGAATACAGCAGGTGATTTTTGTTTCGCTGGTGGTAATCAGCAGAATCGGGATCGAAAGCTCGCTTAAAATACCGATAACCTGGCCTGTGGCGCCGGCATGATGTGCCATTCCGCTGCCCTCAACCGTAAGCTTTGCGATATCATCGATCAGTTCAACGGTTTCTTCCGAAGACGCCAGATCCTTGATGATACGGTATGCTTTATCCGCCAGATTCTTCGGTACAGAGATCGAAAGTGTGTACAAGCCGTTTACGGGCGTAGGCTGGCTGATGATATCAATGATGATTTCCGCATCCTTCAGCTGTATAAAAATATTGTTCACCAGCGCCGGATCTTTTATACTGCTTACGGTAATTAAAACATCGGATTCAGATGCATACGCATGCGTAATAATCTGCTGCTGTGTTAAGAGACTGCTCATATCATAAAGTCCGCAGGGAAGGTTGCAAATAAACTGCGCAGCCCGAAGAGCGCCCACAGCGTAAATTCTCCTGGAGTAAGCCTGATGGGTCAGTTCAACGACTTCATCCTGGCCGGCAAAGAGGATCGTGTGCTCACCGGTAATGGTTCCGCCGCGTATGGCATGCAGACCGAGTTCGCGCTTGGGCCGGGCACAGCGGCGCTCATGACGGTCGTAGATATATTCCAGATCGCCGCCGGCGGCATCATTAATGGCGTCGGCCAGCATGATGGCAGTTCCTGAGGGGGCATCTACCTTGGTATTATGGTGCTTTTCAATAATTTCAATATCATAGGTGCTGTTGAGAATAGCCGAGGCCTTTGCCGCCAAATCTTTTAACAGATTAATGCCGAGAGACATATTGGAAGAGCGCAGAATCGGAATATTCTCCGAAGCGTATTCAATGGAACGGATATCGTTTTGATTATAGCCTGTGGAGGCCAATACCATAGGCAGCTTGTGCTGCTGTGCGTAGCGGAGCAGCGGTGGCAGTGCTTCAGGGCGGGAAAAGTCAATGATAACATCGGCTTTTTCCTGACATTTTGCAATATCGCTGTATACGGGGAAATCCGTTTGTGCGTTGGCAGCCATTTTGTCAACACCGGCACATATTTCAAATTCATCGTTGTCCTTGACAGCGGCAACGATTGCCTGACCTACTTTGCCCAAGCAGCCCGAAAGGATAATTTTTAACATAGTGATTCTCCTTTTAAAAAAGCCCCGACCGCAAAGGTTAGGGCATAGATTTAAGGTTTAAATACGGATGCCGAAATTCCGCATGGCGTCTTTCAGCAGCGGAAGGTTCTTTTCTTCCATATCGCACAGCGGCATGCGCAGATGACATTCACCGAAGCCCATGAGTGACGCCGCTGTTTTTACGGGAATGGGATTGACCTCACAAAACAGCGCCTTTACCAGCGGATAGAGCTTTAACTGCATTTCGCGCGCGCTTTGCAGGTTGCCGGCAAAGAAATCCGCGCAAAGCTGGTGGACTTCCTTGGGAACAATGTTGGAAGCTACGGAAATCACACCCTTGCCGCCTAAGGCCAGCAGGGGAAGGATGATTCCGTCATCACCGGAATATACATCAAGCATATCGCCTACGCGGGCACAGATCTCGGTAATTTGGTCAATATTTCCGCTGGCCTCCTTCACGGCGCACATGGTATCAAACTGTGCCATTTTTTCTAAGGTTGCCGGTTGAATATTGACCCCGGTTCTTCCCGGTACATTATAGCATATTACCGGCAGGGGCGTGGCAGAACAGATTGCTTCAAAATGCTTCATAAGGCCGGTTTGGGTACATTTGTTATAATATGGCGTTACCACCAGCAAGGCGTCGGCTCCGGCATTATAGGCTTTTACGGAATTATCTACCGCAATGGCAGTTGCATTGGAGCCTGTGCCCACGATGACGGGCACCCGTTTATTGATGCGCTTTAGCGCAAAATCCAAAGCTTCGCTGCGCTCCTGATACGTCATAGTAGCAGGCTCGCCGGTAGTTCCGCAGATTACAAGGGCATCGGTTCCGTTTTCTATTTGAAAATCGATCAGCCGGCCAAAAGCGTCATAATCTACGCCGTTTTGAGTAAAAGGTGTAATCAGCGCCGTAGCACTTCCGGTAAAAATAGTATTTTTTCTCATCGATAAATTCCCTTACCTTTCAATAAAACCTTGTGCCGTTAAGAGTTCCGCCATCAGAACCGCTCCGCCGGCTGCGCCGCGCAGCGTGTTATGGGACATACATACAAATTTGATATCAAACTGTTTGTCCGGCCGCAATCTTCCGATCGAAACAGCCATGCCGCCCTCTAAATCCCGGCAGGTTTTGATTTGCGGCTGATCATTTTCCGTAAAATAATGAAGAAACTGCTTTGGTGCGCTGGGCAGCTGAAAAATCTGCGGATCGCCTTTAAAATTTTTCCATATATCCAATATTTCCTCTAAGTCAGGTTTCTGATCAAAGCTGGCAAAAACGGCGGCGGTATGGCCGTTGGTAATGGGAACACGAATGCATTGCGTGGTAATGTTCGGCCCCTGCGCGGGAACGATCACGCCGTTTTCTACACGGCCCCAAATTTTCAGCGGCTCATTTTCACTCTTTTCCTCTTCTCCGCCGATGTAGGGAATGATATTATCCACCATTTCCGGCCAACGTTCAAAAGTTTTTCCGGCGCCGCTGATCGCCTGATAGGTGCAGGCAAGCGCTTTAGCAATGCCGAACTTAGAAAGCGGGAACAGCGCGGGTACATAGCTTTGCAGCGAACAATTGGATTTTACCGCGATAAAGCCGCGTGAAGTATGCAGCCGTTTTTTTTGGAAAGTAATCACCTCGGAATGATCGGCATTAAGCTCAGGAATAATCATCGGTACATCCGGGGTTCCTCTGTGAGCGCTGTTGTTGGAGATGACCGCTACTTCAAGCCGGGCATATTTCTCCTCTAATGCGCGAATTTCTTCCTTGGGCATATCTACCGCACAAAATACAACCTGCACGGCTTGGGCGATTGCATCGGCATCCGCAGAAGCATCCAGCACCGGCAGTTTGGCAATTTCTTCCGGAAGCGGCATATCCATGACCCAGCGATCGCCGATCGCTTCGGCATAGGTTTTTCCCGCACTGCGCGCGCTTGCCGCAAGAGCCTTTATGCAAAACCACGGATGCTGGCTTAAAAGCGTGATAAAGCGCTGGCCGACCATGCCCGTGGCGCCTATGATTCCAACATTCAACTTTTCCATTGCAATTACCCCGCAATTTTATAAAATACAACGCTTATCATACCATAGAATCCTGCATCTGTAAAGCAGCTTAACGGATTTTACTTGATTTTTTCGCCGAAAAATGCTATAATTTACGCAATAAAACAAAAGGATTAAAACAGTGGCGGTAACATTTTGTGCTTTGGGCAGCGGCTCTAAAGGCAACAGCTATTTGGTGGCCGGGAATAAAAACAGAATACTGGTGGATGCGGGATTAACGGCCAAGACCATAGAGTGCCATCTTTCGGCGATCGGCGTTTATCCCGGAGAGCTTGACGGCATCCTTGTGACCCATGAACATACCGATCATATCGCCGGTATCAAAGTACTGTCCAAGCGCTACGATATTCCGGTATATGCCAATGAGCCCACGATGATTGCGCTTTTGCGAAAAACAGGAGGCTTGGAGGAAAAAAATATCCGGATTTTTACGACCGGAGAGGATTTTTTTATCGGAGAATTTGATATCACGCCCTTTAAAACGCCGCATGACAGTGCTTCTCCCTGCGGTTTTTCTGTCTATTGCCGCGGCAGCAAGATTACTGTTGCCACCGATATCGGCCATATGACGCGGACGGTGTTAAATGCCTGCAAGGGCAGTGATATTCTGGTGCTTGAGGCCAACCATGATCTCGATATGCTGCTGAACGGACCGTATTCGCCCTTTTTAAAACAGCGGGTGCAGGGACCCAACGGTCACCTTTCCAACGACGTTTGCGGAAAAACTTTGGCGTATCTGCTGGATGAAGGATTAAAACAGATTATTCTTGCCCATTTGAGTGAGGAAAATAATTTGCCGCAGCTTGCTTATTCTACGGTATGTACCTTTTTGCAGGAGCGCGGTGCCGTTGCGGGCAGGGACGTTTATGTGGATGTGGCCGCGCAATATCAAAGAGGAAAGTGCTATCGTCTGCTTTAATAGATCATGTGTTCAAACAGCACTTTTATAAAACGACCTTTTATGTCACGTAAGTATTGACTTTGTGACATCTTTCCTATTATAATAAAAGTGTAGAATATCTGCTTAAAAAGCAGATTTTTTTATACTTGAAAATGTGACAAAACGTCACAAAAAAATACAGTGAGGAGAGAGATTTATGGAAGAAAAATGTGAAATAGCCGAACGAATCTTATCCCATGTAATGGAAATGGAATACTACATCCGCGAGTTGGATATGCGCTTTGAAAAGACGGTTTTTGCCTGCGGTCCGTCGGGCTATGTAGGCTGCTCGAATGAATGCCGGGGCGCGGGAGACCGGCGCCGCAGCGGTTTTATGGAGGATATCGCCGAATATTTAAATGCGCTGGGTAAAAAGAAGGATCGGGTGATTATCAGCTTAAAGCCCGTAGTGCAGGCCTTTGAGGAACTGAAAGGTACCCGCAGCGGCCATGTGATTTTTTTTCGTGTAGGAAAGGGGCTTTCCGTTCAGGAATACGCCGATACCTTTCATTATTCTCGCCGTCATGCCAGACGGTTGTATCTTCAGGCGATGGCGGATTTTTATCAAAAACTTGCTAAGTATGATACGGAGGGATTGATTGAAAAATTCAGGCAGAAGGAATAACTTTTTTACATACAAAGGCGATACGGCAGATATTGCAAATCTTGTGAAATTTGACGGATCAGAGAAAATTTATGAAAATATTTTTAGATACCCCCTTGTAATTATAAGATGCATATGGTACAATTTAGAAAAAAGAAGGATGAAAAACAAAAAAATAAAATAATTACAAAATATGAGAATGGGGATGATTCCAATGGGCCGCTTTGCAGGGACCCGTACAATTTGAAAAAAATAAAGGAGTGGCAATATGAAAAGAACAATATCGATAAAGTTTGTTTTAGCACTTGTATTATGCCTGACGATTTTACCAATATCCGTTTTTGCAGAACCCTTCAGCGCGTCCGATGGGGGACCAGCGCCGCTTCCTTCTCTGCAGAGCGTTTCAGCCTTCAGCACGCCTTCGGTACAAAACCTAATGAGCGATCCCGGCTTTGAAACATCCGCCCGCGGCTGGAATTCTCCCTATGGCGGAGCCTTTCCCGCAGCAGTGAACGCGCAAAAACCGGTTCCTATTCCCTGCGGATGCGGGGGCGTACGCAAACCTGGTATTCTCCTGCTTTTGATATGTATCCCCTTATCAAGCAAAACGGCCCCGGAACCTATGCCGTAAGCTTTTGGGTATATGTATCCGCTTATACTGATGGCAGTACCGCTTCGGCTGCCAGGCTGATTATCCGCGGACAGGCAGAGGATGCAAATTCTTTTATTTCCGGCCATTCTGACGGGAACTATTATTGTGTTTTAAATCCCGTGACGATTACGGTAGTGCCGGGACAATGGGTCAATCTTTCGGCTACCTTTACGGTAGAGCAGGAGGATTTGCTTAGGACCAGCGGTGATTTTAAATTAATGCTGGATACTTTGGCACCCTGTAGCTATATGTATATAGACGACGTCATTCTCTGCCAGCTCAGTGACGACGGGATTATTGATCCGTGGGTATCCTCCGGCTCTTTGATTGGGGCGGAGCAGTATTATAACAGTAATCTTTCGGTGATATCCAATTATATTCACGTAAAAAGGAACAGTGCTTACGGTTCAATTGCCTATAATTTTGTGAATATGCTGCGTGCGCATGGGCCGGGAACGTATCGTTTCCGTTTTCAGGCAAGGTTGGGAGATGACGCGTCAACAAACACAGAGAATATGTCGCCGTATATTTCTACATCATCAGAAAAGCATATCTCTTTGGGGCCGGTTACGCTGTCAAAATCCAGCTGGCAGTATTTTGATAAACAGATTGATATTACGCAGGCGATGATTGACTTCTATGACCTTACCGACGATAAAACCTTTTTGCGTTTTCAGGGAAATGTGGATACGCTTTCGGGGTTTTATATTACAGACGTCAATATTACTCCGCCGGTGATTTCCAACGGTGTTTACTATTTTAAAAATGCCGGAACGCAGAAATATATGGATATTGAAGGTCCCGCGGCCGGAAGCGGTACGCAGATTCATCAGTGGGATCTTCACGGAGATACCAGCCAGCGCTGGGACGTGCAGTTTGTCAGCAATGACCATTATAAAATTCAGTCGGTCTACAGCGGCCTGTATTTGAGCGTGGCAAATAATTCTACGGCGCAGGACGCGGCGATTGTGCAGAATTCCTTTGATTGGCTGAACGGCCAGCTGTTCAAATTTGAAAGGACCGCGGCAGGCAATATCAAAATTACGCCGAAAACAGGAAGCGCCAATAACCGGGTGCTTGCTGTTGGATGGTCTGTTGCCAATACCAACGGCGTTAATATTGAACAGCGCAATTATAGCGAGGATTCCAATTATATTGACGAATGGATTGCGGAAAAGCGGGTGGACAGATATATTCTGCGCAGCTTTATATCGGAGGGGATACTGGCGTCTGACCCACAAGGATTGTCCAATGTTGTATCATATAGTCAATTTGCTAGTGGTGCGTTAAATCGAAGTTTTGGGATTCCTTTGTATTTTGAAATGCCAAATGTAAAGGAATTATCCAGTGATCAGGTGCATGCAGGTTCTTGTAGTGATGCTTGCGGAGAATGTGTTGATACATATTCGCCCGGCCAAACAAATATTCATCATTTGAATTATCGAAGAATCGCGCGGGAGGAACTTACCAGAAAACGAGCAACGAATGACCAAATTCATGTGCTGTGGCATAGCAGACCAGGAAGCGATTTTTGCAGGAATGCTATATCCCATACAGCAGATGGTGCTTTTGGCGTAGTCTATGATAAGTTGCCGGTGGCTAATATTTTTGATACTCCGGTGACTACAGATGCGGACCCTGAATTAGTCTTTAAATATGTGTTATTGCATGAAATAAGCCATGTTTTAGGCAGAAGTGAGAGTTACCTTCATACTCGTTGTATTGCGCGATCTATGTCTACACAGGCTGAGTTTGAGGAGTTCTTTGCAATGTATTATAATGATGGGGAAGAAGTGTTTTGTGATCAATGCAAACAAGAAATGTTAAGTATTATAGGCCGACCTTTAAAAAATGAATAACGAAAGGAGAAAAGAGATGAAAAAAATATTTAGTATTGCAATTCTTGCTTGTTTACTGATAACTGTTGCTTGCCAAACAGCACCTAAGGATGAGTTTTCCGGGCAAATTTTTTCCTATTCATCTCAAGATCTCTTTGAGCAAGAGGTGGTGATGGCGAAAGATAGTACTAAAAGCAGTGAAGAAATGGCTGATCGTATTCTGCATATCAAAGAAGCTGTTAAGTATATGCCCGATAAATTTTACCTTGCACCAACAGAAGGAACATTTAATTATATCACTCTTAGCGATAGTATAATGGGCGTTTCTTTTGATAATAATGCGGGTGAAAAGAAAGAGTATAAAATTAGTTGGAATTTGGAATATAAGCAAGCATATACAAATCGTATAAGGGAAAATGGTGGATATAATTATCTTCCGGGACTTGAGGAACAGAACGGTATTAGAAGTCTTTATACTAAAGTCACAGTAGATGGCCTGCAGTATACTATTGAACGAATGTATTCGTCTAAAAGCGCTGTTGAATATAAAGAAAGTATTGGCCAACCACTGACGCAGGAGGAAATTGAGAGCCCAATCATGATGCATGTGTATTGGGAGCAAGAGAATGCTTTAATTGAATATATAGTGCTTGATGAAAACTTGAAAAAAGAAACGGATGACGCAGTAATTGCGAGTTCTGTGGGCAAACTGCAAAAGGTATATTATAATACTAATGATGCGGCGCAAGGCGCATAAAAGAGAGAAAAAACAGCGGCGAAGGCCGCTGTTTTTTATTATACCTATTGAATTTGCAAAAGGAATATGGTACTATTTAGATGTAAAAAAGGCTGGAGGGGAGTCCCATGCAGTATTTGGTGGATAAAGGTTGAATTTATTAGAACAGGAAGGAGTAAAAACCGATGAAAAAACTGGTGTGTTTATTGATAGCAGTATTATTGGCAGGTTCCGCAGCCGGTTGTACGGCAGGCGAAGATAAAAGTGAAGCAATACATCATTATGGAGGAGATGCCGTGAGGTATAAAAGCCAGCCGGAATACGAAGCGGAATTTTTAAGATATCTTGCAGATGAAGAAGTAGACGAACGCTTTGTAGAAATTGCGCCATATCTGCCGGAGGAATATTATTTGATGCCGGAGGGGACTTTCGGATTTATAGAAGTATATTATGATAGAATGTCGGTCGTTACAGAGGAAGGTGAAGGCCGGGTATTATGGTGGAATTTGAAAAAAGCAAGAAAGGAACTGGCTGACCGAATAGAAAGCATGGGCGGATTTAATACGCGGTATACACCGGAAGATGATATCAGCACTTACGCATTCAGTAAAGTAACGGTTGACGGAATAGAGTATACTATTGAACGTCTTTTTGATTCCCCTAAAGCTATTGCTTATCTAGAATCTGTAGGAGAACCACTGACAGAAGAAGAAAAAATGTACCCACGAGAAATGAATATATATTGGGAACAAGATGGGGCGTTTGTGAAAGTATATGCAAATAAAAAGAAACAAATAACGGATGATGCGGAGCTGGTAAGCCATTACGGCAAACTGCAAAAAGTGTACTATAATACCGAAAACGCAGCGTAAAAGTGCGTTAGACAAGGTAAAAGCAGCGGCGAAAGCCGCTGTTTTTTATTATACCTATTGAATTTGCAAAAGGAATATGGTACTATTTAGTTGTAAAAAAGCAGAAGGGAGAGGGAACTCGTGGAGCTTTTGGCTGAAAAGTAAGGAAAAAGAGGTTTTTGATTCAGGCCGGGAATTTGGTTCTTGAGGAAAGGAGTAAAAAGCAATGAAAAAACTGATGAGCGTACTGGCGATCATTGTTTTGATAGGTGGTGCCATGACAGGGTGCGGCACAGAGTCGGATGAAATAGTGTTTCAAGGATATGGGGAAGAAGCAGTCCGTTTTTATACAAAAGAAGAATATGAGGCGGAATTTTTGAAATATGTTGCGGGAGAGGATGTAGATGAAAGACTTGCAGCAGTCGCTCGTTATATGCCGGAGGATTATTACTTAATGCCCGCAGGAGAATTTGAGCAAATAGAGATGTATTATGATGTTATGGCAGTTTTGTCTAAGGAGGAGGGAAGCTTTCGGGAAGTATACTGGAATGCAGCAAAGAAAAAAAGAGAGTTGAATGAACAAATAAAAAGTATGGGAGGATTTAATAATCGGTATACCTCAGAAGATTTTTTCACCATTTATGTATTTAGTAAAGTAACAGTAGAGGGGATAGAGTATATTATAGAAAGAGGCTTCAATGGGCCTAAAGCTATAGAATACAGAGAAAGTGTGGAAGATCCGCTTACAGAAGAAGAAATATTATATCCTCGATTGGTGTTTATTTATTGGGAACAGGACGGTGCATGGATAAAGCTGTATGCAAATAAAAATAAACAAATAACAGATGATGCGGAACTGGTAAGCCATTACGGCAAACTGCAAAAGGTATATTACAATACTAATGATGCGGCGCAAGGCGCGTAAAAGAGAGAAAAAACAGCGGCGAAAGCCGCTGTTTTTCCTGCTGTCTGTGTTTTTTTTGAAGGATAAAAAATTTTTTTAAAAAATGTGACTTAGTCATAGTTAGAAGGCCGTTTTATGTGTACAATACTATTATAAGCAGCGGCGGAATCGCCGGGCAGTAAAAATGCATAAAAGGAGAAAGATAAAATGGCGGAATTGAAAATTACAAAAAACAATTTTGAAGCAGAGGTTTTAAAGTCCGATGTTCCCGTTCTGTTGGATTTTTGGGCGTCGTGGTGCGGCCCTTGCCGGATGCTGGCTCCGGTTATAGCGGAGCTTGCGGAAGATTATGCGGGCAAGGTGAAGGTTGGAAAGGTGAATGTGGATGAGGAACCGCAGCTGGCTGCGGCGTTTCAGATTTCCAGCATTCCCACGGTAGTGGTCATGAAAAACGGTAAGCCGGAAAAAATATCGGTTGGATATCAACCGAAAGAAGCGCTGGCATCTATGCTGGGGTAGGAGAACTGTATGGGTGTTTTTGATTTGTTTGCAAAAAGGAATATGGATGAGGGTGTGGAAGAATTCCGCCGTACGCCGCAGGCGGTGCTGCTGGATGTGCGTACGGGAGAGGAATATGCACAGGGCCATATTGAAGGCAGTTATCATCTTTCGCTGGATCAGATTGCATCGGCCGTTGATGCGTTTCCGGATAAAAACACGCCTTTGTTTGTACATTGCCGCAGCGGTGCACGAAGCGGGCAGGCGGTATCGTATTTAAAGCAGATGGGATACCGCAGGGTAAAAAATATCGGCGGAATTTTGGATTATCATGGAAAGGTGGTAAGATAGATGAAAATAGTCATTGTCGGCGGTGTAGCCGGGGGTGCATCAGCCGCGGCAAGACTGCGGCGGTTAGATGAAACGGCGCAGATTCTTATTTTTGAGCGTTCCGGTTTTATTTCTTATGCGAATTGCGGACTGCCATATTACATCGGCGGGGTTATCACAGAAAAAAAGGATTTGACGCTGCAGACTCCCGAGAGTTTTTGGTCGCGTTTTCGGATCGATGCTTTGGTTCATCATGAGGTACTGCGTGTTGACCGGAAAAATAAAACGGTTACCGTTAAAAATTTGGTTACCGGAAGGATATACGAGGAGTCTTACGATAAGCTGATCCTTTCCCCCGGTGCCAGGCCGATCCGGCCGGAACTTCCCGGTATTGACAGTGAACGGGTATATACTCTGCGTACAGTAGAGGATACGGTAAAGATTCGTGAAAGTGTTGAAAAACAGCAGGTGCGGTCCGCAGTAATCATCGGCGGCGGCTTTATCGGGGTGGAAATGGCGGAAAATTTGCAGCGGCTGGGCATAGAAGTAAGCCTTGTTGAAAAGCTTCCCCAGCTTTTAGGACAGTTTGATGCGGATATGGTGAGCTTTCTTCATGCGCATATCAGGGAAAAAGGCGTTCAGCTGCATCTGGGGCGTTCGGTAGAGCGTTTTTTGGAAGAGGACGGCGGAATTTCGGTGTGTATAGACGGCGGCGAGAAGCTGTTTGCTGATATCGCGATCGCTGCAATCGGCGTTTTGCCTGAAAGTACACTGGCGGCAGAAGCCGGGCTGACGCTGGGAATGAAAAACAGTATTGCTGTGAACGAATATATGCAGACATCGGATCCGGATATTTATGCTGTGGGGGATGCGGCGGAGATTACACATAGGATAACGGGACAAAAAACCGTAATGGCGTTGGCCGGTCCTGCCAATAGGCAGGCGCGGATCGCAGCAGATCATATTTGCGGGATTCAAAGGCCGTATATGGGCGCTGCGGGGACGTCGGTTCTAAAGATATTTGATATGACTGCGGCGTCAGCAGGGTTAAATGAACGTGCGGCCCGGGCAGCGGGAATAGAATATGAAAAGGTGATCCTATCACCGGTATCGCATGCCGCATATTATCCCGGCGGTAAAGTGATGACGCTTAAGCTGTTATTTGAAAAAAACGGAAGAATACTCGGCGCGCAGATCGTAGGCTTTGACGGTGTAGATAAGCGCATTGATGTATTGGCTGCGGCAATGCAGGCAAAGCTGAAGGCGACCGATCTATGCGACCTTGATCTTGCTTATGCACCGCCGTATTCTTCTGCAAAGGATCCGGTCAATATGGCGGGCTTTGTGGCGGAAAATGTGCTTTCAGGTAAAGTGAAGCAGTTCTTTTATGAGGAGGCGCTTTCATTGCCGCGTGACGGCAGTGTAACACTTTTAGATACCCGTACCGAGGCAGAGTACAGCCGAGGACATGCGGAAGGCTTCGATATCAATATTCCTGTTGACCGGCTGAGGGAGAGACTTGAAGAGATCGATAAAACAAAACCGGTATATGTAATGTGCCAGTCAGGGCTGCGCAGTTACATTGCTTGCCGGATTCTGACGCAGAACGGTTTTAACTGTTATAATTTTGCGGGAGGATACCGTGTATATCACAGTATCCGCAGCCAAGAGGCAGAGTCTGCGTCGGCTTATCCTTGCGGAATGGCGCGAAGCCAGGGATAAGCAGAAAGGATTTGTCTTCAATACGGCAGCAAGCAGAGGATAAAAATGCGGTGCAGGAGACCTGCGCCGCATCTTTTTGTAAAGAAAACCCCTGCGATAGCCGCGTGGAAGGAAAGGATTTCAGCGATAGGGAAAATCCTCCGCATGGCGGAGGATTTTTATTATTTTATTTTTTGAATCAGAATGACCCAATCGTTTTTATCAGGTTTTTGCTCCAGATGATAGCTGCGGTGCACGTCCGGCACGAATTTATGTTTTTGCAAATATTCGTTGGTGCGGGGGTTAAACCACTGGTACGTATATTCGCAGGCGTCCAAATTGTTCAGCATACCGGTCGCATAGTTTTGGTTATAGAAATAGATGACCTCGGTATTGCGTTCGTCGGTAGCGATGGAATAAAAGTTTTCGCCGTCGGCTTTAAAGTAGGCGGGGGAATCAAACCGCGGAATCAGCCGCCACCATTTCAGCTTTTGGAAGAATTCCCGCATGTAATTTACCTGATAGGCTGTTTCAAACTCCACGCTCTTGCTCCAGGGAATCTGCTTATCTTCAGGCGTGATCACCTCGGCGCCGTCGTTGCTTTCTTTATCAATATCGTACCGGCTTTTGTACAGCCAGATATCGATGGCGCCGTAACCGTAGCCGTACAGACCGTTCAGATAAGCAAACCAGCCTTCGGCACGCGCGCCGAAATGCTTGGTCCAAAGGTGGTCATAGCGGGATTCATAGAGAATGCACACCTTGCCCTGGCCGTTTAACATGCCGTCTTTTGCAAATTCAAAGCTCATGGGCGAACCAAGGCCGGTACTCCACTGGTAGCCGAACCAGTTGTGGCCTTCTACCTCACGGAACGAGGAGGTGGAGGGGCAGGTGCCGTCGCCGCCGGGGCCGGAGTGAATGGAGCAATATTCCATGTGCGCGGTCAGCGGATGCTTATAGGCGTCATTTTTATGCAGTCCCCTGGCAATAATTTTAAAGGGATTATTTTCCTTGGTAAAGCGTTTTTGATCACCGCGGGTAAAGTAGAAGTCATTATCCACTTCCTGCCCCAGCGTCCACAACACGGGGTAGGCCGAATACCGGGCCGCCCAGTAGCGGGCCAGCTTTTCTAAATAGGCCGTATCCTCATAGCGTTCAAACTGAACGAGTTCATGCGGGAATACCAGCTGCGCGTTAGCGTGCACCAGGCCCTTTTCGGCAATGTAGGCAAAGCGGCGGTCCAGGTCCTGAAAGCCCTTGATATCCTCTTCATCCACGCCGTTTCCGATATGGTATTTTGCGCCGATCGGCTCGGACTGATAAACGTTGAAGCCCTGTTCTGCGCGCTTATCCACAATGTATTTAAAGTGGGAATTGGTCTTAAGATCTCCGGCAAATTCGCCGGCTTCGTCAAACTCCTCAACGGCAAAATTCCAGTGGGTATCGCCTAAATAGAAAAAAGGCGTGCCGTCATCATATACAAAATACCGTACATTGGGAATCACTTTGATAAAGCCGTGTTTATAAATTTCCAGCGGACCGCTGTACGCTTCACACTCTACGGTGCCTGAACCTGCAAGTCCGTTATTTTCCGGGTCATCACATTCGGTTTTGTAATTCCATACGCCGGCGGAAGGCAATGCAAAACGAACGCGCCAGGTATCACCGCCATCCCAGAAAGCGGGAATACGCAGTGTTTTTCTGCCGCAGGCAAAACAAACGTCAAGCGTCACGTCCTCGAAGGGGTTCTCATACTTCTTGGTGCTTGTAAACGTCAATTCGTTGGCAAGCCAGGTCTGTACTTTCATTTTAACACCTCAATTTCAGGCCGTTTAGGCCGTTTTCAACTCATTCTATCATATGCCGGGGCAGAAGGCAATACCTAAACTCCGCTTTTTTAGAATAATTTTTATCTTTTACTAAAGACCTGCGTGTCCGGGAATCGGCAGGATCTTTTGCAGCCTTTGTTCTATGCGGAATTATCCGGCAAGGGTAGGCATTGTTTTTGTCCTTGATTTATACTGCTTAGTTTGGTATAATTTAGTTGTTGTACTTTTTGTACGTAAAATAAAAATAAGAAGGAAACTATGCTATGCAGGTACAGTTAAAAAGATATAATGGCGTGCTTAAAATCGAAATTGACGGGCAAATTCTTGAGCCGCTTTCGTTCAAGTCTTTCCGGCCGACGGCAAAAAATATTTCCGATTTTGCAGCCGCGGGCGTAAAGCTGTTCAGTATTTTAACCAGCGGCCTTACCAGCATGCTTCAGGTGCCGTATTCTCTTTACGGTGAAAGCTGGATCGGTCCGCATCAGTTTGATTTTTCAGTAATCGACCGGCAGATTGAACTTTTCAGGGAAAACGCGCCCGGCTGTTATTTTGCGTTGATGGTACAGCTGGATACGCGCCCCTGGTGGCTGGAGGCGCACCCCGAATGCCCCAATACGTTCACGCATCTTTCCCAAACCGCGGCTAATGCACAGTGGAGGGAGGAAGCGGCGGAATATCTGCAGGCCGTGCTGAAGCATGTAGAGGAAAAGTACGGCGAACTTTTTTACGGCTATTTTATGCTTTGCGGCTTTACGACCGAATGGTTCAGCCATTTTGATGAGGAAGCCCCCAATGCCATAAAGGAGGAAGCTTTTAGGGAGTATATGGGGGATCGCAGTGCCGTAGTTCCGACCAAGAGCGAACTGGATGGAGCAGCCGGCAGCGCGTTTGTTTCTGAAGCCTGCCGACAGAATGTGGCGGAGTACCGAAAATTTCATGCCGAGCTGATCGCCGACAGCGTGCTGTATTTTGCCGCCCGCGCCCAGGAAGTTTTGCAGCATAAAAAGCTGCTGGGCGTATACTACGGCTATCTTTTGGAGCTGAACGGTCCGCGTCTGTGGAATGACGGGCATCTGGCATATGAAAAGGTGTTCACCAGCCCGGATATTGATATGATTTCCTCACCCTCCTCCTATGATTACCGCAAAATAGATTCTACCAGCGCCTTTATGGTCACCTATGATACGCTGAATTTGCATGATAAGCTGTATTATTTGGAGTTTGACCATATTACGCATTTAGCCCCGCCGGATGTGGACGGAATTTTGATTCCCGGGGGCGACAGCAAGTATAAAAACCAGGCGGAAACGCTGGATGTTATGCAGCGCGACTTTATGCTTTGCGCCGCTAAGGGCGCCGCCCTGTGGTGGTTTGATATGTTTGAGGGGTGGTTTTATTCCGAAGAAATGATGGGCAGCATCCGTGCTATGATAAAAGTTGCCCAAAAATATGCCGCGCGGCCGCAGAGGAGCATCAGCGAGGTTTTGGTGATTGCTTCCGGTGAAGCGCTTTACGGCGTAAATAAAAACAGCGGACTGAATACTATGTGCCTGGGCCGCCAGCGCGAGGGGCTTGCCCGGATGGGCGCGCCGTATGATTTGTATTCGATGTGCGATTTGGAAAAAATCAATCTTGAGCAATATAAGCTGGTGATTTTTTTGGATGCCTTTGCGCTTACTAGTCAAAAGCGGCAATATATTCATGAAAAAATAAAGACCGGCGGACGGACGGTTTTGTGGCTGTACGCGCCGGACTATGTTAGCGGCGGTCTGCCGGCGATGCAGAGCCTGACGGACATCAATGTTGTGCAGTTTATCGGCCAGGAGGATACGGTAAGCACGCATTACGGTGCGTTGAAGTATGAGGAATTGCCCGAGCCAAGGTTTTTTATTGAGGATCATGACGCACTGCCCCTGGGCATTTATGAAAACACCGAAAAAGTAGCGCTGGGAATAAAAAAATTCAGCCAATATACCAGCTGCTACAGTGCGGTTGGCAATCTTTCCGGCAGTGTGCTGCGGCATATTGCCGAGGGCGCGGGCGTACATATTTATGCGCACGGAGACGAGCCGGTGTATGTAAACAGCCTGTTTTTGGGCGTTTATTCCCTATCGGATACCGTGCTTACGGTAAAAGAGGATGGCTTGTACCAGGATGTGTTCACCGGCGCAGTGTATGAGGCAAAAGAGAAAACGCTTTGCCTGCCCTACAAGGGAGCGGCTTCCCGACTGCTGGTCAAAAAAGGAGACGTTTTATGAAAATTACCTGGCTGGGGCAGGCGGGCCTGCTCTTTGAAACGGGCGGCCTGACTATTGTGATAGACCCTTATCTTTCCAACAGCTGCCAACGGCTGAACCCGGATTCTTTCCGCCGCGTGCCGGTAGAAGAACGCTTTTTGCAGATTCAGCCCGATGTGATTATCTGTACCCATAACCATCAGGATCACTACGATGAGGAAACGCTGCAGCATTATCTTACGGGCGAAAAGGCGGTTACCTGCCTGGTGGCACCCTCCTGTTTTGCGCCTATCCGCAAATACAGCGCCAAGCACAACTATATATGGTTTGCGCCGCATACCCGGTGGACGCAAGGAAATGTGCGCTTTTCCTCGGTGCGCGCCGTACATTCCGACCCTGAGGCCATCGGCGTGCTGTTGGAGGCGGAAGGTAAAACCTATTATGTTACCGGCGATACGCTGTATAATACCGATATCTTTGCGGATATCCCCCCCATTTTAGAGGC
>ENA-ORNQ01001478-ORNQ01001478.1-human-gut-metagenome-genome-assembly--contig:-NODE-1478-length-18284-cov-8.249767_pt1 | contig 18284 bp, 20 predicted proteins | sample MGYA00242116_ERZ509024 | MGnify/ENA primary metagenome ERZ509024 (study PRJEB26280, sample SAMEA2338697) | human gut metagenome | biome: human gut; feature: human-associated habitat; material: faeces...
CACCAGCCGTAAAGGAGACAGCAGAGCAACAGGATATTATTATCAAAGCGGCAGCTGTGGCGGATTATCGTCCGGATCACCCGGTCGATGAGAAAGTCAAGAAAAAAGACGGGGATGCCACTCTTACGATGGAACGCACGGAAGATATCCTTTCGTATCTGGGCGCGAACAAAAAACCGGGACAGTTTCTGTGTGGATTTTCCATGGAGACGGAACATATGCTGGAGAATTCCCGTGCAAAACTTGCAAAAAAGAATGCAGATATGATTGTGGCGAATAACCTGAAGGTAGCCGGAGCCGGATTTGGTACAGATACCAATGTGGTGACGCTGATTACGGCAGATGACTGCAGGGAACTGGAAATTATGAGCAAAGCGGATGTCGCATCAGCGATTGTGAGTGAAATTTTAAAGAAAATGTGTTAGTATTAAAATATGACAGACTTAGAAGCCTATTATAATAAATTTAATGAAGAGAAGCGTCTGGACAGCCGACACGGCAGGGTGGAATTTGTGACAAGCATGCATTATATCCATCAGTGTCTGGACGAAATTGTAAAAGAACGTGCAAAAGAGGAAATCCATATCCTTGATATCGGGGCGGGAACCGGACGATACAGCGTACCGCTGGCACAGGAAGGGTTCGATGTGACGGCCGTGGAACTGGTGAAGCATAATCTGGGACGCCTGAAACAGAAGGGTGCAGGAGTGCATGCATATCAGGGAAATGCAATGAATCTGAAAAAATTTTCCGATGATTCCTTTGACGTAACCCTGTTGTTTGGGCCGATGTATCACCTGCATGAGGAAAAGGACAAGCTTGCTGCGCTGCGGGAGGCGGTGAGGGTGACCAGACCCGGAGGCAGGATTCTCGTGGCGTATATTATGAATGAATTTTCCGTTATCACGTATGCGTTTAAGGAAAAACATATTCTGGAGGCGCTTCAGGAGGGAATGCTCACAGAGGATTATCACTGTACTTCAAAAGCCAATCCTCTGTATTCCATGGTTCGTCTGGAAGATATTGAAGCATTGGACCGGCAGGTAGAGGTCAGGCGCCGGCAGATCATAGCGGCAGACGGTGCAGCAAATTATATGCGTCCGTTTTTAAATGCGCTGACGGAAGAAGAGTTTGATGCGTTTCTGCAGTATCATCTGGCAACCTGTGAACGGATGGATCTTATGGGTGCAAGCGGTCACACGGTGGATATTCTTGTGAAAGAGGAGTCTGAAAACGTATGAAAAAATGGATATTGCCAATCCTAATGGCAGGATTTTTGCTGACGGGATGTTCTTCTCCTGCAGCAACGTCATCGGCTTTGCCCTCTTCTACGGAAAAAATCACGGAGACACAGATGACGGAAGAACCGGGTACGCTGGAAGAAACGGAAACCGGGACTGCAACTGAAACGCAGCAGGAACCGGTGATACAGACGGTAAAAATTACGGCGACAGGTGACTGTACGCTTGGGGCAACACAGACGCATGGGTATGCAGGTTCCTTTCATGAATACTATGATAAATACGGGCAGGATTATTTTTTTAAAAATGTCAGAAGTATTTTTGAGCAGGATGATTTTACACTGATCAATCTGGAATGTGTGTTGTCAAATGCGACCGAGCGTGTGGAAAAAACGTGGAACTTAAAAGGAAAACCGGAGTATGTTGGTATTATGACAGACAGTTCTGTGGAGGGGGCAAGTCTGGGAAATAATCATACGTTTGATTATGGGCAGCAGGGACTTGATGATACCAGAGAAGTGTTAAATAAAGCAGGGATTATTTTCGGATTCAATGATCATGTGGATACCTATACTACGAAGGATGGTATTAAAATCGGAATTGTCTCCGCAAGCCAGCTGTCCGCTGATGAAACACATGCTGGTTATATCCGGGATGGGATTGCAAAACTTCGGGAAGAAGGAGCGGATCTGGTAATTGCCTGTTGCCACTGGGGGATAGAGGGGGATCATTATCCGAATGATTATCAGCAGAAGCTGGCACACCAGGTGATTGACTGGGGAGCAGATCTGCTGGTCGGTACACATCCTCATGTATTGCAGGGAATGGAATTATACAACGGAAAAATGATCTGCTACAGTCTTGGAAATTTCTGTTTTGGGGGGAACAGGAATCCAAAAGACAAAGATACGGCGATCTATGAACAGACCTTTACCTTTGTGGATGGGGTACTGCAGACAGATATATCAGCCGATATGATACCATGCAGCATTTCTTCCACATCAGAAAGAAATAATTTTCAGCCTGCCATAGCAAAAGGCGACAGAAAACAGACGATTATTGATCATATGAATGAGTATTCGGAAAAGTACAGTAAAATCGGATTTGACGCAAATGGCAGGGTAATCATCAGGGAAGAGTAGGGGGATACTATAATTTTATGTGGCAAGTAAATAATAATGATAAGAGGAATCAGCACATGAATGCAAGTTTTTGGAATTATCCGTCAAAACAGAAAAGCTGGCCGATAGACGAAGAAATGGAAAGTCTCGGGGAAGTCATTCATCCACTCGATAATATCGGTGGATTTGATGTACGTCCGGGATTTTATCAGATGAATGGTGCATATCAGACAGAGGAAGGGGTAAGTTTTACCGTAAGCTCCCATGGAGCTACGAGCTGTGTCCTGCTGTTATTCCGGCCGGCGGCACAGGAACCGTATGCAAGAATCCGCATTCCGGAAAGTTATAAAATTGGAAATACGTATTCTATCCTTGTTTTTGGCTTAAAAGCAGAGGATTTTGAGTATGCCTATCAGATGGACGGTCCTGCCGATCAGGCGAGAGGGTTACTGTTTAACAGAAAACATACGCTTCTTGATCCATATGCGAAAGCTGTTACCGGTCAGAGAAACTGGGGAGAAAAACCGGAAGGCGGAAAGGATTTTGTCTATAAAGCCCGTGTGGTGCAAAGTGATTTTGACTGGGGGCGGTATCGGAATCTGAATTACAAATTTGAAGATCTGGTGATCTATGAGATGCATGTCAGGGGATTTACCAAAGATGCGTCCTCCGGTGTAAAAGGTGGGGGAACATTTGAAGGTCTGCGACAGAAAATTCCGTATCTGAAAGATCTGGGAATCAATGCGGTAGAACTCATGCCGATTTTTGAATTTGATGAAATGGAAAGTGCCCGTGTGGTGGATGGCGTGCAGTTGTACAATTACTGGGGCTATAATACGGTTTCCTTTTTTGCCCCGAATACAAGTTATGCATTTCATCAGGAGCATAATCATGAGGGTGATGAATTAAAGCGTCTGATCCGCGAACTGAAAGAAAATGGAATTGAAGTCATTCTTGATGTGGTATTCAACCATACGGCAGAGGGAAATGAAAACGGTCCATGTTTTTGCTTTAAGGGGATTGATAACAATATTTATTATATGCTTACACCGGATGGATATTATTATAATTTCAGCGGCTGTGGCAATGTCTTAAACTGCAATCATCCGGTGGTACGGCGGTTTATTACAGACTGTCTGCGGCACTGGGCAGTAGAGTACCGGGTGGATGGATTCCGGTTTGATCTGGCATCGATTCTGGGAAGAGATCAGAATGGTGCACCGATGGAGAATCCGCCGATTCTGGAAGCCCTTGCATTTGACTCTATTCTGGGGGATATGAAGCTGATCGCAGAAGCCTGGGATGCGGGTGGCTTGTATCAGGTTGGAAGTTTCCCGTCTTGGAACCGCTGGGCCGAATGGAACGGAAGATACCGTGATGATATGAGAAGCTTTTTAAAGGGCGACAGTGGCGTCGCAGGGCGTGCAATTACACGTATCACCGGATCCTCCGACATGTATGATCCGGCAAGCCGCGGATATAGTGCATCCGTCAATTTTCTGACCTGTCATGATGGGTTCACGTTGTATGATCTGTATTCATATAATGAAAAGCATAATGAGAAAAACGGATGGAACAATACGGACGGGGATAACAACGGCCTGAGCTGGAACTGCGGGGTGGAAGGTGAGACGGATGATCCGGCGGTTATGAGCCTGCGACGCAGACTCGTGAAGAATGCATTTGCCGCGTTGTTATGCAGCCGTGGACCGGCTATGTTTTTTGCAGGGGATGAATTTTGTAATACGCAGTATGGAAATAACAACGCATACTGCCAGGATAATATTATTTCCTGGCTGGACTGGAACAGACTGGAAGAATTTCAGGAGATTCATGATTTTGCCCGTTTTATGATCCATTTCCGTGCAAAGCATCCGATTCTGCGAAGGGATACAAAGCCGGCAGTCTGCGGGTTACCTTCCGTAAGTATCCATAACGGAGAGCCGAACCGGAATTATACGGACTATAATACACATTTAATTGGAATCATGTATGCGGGAAGAAATGCCGATGATACGGATGATGATATGATCTTTTACGGAATGAATGCGTATTGGGAGCCTTTGGAGATGCGCCTGCCTTCGTTGCCGGAGTCTTATCATTGGAAACTTGTAGTAAATACTTTCTGTGAATACCAGGATGGGGCAGATTTTGAAGCCCAGACACAGGGAGATCAGACACGTGTGCGTGTTCCGGAACGTTCTACGGTAATTTTACTGGCAGAACATGATTTATAAAAAAGAGTTGAGCACCGCTCTGGAAACAGGGCGTGCTCAACTCTTTTTTTCGGTGGTATCGGGTCTGGTTGTAATTTCACTGGTTCCGATGAGGTAATCTGCAGAAACATTCAGAATCTGCACGATGGCTGCAAGATCCGCAACGGTCGGAGAACGACGACCGGTACGGTATCCGCTGATCGTGGACGGCGAAACAAACATTGCATTTGCCAGCTGGATATTGGAAATATTTTGTTTATACATAATCAGACTCAGACGGTCACCAAAATCTTTGTATTTATTTTTATCATTCGTTTTCATACAAATGATTTTATAGAAAGTTGATATAAAAAACAGAGAAAACGCGTATTGCGTTTTAATTCTTAAATAAATGGAAAAAGATTTCCAAAGAGATAAGAAATTAAATCCATCCACCGTCTAAGGTGAGAATCTGTCCATTCAGGTAACTGCTTGCTGTGGCAAGAGAATATGCCAGTGAAGCAACTTCTTCCGGGGATCCCATCCGGCCGGCAGGAATTTCTTCGATGAGTGCAGAGCGTTCTTCCTCGGAGAAACAACGGTTCATATCCGTATCGATTACCCCACAGGCGATGGCATTTACCTGGATATTGCTGGGGGCAAGTTCTTTGCCCAAAGCGCGTGTAAGGGAATTGATCCCGCCTTTGCATGCAGAATAGGCAACTTCGCAGGAAGCTCCGACATTTCCCCATACAGAAGAAATATTGATGATATGTCCGGATTTGGCATGAACCATGGAAGGGATGACCTGTCTGCAGGTGGAAAAGACGGATGTGAGGTTTGTCGCAACTATCTGATTCCAGTCGGTAATATCCATGTCGGTGAGCAGACCGATATAAGAGATGCCGGCATTGTTGATTAACACATCAATCTGGCCGAAGGTATCCAGTGTTTTTTGCACCATGTCACAGATAAAAGTATAGTCTCCTACATCACCACGGAAGCAAAGCACCTGTATGGAGCAGGTTGTTTCAAGTTTTGTGGCAAGTGCCTGCAGCGTTTCATAAGAGTTATGGCAGCAAAGAGCCAGATGATAGCCTTCAGCGGCAAATCGACATGCCAGGGCTGCACCGATTCCACGGGATGCACCTGTAATCAAAGCAGTATGTTTCATTGTTCTTCTCCGTTCTTTTTTTATATTGTACCATAAATTAAAAAAATTCACTAGACAAACACCGGAGAATGTGTTACTATAATTGGGCAGTTGAAACGGCGCGTGGCTCAGCTTGGTAGAGCGCTGCGTTCGGGACGCAGAGGTCGCAGGTTCAAATCCTGTCGCGCCGACGATGCAAGGATTCCGGTACATGGGTGAGAGAATCCTTGGCAGGGGCAACCTCAGAGGCTTTTAGAGAGCTTCTGGGGTTCTTTTTTTTGCCTTCAAAAGTTTTAGAAAGGCTCTATGTCAAAAAAACTGTCGCACGAATTTTCGCGCGACAGTTTTTTCTTATTCTACCGTTACAGATTTTGCCAGGTTACGTGGCTGATCCGGATTTAAGCCTTTTCCAACGGATGTGTAATATGCAATCAGCTGGAAAATTACAACAGATTCAAAAATCGTAAATTCGTCGGATACATCCGGAAGATTGATGTGTACATCACAGATAGAAGGATCTGTGATTTCTTTGTCTTTGGACAAAAGAATGACATAAGCACCACGGGCTTTTACTTCCCGGATATTGGAAATAACTTTGCTGTATACATGTTTCTGGGTAGCAGCGGCAATGACAGGAACCCCTTCACTGACCAGGGCAATGGTTCCGTGTTTTAATTCACCGGCAGCATAGGCTTCGGCATGAATATAAGAAATTTCCTTTAATTTCAAAGCACCTTCCATACAAAGGGTATAATCGAGTCCACGACCGATAAAGAACGCGTTGTTGGCATTGATCATGCGTTTGGTCAGCTGTTCAATATCAGGAGCCTGTGCAAGAACTTCCTCGATGTAATTTGGAATTTCCTGCAGTGTTCCAATAAATGTACGTGCTTCTTCGACAGAAATCTTTTGCTGTTTCATGGCAAGTTTGCATGCAAGCAGGTAAAAAGAAGCAACCTGAACGGTGTATGCTTTTGTACTTGCAACAGCGATTTCCGGACCGGCATGTGTATATAATACATAGCTGCTTTCACGTGCAATGCTGGAGCCTTTTACATTTACAATAGACAGTGTTTTCTTTGTATATTTATTTGCAAGGCGAAGAGCTTCCAAAGTATCAATGGTTTCTCCGGACTGGGATACAACGATCACCATGGATTTTTCATTGATTACCGGTTCTTCATAGCGGAACTCCGATGCGATTGCCACGGTAACCGGAATATGCAGGCGGTTCTGGATCATGGTTTTTCCTACCATTCCCGCGTACATTGCAGTACCACAGGCAACGATTGTAATGTCGCTTACATTTTCAAAGAAGGAATCCGCAATGGCATCTTCCGAAAAATCCGGGAGCATATCTTTGATACGTGGGGTAATGGTTCTTGTGATGGCAGCCGGCTGTTCATGAATTTCTTTGATCATGAAATGCGGATAACCATCTTTCTGGGCTGCGGTAACATCCCAGTTTACTTCCATATATTCCGGTTCTACGGAATGACCGTCTAAATCTTCTAACGTAATGCCGTCCGCAGTCATAGTTAAAATATGATATTCCGGCACGATGAAATAACGCTTGTTGTATGCGATAAAAGCAGTCAGGTCAGATGCAATAAAAGCACCGTCATCACAGTATGTTGCAACCATAGGGCTGACATTTCTTACCGCATAAATTTCACCCGGATGATCCTTGAACAGAACGCAGAAGGCAAAGGAACCTTCAATTTCGGCTACTGCTTTGCGTAGAGCTTCTTTTGGATCTCCTTCGTAGAGTTTATTGATCAATGCGGCGGCAACTTCGGTATCCGTCTCGGAAATCAGTTCATCCGTCAGATCGTATTTGGTGGCGAGATCATGATAGTTCTCGATGATACCATTGTGGATCAATGCAACCTGTCCGACCTTATGAGGGTGTGCATTGGCATTGGTAACGCCACCATGGGTTGCCCAGCGGGTGTGGCCGATTCCACACGTAGAATTGTTATCATCATCGCAGATTGCACGAAGATCTTTTACTTTTCCGATAGTTTTCCGAAGTGAAATTTTTCCGGTATCTTTAAAGTACGCAATTCCCGCACTGTCATATCCACGGTATTCGAGACTTGCAAGTCCTGTCAATAAGACATCCTGAGCTTTTAATTTACCTGTAAATCCAATAATTCCACACATAATTGAAATCTCCTTTTTCTCATATAATTTTATGATCCCGATATTGTTTTCGTTCATCAGAATATTTTTCATTGTGCATTATGTGGTAACACGTAAGTGTTATCACCTATGCCAATTGCTTCGCGTAAGCAAATTCTCATGCAATTGGTTCCATCGGGGTACGAATCCTTTGTTCGGATGTTACCATCCTGTTTGTGATTCGTATGCGCAGCCCCATTCCTGCGTTCAGGCATCCGCCGAATCTTCGATCACCTGAATCCTCGTTAACCCTTGTGGTGCAGCGAAAGCTGTATCACAGGGTACATGGCGCTAAAGTTTTTAACTTTTCGAAATCTGTTTCTCCTTTCTATAACAGACACCCCCATCTTAACATAAACACCGGGGTTCTCACAACCGAAAATATCCACAGAGATTTACAGTAATTGCATAAATTTTTCACGTTACTTACAATCTTAAAAAAATTTATACATCTTTGCCTTTGGTATGATATGATTAATTCCAAATGAAAAACATACAGGGAGGAATCTATGGACGAACAGACAAAACAAAAACGAAAAGATATCGTGGGGTGGGTGATTTACATAGCAGTTCTTCTTGCCATTATTATCACATTCCGTTGTTTTTTGATGATCGGGCGGGTGCCATCTGAGAGTATGGAACCGACACTGATGGTTCATGACTGGCTCATCGGAGACCGTCATGCATATGAGGAAGAAAAACCACAACGCGGCGATATTGTCATGTTTTATCAGAAAGATGAAAATGAAACCATGGTCAAACGTGTGATCGGACTTCCGGGGGAGACGGTTTCTTTTGTCGGAGGAAAAGTATACATCAATGGGGAACCGCTGGATGAATCGGCTTATCTGGATGACACTGTCGAAACGGATTGTGGAGAAGAAGATAAAACCTTTACCGTTCCGGAGGGCGCTTATTTCATGTTGGGGGATAACCGGGAAATTTCCCTGGATGCGCGATATTGGAAACATACCTACATTACAACGGATGACATGAAGTCGAAGGAAATCCTTATCATCCCGTTTCACAGGCTTCCGTGGTTTTAACCCTTTTGTGTCTTGACACCTGACGGGCATGTGAGTATACTCTATGTAATATGTTGAATGTAACAAGAAATGTCTGTATAGAAGGGTATTTCGTGAAAAGGAGTATTTTATGTTAACGACAAGAGAACTGCAGGACGAGATCATCCGCCTGAAGAAAGAAAAGGATATCTGTATTCTGGCACATGCATATCAGAGTCATGATATCTGGGAGGTGGCTGATTATGTAGGGGATTCCTATGGGCTGAGCGTGCAGGCTGCCAAGGCAGCGCAGAGCACTGTGCTGATGTGCGGAGTCCGTTTTATGGCAGAGACGGTCAAGATTCTGTCCCCACAGAAAAGGGTATTGTTATCCAACAGCAATGCGGGATGTCCGATGGCAGAGCAGATGGATGTGGAACTGATTTCCGGGGTGAAAAAGATGTATCCGGATTATACCGTGGTAGCGTATATTAATACGACTTCCGAGTTAAAAACGATTTGTGATGTCTGTGTAACTTCCTCATCGGCAGTTCAGATTGTAAAGAATATAGAGAATAAAAATATTTTGTTTATCCCGGACTGCAATCTGGGAAAATGGGTGGCTGATCAGGTGCCGGAGAAAAATATCAAACTGCTGCAGGGGGGATGTCCAACGCATGTCCGCATGTCGAAACGGGATGTGGAAAAAGCACGAAAGGCACATCCGGACGCACTTCTTCTGGTACATCCGGAATGTCTGCCAGAGGTTTCCGAACTGGCGGATTATCGGGGAAGTACAACCGGAATCATGGACTATGCAAAGAAAAGTGATGCAAAGGAATTCATTATCGGAACCGAGAACAGTATCGTGCAGCATCTGCAGTTTGCATGTCCGGACAAGCAGTTTTATCCATTATCAAGAGACTGTGTCTGCCACAATATGAAACTGACCACACTCGGAGATGTGTACCAGTGTGTAAAGGGCACCGGCGGAGAGGAAATCAAGCTGGACGAAGAAGTGCGTATAAAAGCAAAACGCTGTATTGATACCATGCTGGAACTTGGCAATTAAAGCAGGTCAGCCTGCAAAGATGCGCGACCTGCGGAGTCAAAGATGATGCTGTGTCTCCGCAAGGGCGCGAAAGTGTGCGGTAAACGCACACTTTATTTTTTTACCGATTTTACAAGGGAATCCAATGTAACAGTTGTGGTGGTATCACCGGCAAGGAGCGTGTACGTTTCTCCGCTGGTGAGCTTGGGACAACTGATTACAACGGAATTATAGGATTTGGCAGGGGTATAGGAAAGCAGCATCCGGGGTATCAGATTGTGGTAGTGTCTGTTCTGAAAACAATTTATGAAGAAAGAAAAGGAAAACTTAAGAGAATCTAAATTGACTTGCAACATAAACTTATATAAAATAAAAAGCGCGGAGATGTTCGCAGAGTTCATTTCAAACGAAGAGGAGGAATTTTATATGATATGTCCGAAGTGCGGCAGTGAAATGCCGGATGACAGTGCGTTCTGCACCAGATGTGGAGCCAGCTTACATACAGGAACACAGGAAAATCAGAATTCGCAGGGAGGACCACAGCAGGGAAATCCGCAGGGGACGCCATACGGCTACGGAAATCCACAGGGAAACAACGGAGCGTATTATGGCAATCCACAGATGAACAATGGTATGCCGTACGGGCAGCCTTATGTAGATCCAAAGGATCATTCCGCAGAATTTGACGGAGAGGATATTGCAGATCACAAACTGTTTGCAATGCTTCCATATCTTCTGGGAATTTTGGGAACCATCGTGGCACTTCTTGTGGCAAAGGATTCTCCTTATGTCGGATTTCATGTGCGTGAGGGAATCAGGATCCTTGTGTCTGAAGTTCTGCTGGGACTGATTACCGTAGTGTTCTGCTGGACCGTTGTAGTTCCGATTGCAGCAGCCGTATGTTTTATCATTTTACTGGTTGTCCGTATCATCAGTTTTGTTAACGTCTGCAATGGAAAGGCAAAGGAAACTGCTATAGTCAGCAATTTCGGATTTTTGAAATAACTTATAAAGATCCAATGAAAAAGAGAAGAAGATTCTGCATGTTATGTAAGAATCTCCTTCTCTTTTTTGTGGAAAAAATGGGATATTTAATTGAAAAGGATGGAAAAGGTCAGGGAATTTCCATCTTCACTTTTGGCAGAAATTTTCCCTTTGTGTCATTCGTAAGTTTTGTCGTTTTACAGGACAACATATTTTTTACATTGAATTTACATTAGTCTGGTTATGCATTTTACACAGACCCGATAAGATAACAACTGTAATGAGGAACAACATGAAAGAAAGAGGAGAAAATCATGAAAAACAAACTTGTAAAAATGATGGCTTTACTGACAGCAACAACAATGGTCGCTGCAGGTGTGATGGGATGTGGTTCTGACAGCAGTGATGCAAACGCTGATGCAAATACAGATACAACGGCATCTGATACAACTGCAAATGCAGATACAACAGATGGATCGGATCTGAGCGGAACCGTTACATTGGCAGGAAGTACTTCCATGGAGAAACTTGCAAATGCCATGAACGAAGCATTCATGGAGAAATATCCGAATGTTTCCGCAACCGCAGAGTTTACAGGATCCAGTGCAGGAATCGAGTCTCTTACAGCCGGCAGCGTTGATATCGGAGATGCTTCCCGTGCCCTTTCTGACGATGAGAAAAGCCAGGATATCGTAGAGAACATTGTGGCAATTGACGGTATCGCAGTTATTACAGATACAGCAAACACAGTCACAGATATTAAGTCTGAAGATCTTGCAAAAGTATATACCGGAGAGATTACAAACTGGAAAGATCTCGGCGGACCGGATGAGCAGATCGTAGTCATCGGCCGTGAGGCGGGATCTGGTACAAGAGATGCGTTTGAGGAACTGATGGATGTAAAGGATTCCTGCAAATATGCGCAGGAACTTGATTCTACAGGTGCTGTTTTGGCAAAGGTTGCAGCAACTCCGGGAGCAGTTGGATATGTATCCCTGGATGTGCTGGATGACACCGTAAATGGATTAAAGATCAACTCTGTAGAGCCGACAGAAGACAATATTCTTGCAGGAGACTATGTATTACAGAGACCGTTCGTAATGGCTACCAAGGGTGAGATTTCTGAGCAGAGCAAGCAGGTACAGGCATATTTCGACTTTATCAACTCTGCAGACGGACAGAATGTTATCAAGTCTGTAGGACTGATCATCCCAAACAGTAAATAATGCAAATTAAGAAACACGTAAACAGGCAAACGAGGATAAAGATATGACAGGCGGCAAAGCAACAAAGCACATCGTGGAAACGATTGCAAAAGTAATATTTCTTATATGCGCAGCCGTTGCCATCGTAGCAGTTCTTTCCATAACGGTTTATATGTTTGCAAAGGGCACCCCGGCACTGGCAAAGGTCGGGGTGATAGACCTGTTATTTGGAACTGTATGGCAGCCGACAGCAGCAACACCATCTTATGGTATTTTATATATTATTCTGACTTCTATTGCAGGTACTGCAGTGGCAATTCTGATCGGTGTACCGATTGGAATTCTGACAGCGGTATTTATCACAGAGGTTTCCAATAAAAAGCTGGCAGCGATTGTACAGCCGGCGGTAGAGCTGCTGGCAGCAATTCCGTCTGTAATATATGGACTGCTTGGACTTATGGTTTTAAATCCATTGATGTACCGTCTGGAAAAGAGGGTGTTTGCAGGAAGTACAACCCATCAGTTTACCGGTGGTTCCAATCTGCTTTCTGCGATTATAGTACTGGCAATCATGATTTTGCCTACGGTAATCAATATCAGTGTTTCCTCCATCCGTGCAGTACCCGGACATTTAAAATCTGCTTCGCTTGCACTGGGAGCAACACATATCCAGACGATATTTAAAGTTATGATTCCGGCAGCAAGATCCGGTATTATGACAGGTGTGGTTCTTGGTATCGGCCGTGCGCTCGGAGAAGCCATGGCAATCAATCTGGTTGCCGGAGGTTCGGTAAATCTGCCGCTTCCATTCAACTCGGTACGTTTCCTGACCACACAGATTGTCAGCGAGATGAGTTATGCGGAAGGACTTCACCGAGAAGTGCTCTTTACGGTAGGATTGGTACTGTTTATCTTTATAATGATTATCAATCTGGTGCTTGCGCAGGTCGAGAAGAAAGGAGCCGTTGAAAAATGACAGGAAGTAATACAAGTATTCGTACGAAAACCAGACATCCGGCGGATTTCTTTACTTATGTTGCCATCTATGTGTGTGCAATTCTTTCCGTTGCGCTACTTCTCGGAATCATTGTGTATGTATTTGTCAAAGGTATCCGGAGCGTTAACTGGGAATTCCTTACCAGTGTCACTTCGGTGTTAAAAGGAACAACCGGTATTGCGGGAAATATTGTAAATACGCTTTATATCATAATTGTAACCATGCTGATTGCTACCCCCATCGGTGTTGGTGCAGCGGTTTATCTGAATGAGTACGCAAAACCGGGAAAACTGGTCAGCATGATTGAGTTCGCAACCGAGACGCTGGCAGGTATTCCGTCCATTATTTTTGGTCTGTTTGGTATGATGTTTTTCGGACAGACACTTCATTTGAAGTATTCGATCCTGACGGGTTCCTTTACCTTGACGCTGATGGTACTTCCATTGATCACGCGAAATACACAGGAAGCATTAAAAACCGTTCCGGACAGTTACCGCAGCGGTGCCATCGGTCTGGGAGCAGGAAAGTGGCATATGATAAGGACTATTTTACTGCCGTCAGCGATGCCGGGAATCATCACCGGTGTTATTCTTGCCATCGGACGAATTGTCGGTGAGTCAGCAGCCCTGTTGTTTACGGCGGGAAGCTCGGGTCTCCTCCCGAAGAGCTTTGCCGATCTGTTTACAAAGGCGAAAATGCCGGCAGGAACACTTACCATTCAGCTTTACCTGAGCGCGACCAAGGGTGAATTCGGAGTGGCATTCGGTATTGCAGTGGTTCTGCTGATGATTGTTCTTGGCATTAACCTGCTTACCAAAGCGCTGGCAAAGAAATTTGATGTCAACCGCAGATAAATAAATATATATATAAAGAAATCCTTCGGAAAACCGCTTCCGAAGGATTTTTGCGTATTTTTGAAAAGCTATGCGCTGGTAGGCATGGGAACATGCGTCAGGTTCTGCCGCACCTCCTGAAACTGTTCCGGAATATCTTCTATAGGCATGTTTTGCAGTACATCGGTGGTGCCGGCTTTTAATGCGGTTTCGTAATACCAGCATTTATAATCCAGGGTATTAAGTGTCTGCTGCAGGGAAGCCATCTGCTCCAGCAGGACGGTGCGCTGGTGCTGGAATAACTCTAAACGTTCCTGAATTGTGGAATCTCCCTGTTGCAGAAGGACAATGTATTTTTTGATATCTTTGATTGACATTCCTGCTTTTTTCAGACATTCGATGATCTGCAGCCATTCGTAGTCTTTCTCCCGAAACATCCGGATACCGCCGGAAGAACGTTCCACAAAGGGAAGAAGGCCTTCTTTATCGTAATATCGCAGCGTGGAACCCGCAAGCCCAAGCATTTTTGCCATTTGTCCAACCGTATATGTCATATGCACATTCTCCTTTTTGTAATTGCTTTTTTCTTGGATTATAAATTTCTCTGTGAAATCAGTCAATGGCTGTTTTACGGGTTTCTTAGAAAACTGATTATCCCACAATAAAACGAAAGGCACTTGATTCTCAGGTGCCTTTCATTCTAAATTACTTAGAAACTGATGGAAAGTGATTTCTGATTTGTTCTCTATTAATTTTATTATTTAATAAAGTAAAATAGTATCACTCTATTGGGTTATTTTTTATGGTTAAAGATCTGGAAAATTAAACTGATAATAGCAACAATTAATTTACAAAACTCAAATAAGGTTGAATATGTAATCATGTTATCGCCTCCTTTCTTTTTAAAATTATTAAGAAGCATGCCAAAAAGCATATTGAATACCATTCTTTCCTTTTGGCTTCATTTTACATATGTTGCCATTTATAAGAATGTTAAAAGATTTTGGTGAATTTTATATTTTTCTAATTCTTCCTTTTTGGCATTTCAGAAGTGTAATGTAAAATCTCCATGCTCTATTCAATGAGGAAAAGCAGGAGAAAAGAAGGTTATACTTCTGTAAGCTTCCAAGCATTCTCGGTGATTATGCAGTGTAAATTTCAATCCATGTACCACTTGTATGGTACATGTTTGTCTTTACAATATACATATTGCGCCATTTCAAAAATCGTCAAAGAATTTTGGAAAAAAATTAAAAAAATTTCTAAATCTTGTTATTCTGTTATTTTCATGGGAAAGATACTTCGTTTGCATTTGAGAGATAGCATATAAGGAAAAGTGTAAAGCAGTTTTCTTACAATGAGCGTACGTTTTCTTATTGTCCGGCGTATACAGGGAGACAGACACCACGGAAAGCAGACATATATGAGCATATGCAGCCAATCAATCGGGAGATATACAATAGTATTCGGGAAAATATTTTGTCTGCAGTATATATTCTGAGCCAGGATCTGGGACTTCTGCTGCCCAAAAAGAGGTTGAATGCATGTTGCGGAGATATCTGGCTTCAGAAGCCTATATGTATTGCGGAGAAACGTTGTACAATATTCCATGGATGCTTTTGTATTTTTCAGGAAAATATATTTCGCTCTGGCATGTCCGTGTCAGAAAGGAAAGCTGGCTGCATAAATTTCTTCGCGAAAGAAAAGATCTCAGCCTTTTCCCTGTTATTTCCAAAGAAGGGAAGGAAATCCTGTATCTGTGTGTTGAAAAGACAGGAAAATGGATGGATCTTCGGCTGGATTTTGTGGAGCACGAGCAAAAATATTACTTCAAAGATGATAGCGTAAAGGTAACAATCGCAGTCAGATTATCAACAAGAGACAGAAAAGACAGGCAGGTTGGACCAGATGGAAAAGTATTTCAGAAAGATAAGACGAGGATTGTTCAGAAACAAGACATTAACGAATACCGGTATCCAAATCTGACGGCATCAGAAAAGAAAGTTGTGAAACCGGGATTGCAGGAGCTGGCGTATAAGTTAGTGCCGGAAATATAAGGAAAGCATATGAACAGAAAAGAAGAAGCATTGGAAAAGGCATTCCTGGACGGATTCTCCTTGCAGAAGGATGAGCATACCTTTGCGGTTGCCGGGGACAAGAAGGGAAAGTTTTTTATTGGATTGTCGGATATCCTGCAGGCGCTTGCCGTTGCAGAAGATGAAGAGGAAATTCCGGAGATACCGTAAGAGTGGCGGCAAGAAATCGGGAAGCTGTATTCTGCGTAAGGAATCAGGAAGCCCTTATTGAGCGAAAGGCACTTGATTTCTCAAGCGCCTTCCGTTATAATCTAGTTAGAAGCTGATCGGAAGCAATTTCCGATTTGCCCTCAGTTAAATATGTTAAAGAATAGCATCCTTCACTTTAGGCGGTGGGATGCTATTTCTTTTTGTTGTTATGGTTGTCTATGTAAGACAGTGCCGCGAAGACTACAAGCAGCAAAGTTAATACTTCTGATGTACTCATAGGGCATCACCCTCTCTTTCGTAATACTAGAGGGCAGTCAACAATCGGAAAATCGCATCCGTACTTCTGTTCGATTACATACTTATTGTACCAAAAATTGAATGGGAAGACAAGAAACAAAATTCCTTGTCATATTCCCTTCAAATGCTATTCTTCCAAAATCTTAATCTCAGATGGTTTCACCGCGATCTCTTTCCCGGAATCCAATTCAAGAATGGCGAGGTTCGCGCCCCGCCAGCTACCCGTGTTCTGGTGGCAGGAAACCGGGGCGGGGTCTGCGCATGTGGTTAATGAAAAATAGTGTAAAAATAGTGAAAAATAGTGAAATAATAGTGGAATTTTAATGGAAAAAATTCTTCGATCTGGGTATAATACTATTTGAAAGGAAGGTTTTTTTTGTATGATGAAGGTGACATTAACAAATGAGATTTTAAGTTATATCACAGAGATCGAGCACAACAGATACAAGGTATCATCCGTGAAGTTGTCCAAACCAGTTATGAACAGGCTTCGTAAAAATTCGAAGAAAAAAAGTTCTTACGCTTCAAACAAAATTGAAGGCAATCCGCTGTCGGAAAAACAGGTAGATGAAGTAATCGAGCGCGATGAAAGGAAGCATTATCTGAAACCGGAGCAGGAAGTGCGGAATTATTTTCTCGCTTTGAATTATCTTGAGGAAAAAGTAAGCAAGAAAGAAAAATTTTCCCAAAAGCTTATTTTGGATGTGCAGAAATTGGTGGAAAAGGGTGCTTCCAAGGAGAAAATCGGACTCAGGGGATCCATGCCTCCCGGGGTGCTGTTTGCCGTGTATGATTCCAAGACGGGAAATCCTGATTATATTCCACCGGAATATTGCGACATACCGGAGCTGCTGGATGAATTGGTGGAATATGTAAATACAACAGATGACCACCCTCTGATAGTAGCAGCTGTTGTACATTACCAATTAGTGACAATTCATCCGTTTGAAGATGGCAATGGAAGAACTGCAAGACTGTTATCCGGTTATATTATGGACTTGAACGGCTACGGTTTTAATGGAATTGGATCTCTGGAGGAGTATTTTGCATACGATATTGATGAATATTACGAATCTATCCAGATGGGGCTTCCTGCATTGTATTATTCTGGAAGAGAAAACCCGCCACATCCTGAGATCTGGATTAATTATTTCCTGCGGATGGTAAAACTCTATTCCGGAAAGGTCTGCGATTTACAGCTTGCTTCCGAAGAGGAAGACATTGCCGGAAGTTTATCGTTCTTGAAGGGGAAAGAAAAAGAACTGTTGCAATTTCTGATTAGAAACTATCGGGGAGAGTTTACTCCGATTGAGGTCAGCAGAGAATTGTCGGTAAGTAATAAGACAGTCATTAACAGGCTGGCTGTTCTGGTTAAAAACGGATTTGCAGTTCCCGTATTTGCAAATAAAAGAATCCGGTCTTACGAATTAAGCGAGTTTACCAAAGACCACCAAAAGGAGATCATGAAAGAGATCAGTTAAAACTGGCAGTAATGGCTGGAGATCGAAGATACTACGGTACCCAGAAGGGGCAAAGGGATATCGCAAACAAAAACATGATCGGGTCCCAGGTACTCCGGAGTATTTACCAGGGCAATTCCCGTTTTAAAAAGATACTTGCCCCGGGTGCCACCAGGGAAATGGACGAGGTCAAAAAACGTGTCCTGAATGATGAGTACAACACGCATTACCTTGACCTGTTAGTAAGCGGTTACGCCATCGCCCAGTCAAGCGGTGACAAAAAAGCAGCAAACGAATGGCTGAAAGCCGTAAC
>ENA-ORNQ01001501-ORNQ01001501.1-human-gut-metagenome-genome-assembly--contig:-NODE-1501-length-18113-cov-17.180529_pt1 | contig 18113 bp, 15 predicted proteins | sample MGYA00242116_ERZ509024 | MGnify/ENA primary metagenome ERZ509024 (study PRJEB26280, sample SAMEA2338697) | human gut metagenome | biome: human gut; feature: human-associated habitat; material: faeces...
CCCGCCGCGGCTATGCCGCGCCTTTCCTTGCGAAATTATTCTGAGTGAAAACCATTGTGTCGCAATCCTATAACTACCTTTCATTGGGCTTGCATACAAAGAAATCGGTCAATCCCCATCGTGGGAACTGACCGATTTTCATATGATATGACTGTCCTGGCTCGTTATCTTACGCCGATCTTGACGGTGTGCTTGACTGCGGAGCCGTCGGCGCGGCGTCCTTGCAGTGTTGCGAGGTACATGCCTCCTGAAAGTGCATGTGTCGGAGAGGTCTGGCGCACTGTGCCGTCGGCTGTCAGGCTGCCGATGAGGTCGGTTGCCATGCCGGCTACGTCGTAGACTGTGATGCTGGCGTCGCTCATGCCTGCGGGCATCGAATATGAGAACACGCCGGTAGACGAGCTGTATTCAAGCATGATGCCTGTTGCATCTGCTGCCACTGAAGAGATGGCTGACGGAGAGTTGGCGATTAGGATGGCTGATGGGTCTGCCATAGCCACATTGGCTTTGATATGCAGGGTCTTGTCATCAGACAGATAGTATGCCGGAACCTCGGCACGGTTGAACTCGTCCATGCTTGACACCTGTTCGTAGTAGTTGTTATCATCCAGCGCATATGCTTGGGCTGCAGCCGTGCTCTCGATATGGTCGATGGCAGCTTTGAAGCGCGGAATCTGTATGGTCAGGGTGCGCTGCGCGGGCATGCCGTCATAGCCGTTGCCTTCGTAGTCAAATGCTATCTCGTGGCCGTTGGGCAGCTCGCTGGCTGTGATGGTGGTGAGCAGATATGCATTGTCCTCAAGGGCGCGTGTAGATGTGCGGTCATCGTCATATATCTTGGCGGTCACGGGTGTCGCGGTGTCATCGCTCATAAGATATGTGAGTGACAGGGCGGAGTGGTCTATCTCGCCTGTGGTGGTGTAGCTATCCTGGGTGTATCGGGCGATGATGGATCCGGCGCGTCCGAAGTGGGGAAGCACTGACAGCGGTGCGTCATAGCTGATGGTGGTGTTGCCGTCATACATGCGGCTGAGGTCGTTGAGGTCCACCCAGCGTCCTTCGGGCAGGGTGATCTGGCGCGAGGTGCTGTAGCTGATTATAGGAGCCACGAGGATGTCGCGTCCCCAGAGATATTCGTCGGTGCTGTTGGCTCCACCAGAGCTGTTGGCGGAGTGGAAGTTGATGGGACGTGCCAGAGGCATGCCTTTGGTCGCATTCTCGTAGGCAAGCGTGTAGGTATATGGCAGATAGCTGTAGCGCATGTTGATATAGCGGCGCACATCGTCGAGCACGCTGCCGTAATTATATGGCTCGGGATTGACGGCTGAGTGGGTGCGCATCATCGGAGAGAATGTGGCAAACTCTACCCAGCGCAGATACAGGTTGGCATCCATCTCGCCGTTAGGTGCGGCAAATCCGCCCACGTCGCTGCCCATATAGCCTATGCCTGACATCGATGCGCTTATCAGGGCTGGTATCTGTGCCCGGAAACCGCTCCAGCTGCGGGCGATGTCGCCTGTCCAGGGGAAGGTGGAGAACCGCTGCATGCCTGAAGTGCCGGCGCGTGGCATCAGGAAGGGGCGGATGTCGGGAAAGTCCTCTTTCATGCCACGATATACGCGCTCTATCCACAGATTGCCAAATTCGTTGTGCACCTGCTCTACGCTGCCTCCCATGTGTCGCGAGTCTCCGTCGTGCTGCTCGGGCTCTCCGAGGTCGAGCCACCAGCCGCCCACGCCTTCTTGGGTACGGTCTTTGTAGAATTTCCACATCCAGTCAAGAGCGGCAGGATTGGTTGCGTCAAGCAGTCCCACACGTGACGATTTAAGCCAGCCCATGTTGCTCACATCGCTGTCGGCAAAATAGCCGAGATTTTGTAGCGGAGCGTAATTGGAGGTGCTGGATGTGAAAAACGGCTCGGTGATAAGCACGGTCTTTACACCCTGTGCCTCAAAGTCGCGCATCATTTCTGTCGGGTTGGGCCAGTTGGAGCTGTACCAGTCAAGGTTGCCCATGCCCGATTCGTCATAACCTTGCCAGTATAGGTCCATGACTATGCCGTCGAGAGGCAGATTGGCACCCTTGATTTTATCGATGACCTCTCTGGCTTCCTGCTGGGTCTTGTAGCCGTAGCGTGAAGTGATGTAGCCGAGTGCCCAGTAGGGAGGCAGTTCCTGACGGCCGGTGAGGAACGTATAATTTTCCATAACGGATGCCATGGAGCCGTCACCACCTACATAGTAATATGCGATAGGGTTGAGGCTGCCTGTCTCGTAGGTGGTGCCTCGTGTTGATGAAGGAGTGATTTTGGCACCGCGGTAGTGGTCATCAAAGAGCAGTCCGTAGCCAGAGGTGGATGCTACAAAGGGGATGCAGATGTTTCGCGCATCGCTATAGCTGGAGTCCCAGCCCCACCGTTGGCTATTGTCCATATATATCGTGCAGTCGCTCTGGTTTGTGCGTTGTCCGTTGTAGCCTCCGCCATAGAAGGCAGCGTCGTTCATAGGGTTGAAGGTCACTCGATGCGGACGGACGCTGTTGTTGAGGCCCTCTTTCTCCGAGAGGCGGACGCTGCCAGCCATGTCGGCAAATGATACCGCGCAGTTTGCTTTATTGATCATCACTCGGGTGGCAGCGGTTGACAGGGTCAGGTTGTCATCATCCTCGCTAATGCTGAATGTAGCTTCGGGAGCGGCTGACACGGTGATTGACTGGCGTTCCTGTGAGCTGTCGCCTGTGGGGAGGGTGAACACCTTGATTACGTAATCGTTGTAGGCGGTCAGTGTCAGAGTGCCGTGCTGGGCGGTAACGGTGACTGATGACCCGTCAGAAGCATGTGACACATAGGCTCCGAGCGCGGTGACGACATCATCGCCGCCACCGCCGCCGGTGAAAGGCACTATGATGTCTCCGCCAGAGGCGGTTTTTCCTTCCTTGGTATTATCCTCAGAGCGCATTACGAAGCACAGATCCGTAATTGTTTCACCAGAGTAAAGTCCGTAGAAAGTTGATGGAGTGATGGTCCAAGAGTAAATGTTTGGATCTGATGCCGAACGTGTGAACTTGTACCTTGCATCATTGTCGCCCCATGATGAATCGTGTTTCCAGTTGCTTGAGCTGGTACTTTCGGGAGTGAGTACACCTGTGTGGGCATACACGTTTCCGCTGAAATCTTTTAGCGCGCCATTTCCGCGGGCGGCATTGAAATAGACGGTGATTTCCTCATTCTGCTTGGCATCGGCGGGCTCATACCACATGAGCCTGTTATCGTCCGATGTCTGGCTCCAGCCGGTTGTCGCGGCGAGCATAAGGAGTCCAGATGCTGTGATGGATTTAATGTTCATGATAATTGATTGGTTGTATAAGGGTTATTTAGCTGAAAAAATCTTATCGCAGTGCCGCTATGGCAGCTTCATATTTTGGCAGCGAGGTGGCTTTGCGTATCGCTTTGGCTGTCTTGCGGTCTATGGTATCCTCGAGATAGTCCCAAAACGGTTTTATCTTCGATAGTATCTGCGCGTCGCCGCATAGACGCTCTTGGTAACTGCGGTATATCGCATCGTGGATGCGGAGCGCTGTCACAAGCCTTTCACGTTCAGTCAGTCCGCTGCCTGTGCGCCACTCGGCAAATAGAGTCGGGCGCATCAGCAGTCCGCGTCCAGCCATGATGCCGTGGAGGGTGGGGTAGGCTTGCGTTATTCTGTCTATGTCCTGGGGTGAAGTGACATTGCCGTTGTACACTACCGGGTGGCGTGTCGCATGCAGCAATGATGCAAATTCATCCATATGCAGGTCTCCGGCGTATTGCTGCGAGGCAGTGCGCGGATGCACCGTCAGATGCGTCAGAGGCATCGCGTCTATTTCGCCTATGATGTCTCTCCATTGTGACGGGTCGTTGATGCCGAGACGCATCTTGACCGAAAACCTCATATCAGGGTATCGCTCCCTCATCTCGCAGCCGATGGCATGCAGAGTCTCGGGGGCTGCCAGCAAAGCCGCTCCGCGTCCGTGCTTGACCTGTGGCGCAAACGGGCAACCCATATTGATGTCCACTTCATCGTAGCCCTCGGCGACAATCGCATCGGTGAGCAGCCGCATCTCAGCCACGTCGCACACGAGTATCTGAGGCACCAGATGATGATTGGAATTAAGAGTAGACCGAAGCCCGCGCAGGTCCCTGCCGCGCACCGCGCCTTTCTCCACGCGCATAAACGGAGTGTAATAAGCATCCACACCGCCAGCCATCTCGGCATGGCAGTGCCTCCACTCGGCATCGGTATACCCCTGCAGAGGGGCAGCAAAGAGTCTCAGAGCAGTGTTTTCCAAAGTTTGATGGCAGATATACTGGTTTATAGACTCTGTAAAGTTAGCAATAAATTTGCAATAAACTGTAGCTTTTGTCGTTACGATTGCGTTACTTTGCCATTGTATTACATTTCGGGTGTCGATTATGTCTGATAAATTCAATTCATATAATGATATGGTGGATCTCAGCCCTCTGGCTGACCTTTGCCTCCGAGAGGGAAATCCTTTGCGTTACGAACGCGGAGATTATCTGCTACATCACGGAGACCGAGGCAGATATATAGCCCTGGTTTTGTCAGGCTACTGCCGATATGTGATGACACGTGACGATGGGACAGAGGCAGTGGTCGGTCTGGCACTAAAGGGCGATCTGGCAACGGGCTTCAGCGATGCCATGCGAGGCAGACCATCGAGAATTTCTATAATAGCTTCGACACGCGTAGATGTGCTTCAGTTGCCGCTCGTTTATGCCATGGACACGGTAGCCGAAACCAATCCCGGCATCCGAGGGCAGATGTTTGAAGCATTGGCAGGTACTCTGTATGAACGTATGCTTGATCTGTATGGCTTGTCGGCGACACAACGCTACCGCAAATTTGCCTCGGCATACCCTGATATTGTGGCGCAGATACAGACACAGGAGCTTGCATCCTATCTGCAAATCACTCCACAACATCTACGACGCATCAAGAAATCCTGATTTTTCAATAAAAAATTCGTAAGCGAACATATGTTCGCTTTTTTCTTGCCATTTATCCTTTATTTTGCAGTTAACCAATCTAAAAATCTACTACGGAATGAAAGCTGTTACGTTGACATTGTTTGCTATGTGTATCTTTTCTTTGACTCTTTCAGCCAAGAAGATGTCAAAAGAGGAGGAAAAAATGCTGGATACGGTTGTGGTCACCACATCAGATGGGTCTGTTCATAACGGCACTGTCAAGAAATATTGGACCGCGCATCATGGTGGCGGTTACAATAAAGAATTTTCAATAGTGACCAATGACGGGTCTGAGCTTAAGTTCAATGCGGCTGACATCGATTCCATCTATTTCCCTATGCGTGACGACGGGATGCTCAAGGTGTGGCGCGTATATGACATCGCCGTTCCTAAGCTGTTTAAGAAAAACAAAGCCGAGCATTGGATTGCTGCCGAGGGAGGAAAGTCGGAGCATGCCCGTGTGGTAGTACCTGTGGTGCGTGTCAATGTACCACATGGCACTCGTTCGGTCTGGGAAACCACTACATGGGGATGTCTGCTGCTTGATAATGACAGCGTGGCGTGTACTTTCTTTTTTGACAAGAGCGGTGGACTTAATCTTAAATTTCTCAAATCATATCTCTCCAAGAGAGCCCCAGAACTGTACGATCATATAGATGCGTGGTTTAAGTCTGACAAAAACCGCAAGAAAGCACTTTCAAAAAACTATGCACTGATTCTTGAAGCCGTTGAAGATTACTATAGACAGAAGCCGCAATAAGCGAAAACTGTTGATATCTAATATATTACGGATATATTTACACCTATGTCTATGAACCGATTTGTAGCGATTATTGCAGGGATAGCAATATGCCTTGGGGCAATGGCTAAGGACAACCCCGAAGACTACCATGTAAAAGCCTATAAGACAGATGGGTCTGTCATCGAAGGCTATAATGACACTCGATTTAGCAATCATCTGCTGCCCAAGCAGACCCATGTTGCGATAAGCAGTGAATATGGCGGCAAGCCGGTGAAATATTCTGGAGAGGAGGTCCGGCGTATCATTTTTACTGCCTCTATAAATGACTCCGTCCCCGTGATATTTGAAGCTGTGAAGGCACAGACCAAATTGCCTAACCTCTTCAGCAAGAATCCTAAACCATATAAGGAACGTGTATTTCTGCGAGTAGTCTACTATGGCGATAATGTCAAGGGTTATGCGATGCCATACACTGACCATACATTTGTCCCTGGACGTACCACCATATTATATACGTGGCGTTATTTCTATCTTACCAAGGACGGAGAGATAGCCAAGGCATATTGGGATGACACCGACGGGGTGGTGCCGGGCATGAAGAAGGTGATGAAATTTTATCTGCGGGAGTTTCCCCAGATAGTCAAGATGGTAGATGACGGAACGCTGACACCTGAGATGTTTCAGAAAAATCCGGCAATAGTGCTTCCGCTGATGGATAGATTCTACACGGAAAAGAAAAAATAAACAGTAGTCACTGAAAAATAGACATGCTATGAGATTTCTTACAGTTTTGGCTCCTGTAGCTCTGATGTGTGCCATTAGTTTACCTGCCAATGCCAAGAACGAGAACAAGGAGGGTAAGAGGATAGAAGCGAAAGTATGGTTTAAGGACGGGCGTGTCTATCAGGGAGAGATGCCTAAGCATTGGCTTACGTATGGTCAGACTTTCCTCGCGCCTGGTCATAATTTCCACATACTTTCCGATGATGGTAAGAAGGTCAAATGCCAGGCACAAGATGTAGATTCGATTCTGATTGTATCAAGCAGCCATGAGAAGTTTACCTCGGGTGACTTTTATCTGCCTGCTGAAAAGTTCGGACCGCGCAAGAAAACAAGATTGGTGCGCCGCATCAAACATGGACGTTATGTGGACTTTTGCAAGATGCCGTATATCGGCAATTGTCAGGTGGCAGGGATGCAGATGGATCAGCGTATGGAGTATTGGCTGCTAAGGTTTGCCAACGATGGCAAGGCTTACCTCTTCTTTGACAATCCTTTAGGAGCTGGCTGTCATAAACCGACATTTACTGTCGGAGCTTTTTATCACGGAATCCGCAAGTCATATCCTGACCTTTCCGAGGCTGTAATGGCGCGCTTCGGTCCCGATGACAGGAAGGAGCGCAAGGCTATAGCACAGGAGATTGCCGAAAATCCCGAAATCTTTGTGGATTTTGTGGATCAGTATCTCATCGAACACTCCCGATAATGGACTATATCAGATACATATTGCCGCTGCTGGCGGTCATGGCAGTTGGGTTAGGCGGTTGTACGGAGGCTGAAGATGCTCCGGTGCTGCCAGAGATTGATGCTGTGGAACTTGCCGCTACAGAGCTTTGCATAGGCGGTCAGGGTGGCGATGTAGTGCTGCGCTTCAATGCCAACCGTGACTGGACCATAACCTATGTCGATGACCGCACTGCCACTTATGGTCTCTTGCAAACACGACAGGGAAGGGCTGGAACGGTTTGTGAGGCTATCTACACTGCATTTCCTAATACAGGGAAAGCAGCCCGCGACGTGACGTTTCGGATTTCAGCCGGCAGGGCATCAGCCGAAATCACGGTCAGACAGGACGCTTTGGGCATAGAATTGCCTTCGGAAGATGAAGTCAAAGCATACCTTATGCGCCTGTATAATGAGACTGATGGCCCTAACTGGAGATTTAAGTGTAAATGGAGGTCAGATCTTCCTCTGAACCAATGGGGTACAGAAGTGAAGTATGAAAACGGTCTGCTTGAGTTGAATCTTGCCGAGCATTATTTGAAAGGGAAGGTGGATCTGTCGGGATGCCGTGCGCTCGTCAGGATCCGAGCTGCGAAAAATGCCATTACGGAGGTGGATTTGTCAGACTGTCCGATGCTTAAAAGCGCGGATTTCACCAATAACGGTCTACAAAGTATCGATGTCAGCGGATGCCTGTCGCTGACACGTCTTAATGTAAGTTACAATCTGCTGTCATATCTTGACATAGGGTGGAGCACTACGCTGAGTGAGTTGCGTTGCGAGTACAATGCAATAGAGGATATGGATCTGTCACGATGTGTGAGTCTCCAAGACCTGGCTTGCCACAATAACCGTCTGAAGAGACTTGAAATCCCACACCGTCAGAGGCTTGACGGTCTGTGGTGCTATGCCAATGAGATACGGACATTAGATGTCAGCAATGCTCCGAGGCTATGGATGTTTAATTGCAGCGAAAACGAACTTGAATCATTGGATGTGTCAGGCTGCCCGCTTAGAGTGCTGTGGTGCTACTCCAACCATCTCAAAGAGATGGACCTGTCGGCAAGCCGTAAGCATCTTTCCGAGTTGTACTGCTCCTCAAATGAACTCGGAGCATTGGATTTCAGAGATTTCGACATGTTGGGCTGGGTACAGTGTTCCGATAATAATCTGACGTACCTTGACATACGTGGATGCCGCAATCTGACGCGTCTCTACTGTAGCTATAACCGCCTTGAGAGTCTGGATTTCGATGGTGTTAATGTCAAGCTGCTTTTCTCCGAACTTGACTGTTCGTATAACAGGATGAAACGAGCCGACCTCACTTCACTCGTGTTCCTCAAAAAGCTGTGGTGCCAGGGAAACCGTTTCGGCGGAGAAATCCCGGACTGGATGGACAATCTGACCGTTTTCGAACACGATGCCCGTTACGAATATCTTCCGAGCGGCACCTCATCCAACTACACAGACCGCGGCTACGGCTGGTGGTACCCCGGCGAACCGCTCTCAGGCCACCATTTCCGCTGACACTGATCGGTTATTCATCCCACAGCCTCTTGACGACGTATTCTTTAGTAAGCTCGTTGGCTCTGCGTCTGAACCAACAGAACGTATCATTACCATTGCCCAAATATGTGGCGTAGCGTTTCATCTCGTTGATAAATTAATCAGTGAATACTTATGTTAATAGCGAGGATTTCTACATTGTTTCATACATAAAAGTCCATTATAAGCTCTTTTCATGTTATACGTTTGTCCAAAAATTTATGTATAATTAATTGCCGCAAATTAGATAAACCAGCATATGAAGGAATGATATCCTCCAGATGCTGGTTTATGGTGTTAGTTTGATGATTATAGGGCTAAGATTCGCTTTTCAGTCGTACCATTTGAATAGCGGATTATGTATGGGCAGCCTTGGAAAGGAGTCTCTAATTTATTGCCATATAAATCATAAAGTTGATATGACGTATTAGTATCTTCGATGATATTCGGAGTTTCGGCGTAGGGATTATCGTCCATTATGTTACTGAATATGTTCCAGTTGGAAGCATCGTATGCGTTTTTTGTGCCTGAAGGTACATGTATGATGCACTTGTCAAGAATATTTGCGTCAAATGAATTTGTCCTTATCTCGGGAGGAGTGGTGCTGGCAACGTATATATCCTTTAATCCGATACACTCCAGAAATGCATTAGATTTTATCTGCTGTATAGAGGCAGGAATGTGCAGGGTTTGTATCATACATTGCTTTAAAAATGCCTGATCTTCTACAGACTTTATGCCATCTTCGATGTAATATGTGCCGATAGTTAATCGTGGCATTGAAATTAGCTTGGTATCTGATGAACTTAACAATGCTCCATTTCGAATATTGAATAATTCATTATCGGTTGAAATTGAAAAATCAGAAATCTTATCATATCTGAAAGGATTAATAGCGATGGTATTTATCTCCGCAGGGAGAATCATATCTTCCAAATATCGACAATTAGAAAAGGCATAGTTACCGATTGTTTTCAATGATGCTGGGATTGAAACTTTCCATAATCCCGTGCAGTTTCTAAAAGCCTTGGTTTCAATCATCGATAGATTATCAGGCAAAATTATTTCTTGGAGAGTATAGCAGTTGTCAAAAGCACTTTCTGGCAGTGAATTGTTTTCAATGGATGCCCCTTTCATATCTATATATGAGAGTTGTCCTGTAGTGCTTGCGCTGAGAGTTTTTAACCAGGCTATATCATTGGCATTGAGATGTCCTGTTAATCTGAGCCGACATAATTTGCGGCTGTATAGTTCACCACCTAAAGTTTCTTTGAGAGTGCCTAGGGTAGCTATGTTAAAGTCTGCAATGTCATATGGAATTTCGACAGGCGATATTCCAATGAGCATCCTCATATTCTCATTATATGTCTGCCCGGTGATAGTCAGGTCGTAATAGCCGTCGATATTGCATGAACTTCCGATGCTTGCCTTGCCGAGATTGAGATGGATTTTGCCATCCGAGTCATATCCGTCAGCCACATAGATATGGTTGGCTCCTTTATATGCACCTCCCATGATGATGGGTCTGCCCTGGGATAGTTCACGATAGATCATTGTCAGCCATTCATCCATCGTATATGCACCATTGGCATATCTATGGATGGTCATAGTAGGATTGTATCCGAAATACTTCTTGAGCACCGTACTTATATATTCCATATTAGTAGCTGTGCTTGATTCTTGATATTTCATTTCAAGAGCAATTCCTAAATCTGACATCAGTTTTGAGACAGCTTTGATCTCCATAGCAGACGCATTGACATTGTTCTTATACAATGGAATCATGTTGTCCCAGTCATATCTTGCAGAGCTGAAATCCGCATACAATACTTCTCGTCCTCCCTTGGGATTATCCCATATATAATAGTTTTCACCATAACCACGTTTGGGAAAAGACCAGAATTTCATCACTTGAGCTGTCGCGGTTGCGCCGCATCCTGTTTTTGCTTGTCGGTCTCCAACCATGGGAAGCATTGAGTTTTCGCCTCCGTCTTGCGACCATTGGGTGGTCAACATTGGTGCAACTTCGATCTGAAATCCGTTTTCCCGTATGATTTCAGCTCCGTTTTTTGCCATGGTGCATAAGGACGATATGACCACGCATGCTAATAGTAAAAATTGTTTCATGCTTTTTCCTGTTTATAGTGATACATCAGTTACTTAAAAGTAAAATTCATAAAAGTCTCCTATATATGCAAATATTTCACGCGAAAAAGTGTAATATTTTATTTTACAGTAGATGCTGTTATGATTATAACTTGCTTAACAAGGATATATGGTAAGAGAATCAGTGATTATGGCAATTGCCATAATCACTGATAGATATCGAAATATATATAATGTTATTTTATTCCATAATTGTGATGGTTTCGTCGGTGGATATGGATCCAAGTATGTTCCACGCATCGTCATAGCGTATCCATGTTTTTGTCACAGTATGTTCACCTATGGATAAATCGGAGAGAAGATAGGTGTGTTCGAATGGGAAATCCTTGGATTGGGCAATCAAGTTATTGTCGAGGTATATTTCAAGCCCGTAGTTTATGTTTACATCCTTGCCTTTATATAAGATGGCTTTTCCTCTCAGCTCCTCACCGTTTTTGAAGTCTCTGTAAGCTGAGCAGATGTTGTAAGATTGACGGACAGTGGTCGGTCCGCATACTTCATATGAAGAAAACGAGAACGAATGGCTACCAATGACATTTCCCTGAAGATAGGATACTGATGCGGATAAGGTGTGTTTAGAACCCGCAGCATCATTGATGATTCGTGTTAATTTATAGGGTGATGTATTCTTTTCTCCTAACGATATATTGTCCCAGGTTGCAGTGAAAGATTGGATTTTCGTATCGCTTGAAGATCTCTCAGGATTGAAGCATGCCTCAATATACAGTTCATCGCCTGTGCCGACATAATTATAATCAAAATAAATATCGGCAGCTTTGCTTCCCGATGATGAATTGTCGATTATTCTTGTGCATGGAAATATTATTGTTTCTATATTATTGCCGCTAAGAGTGATGTCAGCCCTTAAAGTATGCGCACCGACTTTCCACTCATGGGACTCAAAGGTAAAAGTGTACGGAGAAACTGTTTGTGTGTCATACAGTACATCGTCAATGTAATAATCCACTTTGTCTATTTTCAGTCCCCATTTGTTGAGATTCAGATAGATACGGGGCGTGGCTTTCAGGTTGATATACTCATTGCTGATGCTGTATGTACACAATAAGTTCACGGCACATGAAGGTATAAGCTCGGAGATATTGCCAGATAATTCAATATCGGGGTCATGAGGATCATTGTCACATCCAGTCAGCACGACACTGCAGGCCACTGACAGGCAGCACCATAAGATGTTGAAAAGTGTTATTTTTGCTTTCATGTCTTTAGTTTGATTCAAAAAGATAATTAAAGCCTATGCCGAAGCTGAACTCATTTAATTTGCTGAACGAGGGTACCCAGTTATAGCTGACCGACAGTGATATGTAGAACTGTTCGCTACATGGTATGAATCCTCTTATGGTGGGTCTCATCATAAATTTGTTTTTTTCATCTGTCATGGTGAGAACGGATGATACAGAACTCGTCACGCCTGCATCATTGGCAGAAAGAGTCTGGGACTCTGCTTCGATGTCTCCTTTCATATTCACGATGCCGAAACCCCACCCTATCGCAAAATACTTGGTGCAGTAAGCAGGTGTTATGGTGAGATAATATTTGGGGGTGTAGCTACCTTTTTTGATTTCGTAATTGGCAAGATCGGTAAAATTCACCTCCTGAGTATGATATGAGGGAGCTTTCCCGCTTGCAAATCCCATGTCTGCACTGAACATCATATATAATGTGGGCATATTGTATGTTACCGAAAAACCTCCAGCAAAATTTTTGCTGTAATTATACGTGGCTCCGATGCCATTATAATCCTCATCAATATTCAAACCGCTCCAGTCGATATTGACTTTTTGCTGACCTGTTTTCTTATCTCTGGTTATCTCAAAATTCTGTATTTTAGCAATCCTGTCATCCTCAGTTATTATAAAAAGTGCACTCTCGGAAATATCCATAGCTCCACTCATGCGGATGTCGCAGGCAGCATAGACGTACCCTTCATAACTCTTGACTAACTGTTCCTCATCGATATTCTGGATGTTAGAGAATGATATTGTGACACCTTTGTCTATTTCCTTTTGCATGCAGGAAATAAAGTTTTGAAGGAAATAGCTGTCGGTCGGTACTAAGTTATTCTTCGCTGCAAGTTCTGACATTATTGCATCAGAGATGATGAATGCCGGATCCTTGCTACATAGCTGTTCGAGAGTTTCCAATGAGTAGCTGGCATCGTTTGAAGCCCACGCTGATAGGGCGTAGCCGAAATCGCGTGTTACCTTGACGCTTTGACCGAATGCCGTAGCTGATAACCAAGGCATAATGGCAATAAAAAATAGTATTCGTCTTATCATTATTAAAAGATTTTTAGAAACAATCTGAAATTCGTTTTATACCGGCTATCTGATTGTCATATACGAAAAAAACCACATTCTCTGATATCTTGGTGCCTTTACCATCGGCTGTCATCTCTCCGCTTATCAGAGAGAATCCGTTGGCATATCTTGATTTTATGTCATTATTGACAAATTCCTGTAGATTGGACACCGTAATTCTTTGAAATGGAAAATCATCATGCCCCATGCACATAATCATGGACTCCATGGAATATGATTCGGATGATTTCAATCCATAGAACTCTGCTAAATAGTCAGATATATCATCTGAGATGATAAAGCGATAACGTCCTTTCACACTATTTTCCAAGTCATCCCAAGAGTCCGGATCTTTTTTATTGATGGAATTGTTGAGAGAAGCTATGAATGACTCCACTTTTTTGATAGCTTCTTGGGGTGTCTTAGTTGTAATAGGTGTCTTGACAACGTTTTTGTGAGAGGCAGAATCGGATTGCGCGTAATGTCCATGATAAAGCGCGTCCAGACGGAGGGTTTTATCTTCTCGACTGATTTTGTCCCATGATGTGATAAGCCAGCCTGCATTGGTTGACTCCCTTTCTATTTCGCGAATCGTGAACGTATAGCCGGGTACCTGCATGAATGTGTATTCTATATCGCTCACATAGTCAATGTTTAATACGTCATAATACACAAGCGTATTAAATACACTGAGTCGGTTGACTGGATTGGTCTTGGAAGTATACAGAGTGATATAGTCATCTTTTTCTGAGGTAATTGAATTTAATTTCATGAAATTAGATTCATGCTCGTTGGGCAGCAGCATTATCGTCTCAGAGTATCGTGAAGGTTTGAGATGGAAAATCTCTCCGCTTACATCTGAAATAACCCACTTGTACATGTAGTCTCCTCGCGGTTCTACAGTAAGCAGAAGATCGAATTTGACCTCTTTCCCTTTTAGATATCCGACACATCGTGCGGTAGCATACCACTCCTTATCGTAAAAATGAAGTTTTACAGCGTTAGACGATATTGAATCGGCCAACTGCAATGCGGAGGATTCGTTGACAGGTGCATTTGAAGCGATTTTCTCATAATCAAATAATTGAAGTAGATTTGCTCGCTCGGCATCCTGGTCCGACGGCTTGACTGATGGGTGTAGTTCCTCTCCGTTAAAGCGTTGCATGAACTCCCATACGAGTTTCACGCGACCATGATAAAGGTTGGAGTCTATCATGCTCTCTATCTGTGCATTGCAATTAGCCAATGCGAGACACGATGCAATAAGCAAAGCTGTTAATCTTGCCATATGCCGACATTTTACAGTCTTGTCGTCTCTAACGCAGTGACATCGCCGAGCATCACGATAAACTCAGGCCGGTCGATTGTCTCATCAACAAAGACATATACTTTGACTTTCTTACGGGTGCGGTCTGAGTAGACCATCTTTCCGTCGCGGTAACCTGCAAAGACTTGTTCGAAGCATGCAGTACAGACATATTTGTTTTCACCGATTTTCTGGAGTTCGCTCACTTCGATTTCATGTACTTTTGTTGATTCTATGTTTACCTTTGAATATCGGTAATTGATTATGCCGGTAAAATAGTCCTTCATCAGTTTGCGGGATGGCTTTGACCTATATAAGGATGTTGTTTCCATTTTAACTCCCGAATTGGTGATTCCGTTTTCGGTATATGGCTCTCCTTTTTCTATAAAAAGGTTAAGAGCTTGTTTACGGTAATAGTTACGAGTGCTGGTACCTTTACTTTTATCTGCCATGAATGATATGTTGTCATTGAGTTGTGCCACTTTTTGTTGCACCCGTTGCTTCATCAATTCGCTTGGCTCATCACTGGCGAATGCCGATATTCCGCAGATAAGGAATATCATCAATATAAATTGCTTCATGTATGATAGTGCTTTGGTTGTCATTTTTTGTAAATTTCTTTTACTTTGAGTTCTGATATCTTACCTCCTTTGACGGCTGCGCTTACAGGCACAACTTTCAGCAATATTCGGCTTGTGGCAAGTCTGCCGATAAAATCGTCAGCCGATGATTTATCAACGACCATGTCGCCGTCCTGACTCATGACTTTGACCACGGCATTAGATGTGAAGAGGTTTTCCAATGTGGATGCCTGATCTATTCTTGCCGACTCGTTTTGACGGGTATCTATGAGGTTGTCAAGGGCCAATCCCATATCGTTCAACCAGTCACGTGTCGATGATGAGTCGGTCTGTGGCTGTGGAGTTTTGACATTGACGGGTGTTTGTGATGGTTTGGACTTTGATCCAATTGCTGTCTTACTCAGATTAGCTGTGAATATTGGTGTCTGACTTTTGGCTCCAGGAATGGATCTGACAGCCCTTTTGACTCCTTCCTTCACATCATTAAAAAGAGGTTCCCACTCAAGAGTACCTTCGCTGGCGCTATCTTGAAAATTTATCACAAGAGAACATGTGAAAATATCCATAGCACCAAGCGGAGTTTTTTTGTATGCATAGGATGATTCGCCTGGGGATGCCGATGAAAGTATAAAATCACCACTGTATCCTAAAAACATTTTTTGGATAGCGTTTTTTTCAACAGGAGATATTGAAGCGTTGCCATAGTTGGCACTGAAGGTGGGTGCATCAATATGTGGGATATCATAATATGTGTTACAGCACATGCCAATTGTGACAGTTAGTTTTGCCCCTTTTGATTTGAGCTGACTATGCACCCATTTCAAAGGGACAAAGTAGTCTATATAATTTTGTCCTAAGCACATCAAAGGCCATACATCTCCTTCGTTTCTTCCGTGTGTGCCGTGTCCGATATAATAGAATACGATGATGTCATCTGGTGATATGTCAAGTTGAGTGACGATGTTCTTGCATTTTTGTGGTGTCAGATCTGACCCGTAAATATCCTGTATATTAGCTCTGTAACCTTTTTCAGCAATAGCTGCATTTACTATGTTGATAAAACGGCTATAAAGCACTTCTCGGCTTCGTATATCGTAACCGCCTACATTCGGGTCTTTGGTGTCTATAAACGTCAACCAGTGTATCGTCTGCGCATTGGCAAGCGCAGGGATAATCATCAATGATAAAAGAAAGAGTCTAAGCATATTTGATAGGTTTTATTATTATTATCACACGGTGTTATTCTTTCGCTCTGAGTAAGTCGTTAAGGAACTTGTCATTGGGAAAAGTCATACACGCGAAGCGGAGCATATTGTCAGACGCAAGATCCCGCATTGCTATCTGCTTTCCAGCGGCATTGTAAACTCCGAGTTTGCGTAATCCGAAATCATATTTCAATGTTACGCTTCGCTTTTTGTTGATGAATGTCATTTGAAACTGTGGCATGAACAGTCCATACACAGTTGCGTCCGTGAGATAGTTCTTGGGGTTAGTGACTATGAATCGGATGATTCCGAAATCTTTTGGCGAGACTTTTTTTGTAACGATCTTACAAGTGCTGTCTGCTCGCGTTATGAGTGACGCATTGATTTTCTTGGCGTGGGTGATTATTGAGTAGATACTGTCACCCACAGCCTTCTTCATTATTGAATCAGCCGCAACGATTTCATGGTGTTTAATTGCACGGTTGTTTTTTGCCGAACAACCTGTAGTTGTGGCAATTACAACAAGCATCAATGCAAGGATGTGTTTTAGTTTCATATGGTGCATTTTAGTTGGTTTATTATTTAAAATAGGGTATCGCCTGGCAAGAGATACGTGTGCTCATAGGGTGTTGGGATTCAGGTGGTTGTGGCTGTATGGGATTTCGTTATGCTAAACTTTGGATGGTTGCGTTGCGTGATGTTTGGAAAATAATTTTGAAAGAATGTTGATAAATCCATTGAAATATCGGTGATTATGATTAGATTTGTGAGCGGAACGTATCTCTTGCCAGGCGATTTGTTACTTTTGCGGGTCAGAGGGAGCGGAGGATGAGGGCGTTGGCGCGGTCTACGGCTGAGGCGGTGTCGATGGAGGCGAGGTAGATGCGTGTGGTGGCTTCGGAATCATGTCCCATACCTTCGCTGATTACGCTCAGGGGGATGCCCTTGGTCTGCGCTGCTGATGCCCAGCTGTGGCGTGCGCAGTAGAGGGTGAGGGGAATCTGGATACCTGCGAGCAGGGCTATTTTCTGGAGGCTGCGGTTGATGCGCTCCGAGGCGTTGCGGTAGGCGTTGCGCTGGTTGATGTCCTCACGCATGATTATAGGCAATAGATAGCGGGTCGGATTAGGGCGGTGACGGTCAAGGATTTCCTGCATCTCGGCGGTCCAGCGTATGCGTAGCTGCTGCCCGGTCTTGCGGCGGCGGTATGTGATGTAGCCGCTGCTGAGGTCGCTCTTGCGCAGAAATGCCATGTCGATGAAGCTCATGCCTCGCAGATAGAAACTCATCATGAACATGTCGCGAGCCAGGGTGTCACGGGGTGACTGCGAGAGGTCGAGATTGCGTATCTTCTTCAACTGGGCAAGCGGCAGGGCGCGTTTCACTGTCTTGTCAGCCCCGGTGAATACTTTGCGGAACGGATGTCGGTCTTCGATGATTTCGCTTTCCACGGCATGGTTGTAAACGGCGCGGAGGATGCGCATGTAGAATGATGTGGTGTTGGGCATGTTGCCGCGGGCTTTCAGATATGCTTCGTAGGAGAGCATGGTCTGCGACGTGATGGCATCAAGCATCATGTCATCGCTGCCGTTGCGGTTCAGGAATCGGCTGAAACTGTTGAGGGCGGCGCGGTAGGTCTCGGCGGTACGCATCTGTCCGCGTCGCTTCAGCTCATCAATCATGCGGCATATGACCACACGCAGCGAGCCGTCACGGCTGTA
>ENA-ORNQ01001510-ORNQ01001510.1-human-gut-metagenome-genome-assembly--contig:-NODE-1510-length-18057-cov-4.081602_pt1 | contig 18057 bp, 17 predicted proteins | sample MGYA00242116_ERZ509024 | MGnify/ENA primary metagenome ERZ509024 (study PRJEB26280, sample SAMEA2338697) | human gut metagenome | biome: human gut; feature: human-associated habitat; material: faeces...
TCATAGTAAGTGCCATAAAAAATCCCCTTTCGCGTAACATACTTCTGCATCATAGTATGTCCCGCAAAAGGGGAAAGTATTACTCGAGAATTCTTCCGTCCGTAGAGATAATGTCTACCTGCCACGGAATCATCTTACCGCTTGCCGCGAGTGCATTTTTCACCGCCTGCTCGATTCCTCCGCAGCACGGCACTTCCATGCGAACCACGGTAATGCTCTTAATATCGTTCTGCGCAATGATCTGGGTCAGCTTCTCCGAATAATCCACATTATCCAGTTTTGGACATCCAATCAAAGTCACATGCCCTTTGATAAAACGATTGTGAAAATCTCCATAAGCATAGGCACTGCAATCTGCAGCGACCAGAAGCTTCGCCCCGTCAAAATATGGTGCATTCACCGGTGCAAGCTTAATCTGTACCGGCCACTGGGAAAGCATACTCTTATTCTCGCTTTTCACCGTCTTCCTTCCTTCCTCTTCGCTCTCTGCATTCTGCATACTCTCCTCTCTGTTCATCATACGCATGCGGGTTCCAGGACATCCCCCTGCAAATGGTTTTACCGGTGCTTTAGGTCCTTCTCCCGCATTCTGCTTTCCAGCCTCTTCCTGCTGCTTTTTAAGCATATTCTGCTTCACAGCCTCCGCATCATAAGCCGCCGCCTCACGCTCTACAAAATGAATGGCATCCACCGGACAATTCGGCAGACAGTCTCCCAGCCCGTCGCAATAATCATCTCTCATCAGCTTTGCTTTCCCATTTACCATAGAAATAGCCCCCTCATGGCAGGCCTTTGCACAAGCTCCACACCCATTACACTTCTCCTCATCTATCTGAATAATTCTACGAATCATATTCCTTTATATCCTCCTATTCGAAAAATTTGTATTCCTTTAACTTTACCAGCTTATTTTAGCTTACAACCGCATTTTATTCTGTTGTTATAACAACAATCCACGTAAAAAAACCTTGCGGATTCTCTCCACAAGGTTTTCCCTCTTCTCTCAAACTCTATACGAAATCGTCTGATTTAATTATGCAAGTGCCTTTTTAGCAACTTCAGCTACAGCTGTGAAGCCAACTGCATCATTAACTGCCATTTCAGCGAGCATCTTTCTGTTCATATCTACGCCAGCCTGCTTTAAGCCGAACATAAATTTGGAATAGGATAAGCCGTTCAGTCTTGCAGCTGCATTGATACGAGCGATCCACAGCTGTCTCATCTGACGCTTTCTCTCCTTACGTCCAGCATAGGAAGAGGTCAGAGCTCTCATAACGGACTGTTTTGCAACTCTGTACTGTTTGCTTCTTGCGCCTCTGTATCCTTTTGCAAGCTTCAATGCTTTATTATGTTTTCTTCTGGCACTCATGCCGCCTTTTACTCTTGCCATCTTACTGATTCCTCCTTACGATTTATAAATACGGTAAAATCTTCTTCATATTCTTAACATTGGTAGCATCGGTCATTGCTGCCTGACGAAGATTTCTCTTTCTCTTGGTGGACTTCTTTGTTAAGATATGGCTCTTGTAAGCTTTTGCTCTTTTCAGCTTACCGGTTCCTGTTAATTTAAAACGTTTTGCAGCAGCTCTGCTGGTTTTCATTTTAGGCATATCTGATTTCCTCCTGTTACTTCATTTTCCTAAACGTATATTTTAACTGTAGCCGTGCAATCAGCGTTTTACAGTTAAAAACATGATCATGCTTCTGCCTTCCACCTTCGGCATCTTCTCTACAACAGCGATGTCAGAAAGCATCTGTGCAAAGTCATCCAGAATATGTTTGCTGGTAGACATGTGCGCCATTTCACGGCCGCGGAACCTCAATGTTACCTTTACGCGGTTCCCTTTTTCAAGGAACTTTCTTGCCGCGCCGACCTTGGTATTTAAGTCATTGGTATCGATGTTGGGAGACATTCTGATCTCTTTTACTTCGATGACCTTCTGTTTTCTTTTGGCATCCTTTTCCTTACGGGCAAGCTCATATCTGTACTTACCGTAATCCACGATCTTGCACACTGGCGGCTTTGCCGTAGGGGCGATCTTTACCAGATCCAAACCTGCCTCTTCAGCCAGCTTCAGGGCTTCTCTGGAAGACATGATGCCGAGCTGTTCTCCGCTCTCCCCAATCAGACGGATCTCTTTGTCTCTGATCTGTTCGTTGATAAATAATTCGCTAATGGCTGGTTCCCTCCATAAGAAATAAAATAAAAAAAGTGGATAGCTTCTATCCACTCACAACCTCTGCTCTTCCTCTGAGAAGCAAAGGAAACTGTAAACGCCTATGAGCCCGATCGCTATAGGGTGAGAGTGGATACTCTGCTTGTTTGTTCCTTACGCATCTGCGTACTAATAGAGATTAGCACGACGAACATCATTTGTCAATGCCCGTCGTGCAAATTTTTTAATTTTTTTAATCACAGTTCCCTCGTACTTTTCGTGAGCGGCTTTTGTGCTTGCACAAAAATCTGCTTGCGAAAATGTACGAAGGGAGCGCCGCTCTATGAGCAAAAATGAGCTGCGAAGCAGCGGAGAGCGTCGAAGACGCGGTATTGCGAATGGCGCGGGTGAACTTCCATCACCGTTCCACAAACGTCGCGCAGGCGGTTTCCCTACGGTCTCCGGCACGGCTTCCGCGCATGTCCACATGCTCTGCCTGACATTTATAATTGGTATTGTAGCGGCATTTTACCGCTTCGCAGTCGATCTGCGTCATCCGGTCAGGATATCCGTCTGCGTTTCTTGCGCTGCCTTCCTTCTGCTGTTCAAAATTCTCACAGCAGGTTTCATCACAGCTGCAGGCCTTTGCGCCGCCTACCATAATGTCGTTTCTGCAGCAGCAGTCTCCGTCATGAAAGCTGCAGGTTTCCACACTACACTTTAAATCTGTCATCGTCCATACCTCCTTTTCTGGAAGAGCTGCGCGATGCGTCCGCATTTTCTCTGCGCACAGGACAGGCTGATCTGTGATGCGCCACCTTACAGCCACATAGCGTAGTGCGTTGCGCATTCTGCGCAGCTCCTGGCAGTCAGTATGCCCGATAACAGGTTATTTTATGCTGTTTTTTTACCGGATCAGTCTTTCTTTACGCGGTTTTCCTTGGTTTCGATCTCTTTTAAGATATCTGCGATGAACGTATCCAGGCTTCTTGCACCTTCATCACCGGCTGCACGGCTTCTGACGGAAACGGTGTTTTCTTCCTCTTCCTTCTGACCAACAACCAGCATGTAAGGAATCTTGGCAGTCTGTGCCTCTCTGATCTTGTAGCCGATCTTTTCTGCTCTGGTATCCACTTCTGCGCGGATGCCTGCTTCTGTCAGCTTGTTCAGGACGTTCTGTGCATAATCCATGTATTTATCGGAAATCGGAAGCACCTTAACCTGTACCGGAGCCAGCCAGGTCGGGAATGCGCCTGCAAAATGCTCGATCAGAATACCGATGAAACGCTCGATAGAACCGAATACTACGCGGTGGATCATGATCGGGCGATGCTTCTCGCCGTCAGCTCCAACGTACTCCAGTTCGAAACGCTGAGGCAGCTGGAAGTCAAGCTGGATCGTACCGCACTGCCAGGTACGTCCGATGCAGTCTACCAGATGGAAGTCGATCTTCGGTCCGTAGAACGCACCGTCGCCTTCGTTTACTACATAAGGAAGCTGCAGCTCGTCCAGAGCGCTGCGCAGCGCGTCTGTTGCCATCTCCCAGTCTTCGTCGCTGCCCATGGAATCCTCCGGACGGGTGGACAGCTCTACATGATACTGGAAGCCGAACAGGGAATAAACTTCGTTGATCAGTCCTGCAACGCCTTTGATTTCGTCCTTAATCTGCTCAGGTGTCATGAAGATATGGGCATCATCCTGTGTGAAACAGCGCACACGCATCAGACCATGCAGCTGACCGGATTTTTCATGACGGTGTACCAGACCAAGCTCGCCCATACGCAGCGGCAGATCTCTGTAAGAACGGGGTTCAGATGCATATACCAAAACGCCGCCGGGGCAGTTCATCGGCTTGATCGCATAATCTTCGCCGTCGATTACAGTGGTGTACATGTTATTTTTATAATGATCCCAGTGACCTGAGGTCTCCCAGAGGCTTCTGTTTAAGATCACAGGAGTGGAGATTTCCACATAACCTGCTTTTCTGTGGATTTCACGCCAGTAGTCCAGCAGGGTGTTCTTTAATACCATACCCTTAGGCAGGAAGAACGGGAAACCAGGACCTGCTTCATGCATCATAAACAGTCCCAGCTCTTTGCCCAGCTTTCTGTGGTCGCGCTTTTTCGCCTCTTCCATCATGGTAATGTAAGCTTCCAGCTCGTCCTTCTTTGCAAAGGCGGTTGCATACAGTCTGGTCAGCATCTGGTTGTGTTCGTCGCCTCTCCAGTATGCGCCTGCAAGGCTCATGATCTTGAATGCCTTGCCAACTTCTTTGGTGCTCATCAGGTGAGGACCTGCGCACAGGTCTACAAATTCGCCCTGCTGATAGAAGCTGATTTCTTCGCCCTCCGGCAGATCTTCAATCAGTTCTACTTTATAAGGCTCTTCTTTCTCCTTCATAAATTCGATTGCTTTCTCTCTGGGCAGAGTAAAGCGCTCGATCTTTAAATCCTCTTTGACAATCTTCTTCATCTCTGCTTCGATCTTTTCAAAATCGTCGCTGGTCAGGGGAGTTTCGAACTCCATATCGTAATAGAAGCCGTCTGCGATAGAGGGACCGATCGCCAGCTTTGTGTTGGGATACAGGCGCTTTACAGCCTGCGCCATTACATGGCTGGTGGTGTGGCGCAGTGCAGCCAGACCTTTTTCATCCTTTGCAGTCAGAATGTTGACTGCAGCGTCGTGATCAACAATGGTACGCAGGTCTACAACCTCTCCGTCTACTTCTCCGGCACATGCCGCTCTCGCAAGTCCTTCGCTCAAATCCTTCGCAATATCAATCACAGACATTGCCTGTGCGTACTCTTTTACAGAGCCGTCTTTTAATGTAACCTTCATGGTATCTCCTTCCGGCTTTCGCCTTTTTCTATCTTAAAAATTTTGAAAATAACCTGTTTATTCGATCTTCACATAGTTTTGTGAATCTCGTCCTCTCTATAGATAAAAAAGAATGTGCCCTGGCACATTCTCGCGCCGAGGCGCGGTTGCTTCGGCAACCATCTACCCTTGCGCCGAGTGCGCATCCTCGCGGAGCGTTTATTATCGTATGGAAACGAAGTTTCCTATACGATAAAAAAGTCCCATGCACACCTTACGATGTACATGGGACGCTTCAGCGCGGTTCCACCCATTTTGCAGATCTGCAACAGCAGTCTGCCGCTCTTTTGATGATAACGGAATCACCGTGTCCGATTAAGGACCGCTCCGAGATGGTTTTCATACGAGACCTCTGTCAAAACGCTTCCAGCACAGCTCTGCAATGCAGATACCGGCGTTTCTCTCTGATACAGATTCCGGGATTACTCTTCTCTTCCACGCGTTGTCTTTTTATCAAATGCTGCCCTTATCTTAATCGATCTGTTTCGATTTGTAAAGAGCCTTTGATCATTTATTTTTGCCGCAGCACTTTTTGTACTTCTTGCCGCTGCCGCAGGGACAGGGATCATTGGGATAAATCTTTGCTTCCTTTACGATGGTGGTAGAACTCTTCTGCTCTTTGTAGAGTTTCTTTCTGGTCTCTTCATCGAAGATGTCGTTCCACTCTTCCAGCCCGTACAGCCAGTCTGCATCTGCAGCTACCATGTTCTTATAAAGCAGTGCTTTATCAAAGCCGAGGTTTACAACGGTATCCTCCTCCATCTCCTCGATCGGGTTGGGAGCCTTTAAGCTGTCGTTGATGCCGTCCAGGAAACCGGTCATGGTCATAATATCCACGCCGAATTTCTCAGCCAGCTCTTTAACCGTGCCTCTTACCAGCTCGTCCGGGTTCTTTAACAGTTCTGCGTAAATATCCTTTTCTTTTGTAAAATAAATTGCCCAGAACTGCTGCAGCTTAGCCTTGTCAGCCTGCTGGTCGTATGCCATATCTCTCCACTGCTGTAATAATGCCATATTTCTTCACCTCAATTAAATTTCTGACGGGATTGCTCCCTTTGCATTTCGCACGCCTATTTTTGCACGGGCATCCATACTTTGCATTATTATAGCCCAGACCCCCGATTTGTGCAAGCAAAAAATCTGTGAACACTTTGCCGCTTAACAGGTCTGCGTTTCTTTTTTTGCAGGCTGATGGTCGTATTCAAAACCGCAGTGGGATAAAAATGCTTTTGCGATTACAGTTGCGCCGATCAGGTTCGGATGCACTCTGTCCCATGCAATATAGGAAGAATGACGATACTCAAAATACCGGTTGAATACCTCCTGCAGATCAACCAGACAGCAGCCGTGCTTTGTAGCCAGCTTTTTGCAGATCGCACCGTATTCGTCCATTCTCTTGCGCATCCAGTCCTGCGGATTAGGCTCCATATAATAAGGCGTCAAAATAAAGATGCCCTTTACTTTTCCTTTTACCGACAGAATCATTTTTTCCAGATTTGCTTCGTATTCTTCGGGCATCACCTGTCCGTCCGGAATCGCCGGGCTGTCAAACTGTCTCCATACGTCGTTGATGCCGATGCAGATCGAAACCCAATCCGGATTTAAGGCAACAACATCCGAATCAAAACGCTGCAGCAGATCTCTGCTCGTGTTGCCGGAAACACCGGAATTGGTCACACGCAGATACACTTCCGGATACCAGGTGCTCAGCATGTTTTCGATGATACGCACATAGCTCTGACCTACATTATCAAACAGACCTTCCCCCACAGGCTGTGCACTTCCCATATCTGTTACCGAATCTCCTGCAAATACAATTCTGTCCATTGGTTCAAATATCATCTTTTGTTCCCTCCTGCGCTTGCAAAGCGCTCCTCTTTGATGTATGCTATCAAGCATATTGTAGCATTATCATCGGCAATGTAAAGTACTGAATCGAATTTGTTTCAGCCGTCCTGCGACGGCAGAATGGAGACTCTTATGAAGAAGAAAAAAACGGCAAAGCAAATCGCTGCCATTGTTTGTATCGTCCTTTTAGCAGCGCTCTATCTCATCACGCTCCTCAGCGCAGTTTTTGCGTTTCCAGGCTGGCAGCGGCTCTTTTCCGGCTGTCTGATCTGCACGGTTGCAGTCCCGATCCTGCTCTGGATTTTCATCTGGCTTTACGGACAGTTTGAACAAAAGCACACGATCGCATCCTTCGATATCGGACAGACCGACGCAGGCCGCACGCAGAACGAGGACGAGGCAAATGCTGCGCAGAACTAAAACGCAAAAAGTGCTGTTGCACCGGCAACTATTTCCCGGGCAGCAGCACTTTTTCAGCTTTCGTACACACTTTTTTACGTATCTACAGCATCTTTCTCTTTTTCAGCACTTTCATCGTAATCACGCATGCAACTAAAATCAGCACGCAGATAATCCCGAAACCGTAAGGCGTATGGGCCAGCGGCATCCATTTTTCGGAAACGTTCATTCCGTAAATGCCGGAAATGATCGTCGGGATCGCCATGACGATCGTGATCGACGCAAGGTATTTCATCGCACTGTTTAAGCGATTATCCATCAGGGAGGAAAGCAGCTCTCTCGTTCCCTGGATAATGTCCCGATAGATCCGCGTCATTTCGATCGCCTGCTGGTTTTCGACCACAACGTCGTCCAAAAGATCCTGATCCTCCGGGTATTTCTTGATGCGGCTATAGCGCATCAGACGATCCAGTACGACCTTGTTGGCACGCAGCGACGTATCAAAGTATACGAGGTTGGATTCCAGCTCATGTAAGTCGATCAGCTCCATTTCCTCCGTATCGTCCCCAATATGCGCCTCGATCTCCTTCCGCTTGCGGTCGATAATACGCAGATAGGACTGATACAGCATGCAGGAACGCAAAAAAATCTGGTAGATAAAGCGCATCTGTTTTTTAGTGCTGAACTCCTTGACCGTATTTTCCAGAAAATTTTTCAGAACCGGCGTTGCTTCCGCACATACAGTCAGCAGCACATCGTTCACCAAGATCAGACCGAGCGGTATGGTCGTATACGCTTCCCGCTGATGACGGTATTCCACAGACGGAACGTCGAATAAAATCAGGGAATATTCGTTGCTGACGTCCACACGGGAGCTTTCCTCATCATCCAGCGCGGCGCGGACATCCGCAAGGTCAATCTGAAATTCCTGTGCAATCTGCACACATTCTTCCAGGGTCGGCGCAACCAGATTCACCCAGCAGCCGCCATCCGCCCGATTGACCTCCATCAGCAGATTTCCCTGAGTTATATATCGTTTCACCATGTTACTCTACTCCAAACGTCCGAAGCATCTGCTTTGCCTGCTCCTGATTTTCAAATACAAAGGCATTGATCCCGGCTCTGCGGGCTGCTTCCACATTTTCCAAAATGTCGTCCATAAAGACGCATTCCTCCGGTTTTAAATGATATCGGCTTAAAATCAGCGAATAAATTTCCGGCATCGGCTTAATTAGCTTATCCTGACACGAAAGGATGCCGCCATCCACATACGGCAGAAAATCCAGATCACTCCAGCACTCCCGCAGCACCTTTCTGGAAAAATTCGACAGCACAAGGAACTGATAGCCCTTCGCCTTTAACTCTTCAATCCACGGAATCGCATAATCATAACGCTCCATGATGCCGCGGACGTTTGCCAGCGTTTTGTGAAGGTCTTCTTCCAGCTCCGGATCGTTTGCAATAAACCGGTTCAAAATTTCCTCTTCGGAAAGGACGCCGCGGTCATATTCTTTCCAGATGTCACTCCCTACCGTCGCCTTTGCCAGACGCTCCACCATTTCTTCCGAATATCCCTTGCCTTTATAAAAATCGTACCAGGTAAAACCGGATAATACGTTTCCGATATCGCTGATAATTGTTCTGATCATATCCGATCTCCTCCCTCATTTTCTTCTGCTGTTTCTGACAGCATCCGCAAAAGCTCCTGCGCCGCCAGACTGCTGCCGCCCTTTTCCTCCGTCACGACGAAAAACTCCCGCTGCGGCAGCTGCTCTTCCAATTTTAACTCTATCAGCTCTCTGCTGTCCAGCTCCTTTTTGGCAAAATCGCGCACAACGCTTCCGACACCGAGGTTTCTCAAGGCAAACTGCACGATCATATCGCTTGTTGCAAGCTCGAACTCCGGGTGGACGAACACCTTTCTCTGCTCCAAAAAACGCTGGACATAACGTCTTGTGCTTGTATCCTGATCCAACATGATAAGCGGCACTTTTTCCAAAACGGAAAGCGGTTGCTTCTGACGGGTATATTCCAGAAAGTTTCGTCCTGCCACAAAAATATCTTCAATTTTACGCACAGGCATCAAGTGGACGCCCTCCTGCTTTTCCAGAGGACCGGATACGACTCCAAAATCGATCTTTTTCTCTTTTAAAAGTCCCATCGCCGCAGGTGTCGGACCATTCGTAATCTGAAACCGCACCCCCGGATATTTTTCATGGAACCGTTCCAGATAGGGCAACAGAAAAAAACGCAGCGTCATATCGGACGCCCCGATCGTAATTTCACCACATTCCAGGTTTTGCATCTGCAACAGCCGCTTTTCCCCGGCAAGAAATGCGCTATACCCTTTTTCCACATATTCGTACAAGATTTTTCCTTCCGCCGTCAGGCTGATTCCACGCGCACTGCGCACAAACAGGCTGCTGCCGAGCGCCTTTTCCAGCTGCCGGATGCTCTGGCTGACCGCCGGCTGAGACAAGGAAAGCGCTGCCGCCGCCTTTGTCACTGAGCTGCAGCGTGCCACATAATAAAAAACTCGATAATATTCCAGATTTGCTGTCATCCAAAAAATCCCCTATCACAGAGTCGATGGCTGCCGCCCGAAAATGAAGCAATGAGCCATGACTCTATTATAAGGGATTTTAGAATTTCTGTCATCCAGGAAGTTCACTTGTCGCTTTCGCGCTTGCAGGCAAACCTGCCTGTGGAAAATCATCCAGGGTTCTTGGGAACTGTCTTATGCCAGCGGGCTGTTTCTGTAGATGATGTCATCTCTGCCAGGGCCGTTGGATACCATTGTAATCGGATAGCCGATCTGGTTTTCGATGAACTCAATGTACTTGCGGCAGTTTTCCGGCAGCTCTTCATAGATCCGGATGCCACGGATATCGCATTTCCAGCCAGGCAGAACCTCGTATACAGGCTTCGCTTTTTCCAGCTTGCAGGTAACCGGGAACTCCTTTGTCACCTGACCGTCGATTTCATAGCCGACACAAACCGGGATTTCATCCAGATAACCCAGAACGTCCAGAACGGTCAGCGCAACGTCGGTCGCGCCCTGCAGTCTGCATCCGTAGTGGGAAGCAACGCAGTCGTACCAGCCCATTCTTCTCGGACGACCGGTTGTCGCGCCGAATTCGCCGCCGTCGCCGCCTCTTCTTCTCAGCTCATCCGCTTCGTCACCGAAGATTTCAGAAACAAATGCGCCTGCACCGACTGCGGAGGAATATGCCTTGGTAACAGCGACAATCTTTTTGATTTCATAAGGCGGAATGCCTGCGCCAATTGCGCCGTATGCTGCCAGTGTGGAAGACGACGTTACCATCGGGTAAATGCCGTGGTCAGGGTCTTTCATCGTACCCAGCTGACCTTCCAGCAGGATGTTTTTGCCTTCTTTGACCGCCTGATATAAGAACTCGGACACGTTGCCCACATAAGGAGCTACCATGTCGCGGTATTCATGCAGGGTATTTAACAGCTCTTTGGGATCGAGCGGTTCCTGATGATACAAATTCACGAACAGGACATTTTTGAGTGTGCAGACCTTCTGCAACTTTTCTTCCAGCACCTCGTCGTCAAACAGCTCGCTGACCTGGAAACCGATCTTTGCAAACTTGTCGGAATAAAACGGCGCAATGCCGGACTTGGTGGAGCCATAGGACTTGCCTGCCAGACGTGCTTCTTCATAGGTATCCTGTAAAATATGATAGGGCATTACCACCTGTGCTCTGTCGGAAATCATCAGATGCGGTGCCGGTACGCCCCGCTCTACCAGCTGGTTGACCTCGTTAAATACTTTTGGAATATCCAGTGCAACACCGTTGCCGATAATGTTGGTAATATGGCTGTAGAACACGCCAGACGGCAGTGTATGAAGCGCAAATTTGCCGTAATCGTTGACAATCGTATGTCCGGCATTTGCACCGCCCTGAAAACGGATGACAATATCCGCTTCCTTCGCAAGCATATCTGTAATCTTGCCTTTTCCTTCATCGCCCCAGTTTGCACCTACTACTGCTTTAACCATTTTTCCTCTCATTCTGCCGTAAAAAGCGGCATCCCTTTATGTGCGCTGTTCCATCAGCGCATATGTCATCTTACTGATTTAGTATAGCAGATTTTTTATATAAGTAAAATCAATAAATTTTATATTTCTCATAAGTGTAACTTATACGTTAATTTCCGCCTTCATACCAAGGTCCGCTTCATTTTCTTTTAACACCGGACGGATCACGTCGTTCAAGAAGCGCTCTACCTGATGTGCGCTGCAGCCGACATATTTGGAGGGCTCGAGGGATGCTTCCAGGGCAGCCTCGTCGAGATGGAACATTTCGTCCTGTGCGATCAGCGCCATCAGCTGGTTGTCTGCACCCTCTTCCTTTACTCTGCGTCCTGCTTCCATGGAAAGCTCGCGGATTCTCTCATGCAGCTCCTGTCTGTCGCCGCCTGCCTTTACCGCATCCATCATGATATTTTCGGTCGCCATAAACGGCAGCTCGCTGCGCAGGCGCTTCTCAATTACTTTCGGATATACAACCAGGCCGTCTACGACGTTCATGCAAAGATCCAGAATGCCGTCAATCGCAAGGAATCCTTCCGCAATGGAAATTCTCTTATTCGCGGAATCGTCCAGCGTGCGCTCAAACCACTGGGAAGCCGATGTGATCGCAGGATTTAATGCGTCCACCATCACATATCTGGACAGAGATGCAATTCTTTCGCTGCGCATCGGGTTTCTCTTATATGCCATCGCGGAGGAGCCGATCTGATTTTTTTCGAAGGGTTCTTCCACTTCTTTCAGATGCTGTAACAGACGGATATCGTTGGACATCTTGTGTGCACTGGCTGCAATGCCGGCCAACACATTCATCACTCTGGTATCAACTTTACGGGAATAGGTCTGTCCGGATACCGGATAGCAACCGGGGAAGCCTAATTTTTCAGCGATCATGGGATCGAGGCGGTCCACCTTTTCCTGATCTCCCGCAAACAATTCCAGGAAAGATGCCTGTGTACCGGTCGTACCCTTGGAACCAAGCAGACGCAGGGAATCCTTTACATAGTCCAGATCGCACAGATCCATGTAAAACTCCTGCAGCCACAGAGAGGCGCGTTTACCGACTGTCGTAGGCTGCGCGGGCTGGAAATGGGTAAATGCCAGTGTCGGCAGGTCCTTCTGCTTGTCTGCAAAATCTGCCAGCTCGCGGATGACATTTAACAGCTTTTTGCGAACCAGCTCGAGGGCCTTTGCCATAATAATAATATCGGTATTATCCCCTACATAGCAAGAGGTTGCTCCCAGATGGATAATGCCCTTCGCCTTCGGGCACTGTACACCGTAGGCATACACATGGCTCATAACGTCATGGCGCACTTCCTTCTCGCGCGCTTTTGCCACGTCGTAGTTGATATCAGTCGCATGGCTTTTCAGCTCATCGATCTGCTCCTGTGTGATCGGAAGTCCGAGTTCCTTTTCTGTCTCTGCCAGCGCAATCCAGAGTCTTCTCCAGGTCCGGAACTTCATATCCTGAGAAAAAATGAACTGCATTTCGCGGCTTGCATACCGTTCCGATAACGGGCTTGTATATCTGTCTGTGCTCATCAAAAACAACCATCCTCTCCTGTGTATTGGGTTATTGAAAACAATTTCGACACCGAAAGTATACCGTAAAACCACAGGCGGTGCAACTGTTTTATGCATACTGCAGCTTTTCGCACCGACACGCGTGGTGACGCTTTTTTGATCCACACATATGCGGCACTGCAGGGGGCAGTTCTGTCACCTTGTTCCTGCGCGTATACTTTCAGTAAGGATTCCCGGGACGTTTTTTGCCATGTATAAAAATCATCTGTTGAAGGGCGCTCTTTTGCTGACTGCCGCCGGAGTTTTCAGCCGCATTATCGGCTTTTTTTACCGGATTTTCCTCTCCCGCACCTTCGGTGCGGAGCAAATGGGCATCTATGAGCTGATCAGTCCGGTGCTCGCTCTTTCCTTTGCGCTGTGTACCTCTGCCATCCAGAGTTCGATCTCCAAATTTACCGCCGCAGAACCTGAAGCAGCAATCTATGCCAAACGCAGGATATTGCTTACCGGTCTGTCCGTCTCGTTCGTCCTTTCGTGCCTCTGCACGCTCTTTGTCTGGCGGGAGGCTGATTTTATTTCCGACTTTTTATTAAAAGAAACGCGCTGCGCGCCGCTTTTAAAAATCGCCGCGCTCTCTTTTCCCGCCGCCTGTATCCATTCGTGTATCAACGGCTATTATTACGGCATCCGAAAATCCTTCCTTCCGGCGTTCTGTCAGGTTTTTGAGCAGTGCTTCCGCGTCGGCAGTGTCCTGCTTTTTGGGCAGTATGCGGCATCCTGCGGACTCTCCTGCACGATTCAGCTCGCTGCAGTCGGACTTGTCATCGGGGAATGCGCTTCCATGGTGGTTTCCATTTTTGCCGCAAGAATCCATTTTTCCAAAAAACTCCCCGAAAGCCTTCCGCTAAAGCTTTCTCGGCCGGAGCTATTTTCCAGACTGTTTTCCTTTGCTGCACCCCTGTGCGCCACGCGGGTCTGCCTGCATCTGCTCGGAACAATCGAATCCTCCCGCATCCCGGTCAGCCTGCAGCTGTTTGGCTATTCCTCCCATCAGGCGCTTTCTGCTTATGGCGTATACACCGGCATGGCGATGACCTGCATCCTGTTTCCCGGCGCGCTGACCAATTCGATTGCTGTCCTGCTCATGCCGACCATCTCCTGCGCGGACGCTTCGAATAACCAAAGCGCCATCTACAGTGCCATTTTTCAGTGCACCTGCTTCTGTCTTTTCATCGGCGTCGGCTGTACTGCTGTCTTTTCTCTGTGCGGAAACTTCATCGGCTCTACGCTGTTTGGAAACGTACTTGCCGGGCAGTTGATTCGGATGTTTTGTTTTCTCTGCCCTTTTCTGTACCTGAATACGACGCTGCTTTCGATTTTAAACGGGCTTGGAAAAACAGGCTGTACGTTTCTGTTCCAAATCCTGTCCCTCGCCGTGCGTCTGTTCTTCGTTTTTTTCATCCTGCCGCTCTCCGGCATTCCCGGACTGTTCCAGGGCATGCTCTTCGGGCAGATGCTCCTGACGATTCTCTGTGCAGCGGCGCTGTTTTTTGTTTTGTCGCGGCGGCATGCGTGAATTGACTGTTTTTGCGCGTCAGTAACCAGTTTCCCGCGCCATTTGCACAGTTTCCCGCGCCATTCGCAATACAATAGAATGCACGCTCCGCGAACATTCTATTGTCATGAACCGCATCTTCGATGCTCTCCGCTGCTTTGCAGCTATTTTTGCTCATAAAGCGGCGCTCCCTCTGTAGCTTTCCGTAAGCAGATTTTCATACGAGCATGAAATCTGCCCATAAAAAAGCTACATGGAAACTGGTACGAAATAATAAAATTGGCTTGCGCCTGCGTTTTTCCTATACTATAATGAAAAACGCTTCCGTTCTGCATAAATATGCAGCCGGAAAGAGAATGGTGCTTCATCAGCACCGTCTGCGAAGGAGAAAAGTCATGAGTTTCGATTATATCAGAAAACTTCCTACTCCCGATGAAATCCGGGAGCAGTATCCGGTTCCGGATTCTCTGGTTCCGATCAAGCAGAAACGCGATGCCGAGATCCGCGATGTCCTCACCGGCAAAAGCGACAAGCTGCTGGTTATCATCGGTCCCTGCTCTGCAGATAACGAAGATGCGGTCTGCGATTATATCAACCGTCTTGCAAAGGTCAACGACAAGGTATCCGACCGCCTGATCCTGATTCCGAGAATCTACACCAATAAGCCCCGCACCACCGGCGACGGCTACAAGGGTATTGTCCATCAGCCCGACCCCGAAAAAAAAGAGGATTTCCTGCACGGTCTGATCGCAATGCGCCATATGCACATCCGCGCGCTGTCCGAAACCGGCCTCAGCGCTGCCGATGAAATGCTCTATCCCGAAAACTGGGGCTATGTATCCGATATCCTGTCCTATGTGGCAATCGGTGCCCGCAGCGTAGAGGATCAGCAGCACCGTCTGACGGTTAGCGGCTTTGATCTTCCGTCTGGCATGAAGAACCCCACCAGCGGTGACTTCTCCGTTATGCTGAACTCCGTTTATGCCGCACAGCATCCGCACAGATTCATCTACCGCGGCTATGAAGTGCAGACAAACGGCAACGACCTCGCCCACACCGTCCTGCGCGGCGCTACAAGCAAGCACGGACGCAACATTCCAAACTATCATTACGAGGATCTGCAGATCCTGCTCGGTCTTTATAACGAGCGTGATTTAAAAAACCCCGCCTGCATTATCGATTCCAACCATTCCAACTCCAACAAGCAGTTTGACCAGCAGGTTCGAATCGTCAAAGAGGTGATGCACAGCCGTCATTTAAGCCCCGACATCCACAACTTCGTCAAGGGCGTTATGATCGAGAGCTATATCGAAGAAGGCAACCAGAAGGTTGGCGGCGGCGTTTATGGAAAGTCCATCACAGACGCCTGCCTCGGCTGGGAAGCTTCCGAGCGTCTCATCTGCGATCTGGCGGAGCTGAATTACTAAATATCACCTGTCTCCAAAACAGCGGCTTGCAGGCTCACCAGATATTCTGTCCGCAGAAGCAAAAATATACAGTCGTCTAAAAAGGCTCACCCTAACGGATGAGCCTTTTTTCTTCCCGGATTTGTTCCTGATTCACATTGATATAGATCTGCGTCGTGGAGATGTCGGCATGTCCGAGCATTTCCTGCACGCTCTGCAGGTTTGTGCCGTTTGCAACCAGATGTGCCGCAAAGCAGTGACGCAGAGTATGCGGCGTGACCTCTTCCGTGATTCCCGCGCGCTGCGCATAGCCTTTTAGCAGCTTCCAGAAACCCTGACGGCTCATCGGCTTTCCTGCGCAGTTGACAAACAGTGCCTGCTGCGTTTCCTCCGCTACCAGAGCCTGTCTGCCATGCTGCAGATACGCTTCCAGCGCTGCTTTCGCTTTATTTCCAAACAAAACCGTACGCTGGCGGTTTTGTTCCGTACAGAACAAAAAGGACAGTTTCAAATTTACATCCGAAAGCTTCAGACCGATCAGCTCCGATACCCGGATACCGGTTGCATACAAAAGCTCCAGCATCGCTTTGTCCCGAAGCTCCTTCGGACTCGTTCCCTGCACCGCATCCATCAGTCGTTCCACCTCTTCCGGACTCAGCACGCCGGGCAGCTTCTTTTCCACCCGAGGGGCTTTGAGCGTCTCCGACACATCCATCATCAGCACGCCCTCCCGCACCAGATAATGGCAAAACGCCCGAATCGATGCGATATTGCGGGAAATCGTCGCAGCTTTTCTCTGCTTTTCTTCCAGAAAACGGATATAACCATATAATGCCGTCGCAGTCAGATCCTCTACCCTGGTTATCTGATACCAGGCACGCAGAAAACCCGCCAGCTGATACAGATCTCGCCGATAGGAAAGCTCCGTATTCCGGGAGGTTCCTTTTACCTTATGACAATATTCAATAAATGACTCAATCTGTGCTTCCATCCCTCTGCGTTCCCTTCTTTTGACCGTATCGGTCGTGTGGAATCATTATATACAATGAAATTCAGAAAAGCAATGTTGAAACTTCCGCATTTTCAGGCGATTTTTCGGCATGTTTTCAGGTAACACCAGATAGTGGTACGGGAAATACCAGTTCCACCATATCTTGATTTGGCATTTTGTGTCTCCTATCCCCAAAACAGACGCATCACGGCTTTTAAAATAAATGGATTGACATACCCTTCTACCGCACAGCCGATTCCAATCACCGCCAGGGAAATCCACACGCCCGACGCAGCTTTTTTGTGCAGGCACCATTCCAGCAGCATACAGTAGCCCGGAACCAGCACCGCCTGTTGTGGAACCAGCGCCGCCAGGAAAAAGAAGCTCCCCCGGATTCCATAGCGCAGCGACAGCGCCGTCAGGATCATCCCTGCCGCCAGTCCGCTCCCCGCTGCAAGCACAATCAGACAGATCATCCCTGCCCCTGAAAGTGCAAGCAGCACGAGCAGCAGCGCCGTTCCAAGCCTTTTTTGCAGGCAGTATAAAAACAATCCCGTCCGGTTCATGTTCCATTCTGAAATTCCCGACAGCGTATCCGTATCCAGAAAGCCCGGATTTTGCACAAACAGCCCCGGAAAAAAGCACACGCAGGCGATTCCCGCCAGAAATCCCGCCACGATACAGCAGAACGCAATCACAATGCCCGTCACATCGTTCACGAACACGGGCACCCCATAGGAGTGCAGTGCGACCGATGCAAACAGCAGCAGCTTTAACGCCACGTAAATTCCCCACCAGTCTCCGTCCTTCCTTATCAGCAGGCTGTAGGTATTGGTGCACACGAGCACCAGTCCCAAAAGCATATAGATAAGGTGAAGCACCGGCGCGTCCGGTTTTCCCATCAGAACCAGAACCGCTGCAATAAGGAGCGCCTGCACGGCCATCGTTACCGCCGCGAATGCTTTTTCTTCCTCTCCCGTCTTTGGATTTCTGCGAAACAGCGGAACTTTCGCCGCCAGAATATTGCAGAGCACAATCGGCATAAAACAGATCAGATCGCTCAGGTAAACATCTGCGACCGCTGCCAGATCCGTTCCCCACACCGCCGTTTCTGACAGGAATGCCAAAAACATCAGATAACCACAGATCTTCATCCAGGTTTCATACTGTTCCCTGCAGAACCCAATCAGCAGCACCGCGCTGCCGAAGAATACCAGTCCCCAGACTGTTCTCATGCCCCC